>CERO01001734.1_pt1 | contig 11311 bp, 2 predicted proteins | sample 530851 | NCBI WGS metagenome assembly CERO01 (sample SAMEA2621033, study PRJEB7988) | marine metagenome | biome: marine biome (ENVO:00000447); feature: surface water layer (ENVO:00002042); material: "saline water (ENVO:00002010), including plankton (ENVO:xxxxxxxx)" | depth 5 m
TGCTCAACTAAGAGCTCAAGGTGAGTTACAAGCTGCTAAAATAAGACAAGATGCTCAGGTGAGAACTTATCAAGCAACTCTTGCTAGAGAAAATCAAGCTTTAAATAGAGCTGCTAGTTTAGAAAGTTCTGCTAATCAACAAGCAGCTGCGTATGGTGCGCAGAGTTCACGAATGATTGGTCAAGCCGTTGGTGCTGTTGGTACATTTGCGGCATTTGGTGGTTTTGGTGAAAAAGGTCCTTTTGCTAAATCACAACAAGATCCTCTTCCTAGCGGTGCCGATGTTGATTTAACATCAGGTGATTTTACTTCAGATTTTAACAAACAATTTGGTGATCAAGATTTATATGGAAACTATATATCTGATAAAGCTCAAGAATATATAGATACAGCGCCTAATTATGGTAATATAGGCGGGCCTCAAACGCAAGCGTTTGCTGACATGTTAAGTAATATACCTACAAATCCTTATGCTGGAATGGGTATAACAGACGAAGTATACGATAGTTTAGCACCAATTTTAAATACACCTATTAGAATAAATTAAATTATGGCAACAAGAAGAAGACAAAATACAAATCCATTTATGAGTGCTAATTTAGGTAGTGGCGCTAGAACTACAACGGGTGGAACATATGAAAATCCTAGATTAGGTATACAAGATTATACAGCTTTTGGTTCTGGTGTAGCTTCTACATTTAGAATGCCAGAAAAAGAAGAAGTAGAAAAGAAAGATGATTTAACTCTTGATTTAGGTGATTTTGAAAGTGATAGAGATGATTTTTATGTAGATTCTAACGGTGTTATGCAAGATTTAAATTCTGATGTATCTACTTTAATAAACAACACTTGGAAAGGTAGTGAACTAACATTTTTAAATAACGCGTATCAACAAGCACTTGCTGGTAGTCAACAAGAAAGAGATATAAAATCACATTTAAATGGTTATAGTCAAGCTATTGGTCCTAAAGACTCTAATTTTATTAATTATCTAAATGCTTTAGATAGCGGTATTCATGATCATAATGTTAGTAATAGATTTTTACCTAGTCTTGATGGTGATAATTTAAATGGTACTATAGCTGATTTTATTAGAATAGGTAACGAAAACCCTAGCGCTATAAGAATAGCTAGTAAAAAAAATAAAAACGGCATAATGCAGTATGGTTATGAAGTTGATGGTTTAGGATTTGTTAATGCTAGTGCTATGACAGACAAATGGATTAATAAAAACTTTAGTGTTAAATACAGTCAATCCTCAGCGTTAAGCAAAGATTATGAAGAGTTTCAAATAAGTAAATTTAAACCTATGTTTTATGGTAGTGGTACAAATTTATTTGAAGGAACAGATCAAGAATTTAAAGTTAAAGAAGAAAATGAAATAGTACAAGATGGTAGTATAAGCAGTTTTGAATTAACAACTGATAATGCTGCTAATGTTAGGTTTTCTTCACAAAATGATCCTTATTTTAAATCAGCTTATTATAACTTAGACAGCGCTATAGGTGGTATAGGTAACATTACACTTACTGAAGATGGATCTGGTGGTTATACTATTAATTATCCTGAAAATTCTAAATTTAAGTTTTCTTCTGAAATAGAAAAAGCTATGGGTGATTTAGTTTTTTCCGACAATGTATCTCAACAAGATCAAGATGCTTTAAAAATAAGTATGTTAAAAGATCATTATAAAGAAAACTTTAAACTTACAAATGGTAGCAACATGTATGTAAAGGGAAAAGATGGTAGAGCTATAGCAAAAACAGCTTCTAATCTAGAACAGTTTATGCCTGATTACATGAAAACAGAGCAAAAGACTGGCGAAGGTGGATTTAGTTTTGGATTTGGAACTGGTAGTGGTGGTAGTGCTGACTACTATGTTGCAGGTTTACAACAACTTTATGGAACAATAAATCCTGATACAGAACAAAGACAAGGAGGTATTGTAAATAAACAAGGTGGCGTGCCTTTAGAAAAAGTTGCTGATTTTGCTCAAGAATGGGGTGTTAAAACACATGGCGCTGGAACAAAAGTTATGTCGATAATGCAGATAGAAGAATACTATAGAGATTTATATAATTATGACGACGCTAAACAAAGTAGTAGAGACAATAATAATCCTGGTAAAGATCAAATAGACGGTATGATAACTGATTTATTTAAACAAGAACCATCATATTTCTATTATGTTCCTTCAGGCGGAAAAGATCCTATACCTGCTGAGAATTTAGGTAAACTTCCAGATATGAGTAGTTTAGAATATGAGAAAATCAGAACAGGTATGATAAATAAACCAAAAGGAGCTAATGTGGTTGAGTATTTCCCATCTGATTTTAGAACTATACCTATTAATAGTTTTATGAGAGAATATAGAAACAGCTTAAGTTCTACTGAAAAGAAATTATTTGAAAGCGCTGCTTCAAGAATGGGTATAAATATATACGGAGTACAAAAAGAAAATTAAATAATATGGTAATTCCTGGAATACAAGAAGAACAAGAAGTTTTCGGACCTGAACAAGCTCCAGAAAAAGATCAGTTTATATTAGAGCCAAAAAAAGAAGAGCCAGAATATGTATTTGAACCTTTAAACGATACTCAAATAAATTCTATAATTTCTTTACCAGATCAAAAAGAAGAAGTTGGTGATATATTTTCCGCTGTTAGATTTGTTGATAAATCTTATAATACTATTGTTAATAATTTAAGTAAAAATTATAATGATGATGGTTTTGTTTTTGAGTATGATCCTGGGTTTTCTCAAAATGAAAATCAATTTATTGTAAGAGCTAATAATGGAGCGGCTATAGGTGTTGGTAAAAATGAACAATCTATTAAAAGTATGCTTAATTGGATGAGTGAAAACTCTCTTAATGCTGATGAAAGAGAAATATATAGTGAAAGAAAAAAATCAATTGATAACTCTATACAAGATTTTTTTAAAAATGATATAAGATTTAAAGACGGCCAAGTTCAAACTTATGCTAATTTTTTACCAGATTATAAAGGTGGCTCAGGTACAAAAAAAGATCAAAAAGACAGATCTGTTGGTGATTTTAATTATGATGATCAGTTAAAAAGATTAAAAAAAGAATTAAACGTAGACGGTACTAATTTAGAATATTATTTTGATGATGAGTTTGAAAAAATAGGTAAAAGATACCATGATAATTATTTAGAAGATTTTAATAGAAAACAAAGAATAAAAAGAGAATCAGTTAGAGAAGAAGATGATGCTATAAATATTAAAAATGATTATAAAAAAATTAATTATACTGATAATGAAATAAAGTTATCAGAAATAAATAAACAAATAGATTCTTTAAAAAATGAAATGTCTCAACCTTCTTATGGTTTAAGAACAGGCACTATAATTGATGATGATAAATCTAGTCAAATAGAAAAGCTGCAACAACAAAGAAATAATTTATTAAATGTAATAGGTAATTCTAAAGGTTGGCACGGTTCTTTTTTAACAGGTTTAAATTTTAATAAAGAAAACGCTTTAAAACCTGCGTTTACTTTAGATGGTGATTTTGTAGACGGTCTTGCTGTAGATGAAGACGAAGATACTATTAATAATGATGATTTAATGACAAGCGCTAATAAATTTAGTAGCTTAGTTCCTGATGAATTAAAAGATAAATCATCAATAAAAGATTATTTAACTGACAAAACTGATGAAATAGCATTTAATATAGCTGCTTCTAATAAAATAGGTGATGATTTTATAACATTAAAAGGACTTAGATCTGATAGTAGAGGCTATAAAAAAATAATAGAAGATTTAGAATATACAGATTTTAAAGAAGAATATAAACCTGAAGATCCTACAGAAACTAGCATTGTTACATTAAAAGTTAGATTATCTGATTTAGCAAAACATAGAAACACTATATTTAATCCTTCAGAAAGAAACATAATAGAAGATGCTAAATATTATCTTTCATTTTTAAATCCAGCTGCTTACGGTAAAGAAGATGAAGTGTTAAGTACCGATGATATGTCTGAAGCTCAGCTTTATACTTATGTTAGTCAGTATGCTAATTTTAGAAAACAAAACATGTCTGACTTTAAAGTATTAATGGCTTTAACAGACTTACAATTAGATCCTAGAAGTTATAATAAAAAATTTGGATCAGAAACAATAGACGCTATAAAAGCTGGTGGTAATTACATTGCTAATACTTGGAGTATAGAAGCTGCTGAAAAAGCCGGTATGAATCTTAAATCAGATTTTAATAATAAACTACAGCTTCAATTTGATACATATGACTGGGCTAAAGGTAATGAAGGTATTATAAACAAAAATGCAATAGGTACTTTACAAAAAAGTATGCTTTACGAATACGGTTATCAAATGCCTCTTGAGTTTACAGAAGACCTTGCTAAATTTGCTCTAGTTGGTAAAGGTATTGGTAGTGTTCAAAGAGCGTTTAATATAGGTGGTAAAAATTATACTTTATTTAAAACTGTAAGAGGAACAGGTCCTAATAATAGAGTTAGAGTTTCAGCTGCTGAAATTAAAAAATTTAAAGAAACAAATAATTTAACAAGTTTATCTGGGCCATTAGCTTTAAAAGCAGCTAATAAAGCAGGTTATACAGTTGAATTAAACAAATATACTAATCTATATAAGTACGGTTTTGGTATTATTGGTGAAGAATTTAAAATGAAAACTGTTTTTGAAGAAGATTATAAAGTTGGTGGTGGTACTGCTTTTTATGCCTTTGGAGGTGCTTTTGGTAGATTTGGAACAGGTTTAACTAAAGGATTAGGAACTGGATCAAGAAGGTTAAACACAGTTATAGGTGTTCCATATTCTGGTTTAGCTTTTGCTACTTCTAGTGAAGCAGCTAAATTATTAGAAGGCGGATGGAAAACTCTTAACGGTGGAGAAACATTTGCTAAACAATTAGAAAATGCTTATCCAAATTATCAAGGTGATAGAGAGTTTATAGGTAATATGATTTTTGGTAGTATGCTTAGAATAAAAAGTATAACTGGTGAAGTAATTAAAAATCCTTATGCAAACTCTTTAACTTCAACTGCTCAACTTGATAATATAATACACAACGGACACGCGTCTTTACGTAGAATAGAAAACGATTACAGAGATCTTGAAACATTATTACCTGAAAACATAGCGTTTAAAGATCGTAAAAAAGAATTAGAGTTAGAACATCAAAGAACTACAGAGCTTATTAGTGATGCTAAGCAACAGCTAATATTAAGCGAAGGCGATGTATATGATACTCAAGATCCTAATAAAATAGCAAAACATATAACAAAAACTTATAAAGGTTATTTTGAAAGTTTAAGTAAAGAATATAAAAATGTAGAATTAGTAGTCCAACAAGGTAATAAAGGTTTTGCAGAAAAAGGTTTAAATCCTCTTGATCCAGCAGGTATAGTGTTTAAAAACGGTGGTGTTGTAATTGGTGTAAATACTTTGACAGCTAAAAGAGGTATGATAGAGCATGAAATAGGTCATGAGCTATTAAAAAGAAAACTTAAAAATGATAAAACATTAGTTGGTAAATTAGTCAACGGTATTGAAGATGCTTTTAAAGGTAAAATATTTACAGAGGGCGACAAGCAGTATACTTCTTTTAGAGAGTATATAAAAGATTTATATACTGAAGATGGTAAAGCTCCTACTAAAAAACTAACTGACATAGAGTTTATAACAAACGCTATAGAGTTTATGGCTGATCCTATTTATTATAGAAATGTTCTTAGACAAAACAATAATGGCAGTTTAACAACTTGGTCTATATTAAAAGATAAATACAGTACATTAACTGGTGCATCACCCGAACTATTTGCTGATAAAAAATCTATAATAATGGCCTTTGCTAGAACAGTACAAGAACTTAAAAAAGGAAATATTACTTCTGAGTCTATGAGGTTTTTTGAAAATTTAGCTAATAGAAAAGGTAAATTTGCAAGTAAAGAGTTTGATTGGTTAGATAAAGGCACGCAGTTCAACGATATTAAGTTAAGAGAAACTCAAGAAACTAATGAAGCTTTTCGTAGTAAAGAAAAAGAAGTAGATGCTTTAGTTGGTGAAAAAGTTAATGGTAAATATACTGTTACTAAAGCAGAGTGGGATAATCCAATAAGACCTGGTAGCGCTAAAGCTTTTGATGCTCTTTATACGCCAAAAGAATCTAATATATTTAGAGGAATAATATTAAAAGGCATAGAAGGTAATAATGTTTACGGTAGATCCAAAGACGCTTTTGTAGAAAGAGTTACTTCTGAATTAGCTCGTGATATAATGAATTTTAATCCTGAAAAAAATAATAGTTTATCTGGGTATCTTGCTAATAGAGTAATATGGGCTAAAGGTGATATTTTAAATGAGTTTGCAAAAAAACCATTTGAAAAAAGTAGAGATGTTGAAGCTGGTGAGCTTGGTAGTGTTCGTGAAAGAGGCGCTGAAGATGTTGGTATAAAAACATTTGAAGACAATTATGTTTTTGGTGAAAATAAAAAAAATATTGATAAATCTAAAAAAGAAACTGGATTAGTTCAAACTGAAAAAGGTCTTATAGAGCCATTAGAAATAATAACACCAAAACCAACTAAAGACGTAAAAGTAGATGAAGCTAATAAAAAGCAAATTGAAAATATTGAAAATAAAATAGAAGCTGATAAACCCGCTGATTTAAGTGGTAAAAATATAGCTAACTTAGAGCCAAGTAAAGAATTAGTAGATTTAGTAAAACCTTTATTTGGTAAAAATAGAAAAGATCAAATACAAAACATGATTGACAATGGTGAGCTTTATTATAAAGCTTATTTTCCAGAATCAGCAATGTATGGTGAAGGTGTTATACAGCCTGGAAAAAGCTCTACAATGATTTCTAAAGCTTTTCCTATGTTCTACGTACCAAAAGGTGAAAGAGCTATAAAAGCAACAGAAATAGAAACAGGTAAAGCTGGTACAAAATCAGGGTTAGAAATAAGAGATAGGATGCCTTGGTCACAAGCAAAAACTGTATGGGAAAATATGTCTTGGTCTGATTTAAAAATAGCAGATTTAAAATCTAATGATCTTGCTTATAGAAACCAAGGAACAGCTTTAAATAGTTTTTATAAACAAGCCGCTAAAGTTATAAATAACAGAGGGGTAAGAAAATTATTAGATAATGAAAAGCTTATACAACAACTTGCTGACGGTAAAGGAGAGTATATGGCTGCTAAATTAAAAGATGGTTTAAACGATATTAGATCTCCTTTTGGAAAAACTTATGAATCTAGTCTACAAGCTATTAATTTGTATCAAAGAAACCCATCAGATTTTAGAAAAAGATTTCCTAATGAATGGAAAATAATTAATAATTTATCTAATAATTTAGGATTTGGATTAAAAAATGTTGAAAATGCTACTGGTTTTGTTGAAGCTGTTAAACAATTTAAACTTAATAGTACTACTGCAAAAAAATTTGGTATAACAAACGAAGAGTTTCAAGCGGTTATTGGTGAGGTTTCTTTTTTACAAAGAAGATATGATGGTAAAGATTATAATTTAATAAACGTTGAAGCGGCTACAACTTATAGTAAAAACGTAACAGAATTACAAGCTTACTTATCGAACAAGTTCGGTGAAACTTTTTCAAGATCATTATTAGGTGACCACTATAGAACTAATATGGGTGGTATAACAAATGCTAAAGCAAAACAAAAGTATGGTGAGTATGCTGATGGAAGTATTGTTAAATTTGATAAAGCTCCAGAGTTTTCAAAAGTATATGATAAATCAAAACAAGTTGATAAAGGTGGGTTTTTTAACAATATATCTGAAGTAACTTTCAAACAAATAAACTCTCTAAAAAATTCTTATGACAAAGCTAATAAACTTGTAGAGCAAGGAAAAATAAAAGAAGCTAACGAGGTTTTAGATAAAGCTTTTAGTGTTCTTGATAATAATGCTAGAAAAGAAATATATAACAGTTGGCAAAAATCTAAAGAAGCTTGGTTAAATTCATCTACAAGTAAACAGCAATGGCTTGAAAGAGCTAAGCATATATTGTTAATGGGTAGAAACAATACTAATGTTGAAGCTGGTGAAAGACAATTAGCTGAAGTTGTGGCTGTATATAGAGGTGATGTTGTAGGTATTACCAAACTAGAGCATGCTAAGCCAATGGTAAAACAATCAGTTGACGCTGCGTTAGCAGTTATAAATGGTGAGTGGAGTACAAAAGGTGAACAAATAATGAAAGACTTTAAAGGAATAATTGGTCCTAAAAGTTTGTTTAATATTATAGATTTAGTTGGTAAAACAACTAATCCATCTGGTATGGCTAGGATGGTTTTTGATTTTGAATCATTAAAAGATTATCAAGTTGTAGGTACTGAAAAAAGTCTATATGACGTCTTATCTGAAAGATCTCTTGCTATAGTTGGTAAAGACTTAAGAAAAGAAGGATTATTACATTTAAAAGATCAGTTAATACAATTATCATTAAGAGGTGAACAAGCTGACATTATAATAGCTGAAAATGCTATTAAAAACTCTGATAAGTATAAAAGATTGCACAATAAAAATGCTAATATTTTAGAAAATATGGGCTTTAGTTCTAAAGGCAAAACAAATATGGAGATAATTGAAAAGTTATCAAATATTGATAAAGCTATTAGAATCGCTAAAGATCCTAATAAAGTAAAAAAAGGTATAAGTATTTTTGATTTTGATGATACTGTTGGTAGAACAAAATCTAAAGTAATATATGAAATGCCTGATGGTACTAAAGGAAAAATAAATGCTGCTGAGTTTGCGACTAGATCTACAGAACTAGAAGCAAAAGGAGCTAAATTTGATTTTTCTGAGTTTGATAAGGTTGTTGATGGAACACCTGGGCCTTTTATAAATAAACTTAGGAAAGCAGTTAATAAATTTGGAAACGAAAATGTATTTATACTAACAGCTAGACCTCAACAAGCGGCTATACCTATACAAAAGTTTTTACAAAGTTTAGGTGTTAATTTAAAAATAGAAAACATAACTGGATTAGCAGACGGTAGGCCAGAAGCTAAAGCTCAATTTATAGTTGACAAAGCAGCAAAAGGTTATAATGATTTTTATTTTGTTGATGATGCATATAAAAACGTACAAGCTGTACAAAAAGTTTTAAATGTTATAGATGTTAAATCAGATGTGCAACAAGCTTTTTCTGCTAAAAATAAAAACTTAAATAACGATATAAACTCTATAATAGAGTACGCTACAGGTATAGGTAAAGAAAAAACTTATAGTAAAGCTAAAGCAGAAATAACTGGTAAAGGCAAAAAGAACTGGTCTTTATATATGCCTAATAGAGCTGGTGATTTTTATTCTCTTACAAACGCTTTATTAGGTAAAGGTAAAAAAGGATTAGAAAACAGAGAGTGGTTTAAAGAAAATTTATCAAAGCCGTTTTCAAGAGGTGATTTAGCTTATCAAACAGAAAGAAGAATTAAAATGGCTGATTATTTTGCTCTTAAAAAGCAATTAAAAGATGCTGAATATGAAGCTGGTTTATTAAATGTATTTAAGAAAAATCCTTTAAAGAAGCCTTTTGAAAAAGATAGTAAATGGACTAATGAACATGCTGTTAGAGTATATAATTGGAATAAACAAAATACTTTACCTACAGATATATCTAAATCTGATGTAAAAAAACTAGTAAATCATGTAAATAATAATCCTAAGTTAAAAGCGTTCGCTGAAGAATTAATAAAAATAAATAAACAAGATGGATATCCAGCTCCTAAAGAGTTTTGGGTTAGCGAAGGTATAACACAAGATATGTTAACTAGCGGAGAAAATGTTAGTAGAAAAAGACATATGAAGCAGTTTATTGATAATGCTAATATTATTTTTAGTCCAGAAAATTTAAATAAAATGGAAGCCGCTCTTGGTCCAACATGGAGAAGAGCAATGGAAGATGCTATAGAAAGGATGAAAACTGGTACTAATAGACCTAGTTGGGGAAGAGGTAATAAATGGGAATCAGATATACTTGATTTTATGAACGGTTCTATTAGTGGTATAATGTTCTTAAATGTAAGATCAGCTATATTACAGCAAGTATCTATACCTAATTACATAAATGTTACTGATAACAACCCGTTTAAAGCTGCTAAAGCTTTTTCAAACTTTCCACAATTTGCAAAAGATTATGTAAAGCTAATGAATGATTCATGGTCTAGAAACCGTAGAGATGGTTTAAGATACAATATACAAGAATCAGAGATAGTAGAAGCATTGTCAAGATCAAAAAACAAAGGAGCGGCAATTATTGATTGGGCTCTTAAAAAAGGTTTTGTATTAACTAAATATGCTGACTCACACGCTACTGCTTTTGGTGGTGCTAGTTTTTATAGAAATAGATTAAATACTTATAAGAAAAAAGGTTTATCTGAAAAAGAAGCTGAGCAAAGAGCTTTAGAAGACTGGAGAGAAATGTCTGACGGTACACAGCAAACATCAAGAATGGATAGAGTTAGTCAAGAACAAAAAAGTGTAGCTGGTAGATTAATACTTCCTTTTAGTAGTGTTCAATTAGCTTATGGTAGAAGATATATTGATGATCCAGCTAGAGATTTAATTAACGGTAGATACGAAGGTTTAATAAAAGGTGAAAACTCTGCTCTTAAAAAAGTTGGTCAAATAGTATATGGTACAGTTATTCAAGGCGCTGTATTCCACGCGTTACAACAAGGTGTATTTAAAGTATTATTTGAAGATGGCAATACACTTGATGGTGAAGAACTTGAAGTTGCTAATGCTACTTTAGATGGTATATTAGTGGGTATGGGTATAAGAGGTAAAGCATATGCAACGTTTAAAAACTGGTTAATTAAAGCTGGAAAAGAACTTCAAAAAGATAATCCAAAACTTAGAGATACAGCATCAGATTTATTAAAAGTATCACCACCTATTGATAAAAAATATAGACAAATAAGAGGTGCGTTAGCAACATTAGATTATGATATGGATGAGATGAGTGAAATAAGTTTAGATAACCCAGGGCTTGCGGCTGCAGCTGGAATTATTGAAGCTAGTACAAACGCTCCTGTTGACAGATTATTAAGAAAAATGCAGAATGTAAAAGCTGCATTAGAAGAAGATAGAGCTAATTGGCAAAGACCATTTTTATTAGGTGGTTGGGCTGAATATGACTTTGAAGAAGATGATAGATCTACAAATACATTTAGAGGTTTTACACCAAGAAAATTTGAAAAGAAAAAATTTAAAAGAAGAAAAATAAATTAATGAATAAATTAGCGATAGTATTATTTTTTACGTTGAGTATTAC
>CERO01037656.1_pt1 | contig 11095 bp, 18 predicted proteins | sample 530851 | NCBI WGS metagenome assembly CERO01 (sample SAMEA2621033, study PRJEB7988) | marine metagenome | biome: marine biome (ENVO:00000447); feature: surface water layer (ENVO:00002042); material: "saline water (ENVO:00002010), including plankton (ENVO:xxxxxxxx)" | depth 5 m
CATACTCAACAGATATAGCCATGTTAGAATTAAATTTTTTCCATGGCAATACCTCATCATTTTTTTTAATAAAAATATTATAAGAACTATCAGTATCATCTAACAATATACAAGATATCTCATGTCCTCCGTAAACCTGTTGGCCTAAAGAATAATGCATGGCATCGTTTTTATAGTCAGCGCCAATACTGATTTTTCTTATATTTGAATTCATTAGTCAACTTTTTTTAATTCTTCTACTGGGATTTCAGTATAACTTCCATCTTTGACATTAATGTTGATTGGCCCGTATACTTCTTCTAGATTTTTTTTAAGTTCATCCATTTCAGTTTTAACCTCTGGAATTCTATTTAAAACATCTTGCTTTTGAGCTTCTAATGCACCAACTTGACTAATTAATGTCGCCATATTGGCTTGACTTTCTTGAATTTTTGTTAATTCTTCTTTTTTAATTTTTTTAATTTCTTTACTCATAATTTTATTTTATTTAATTTAATAATTGTTTACTATTTATTATTACCTATACTTTTGAATTTTTCCGCTCCTCGAGAACCAAAATAAGCTACATATACTGTTATTAATAAAGATTTAAGTAAATCTATCCAACCCATTTCAATTCCAAAATTAATATCGAAACCATCTAATAATATAAATAATACTAATGCTATTGTTAAAAATATAAGAGTCATAGGTCTAGTATTTTTAGAAAGCCATGAATCAGACTTCATATCGCTTTGCCAACGTTTTGATACTTCTTGCATTTCAACAATATCCATTTCTAAAAGCTTCATTGCTTTTTCTTTGTCTTCTGGTGGTAATGACTCGTCTTTGGATATAAGATTTTTAACCACTCCAAAAACTCCATTGTTTGGCAATACATCACCTACTGTATTTAATATACCTGGCGCAGCCCCTGTTAAAAACTGTCCGACTTTTGTTTCACTAAACTTTTTTTTCTTTTGCATAAGCTTCTTTTTCCCATGGTAGACTCTTACTTCCTTCTTGCATTTTAGAACGAGAATATTTTTTTCCTTTCCAATAAACACATTCATCATCATAAGACAAGTCACCTCTCAATATTTGATCAGTGTGTACTTTTTCATGACTAATAGTGTTTTCTTCTTTATCTATAGGAAGATCTTCATTCAATACAATACAGCCAGTATTTAACGTAACTCCATGAACCGTTGGGTCTTCAAATTCTCGCCTATATACTGGTGTTGTATCTATTGTGTAAGGTGGTTTTATTTTAAAAGCCATTTACTATAACTAGTAAGATCTACCTCTATCTTGTGGCATATCTCCACCGATCTCTCTTTTAGCTTTTGCGCCTTTAATTTGATCAGTATCTGGAGTATCCTTTTGATATAAAGCGTCATCCTTTTTGTGTGGTCCTTTTTTATCGTATGCTTTTAAAGACTCGTCCATTTCATGAAGTTTGTGCTTTGCATCGTGTATTAATTCTCTTTCACGAATCATTCCCCATCTAGGGTGATTACCTGTGTATTGTCCCATAATTGTTTTTTTAAACTGTTTTTAATTAATTTAATCTTTCAAACGATATTTCTATCGGTCTGTTACCTGTATCTGATGGAAACGGTGTTATTCCTCCGCCTGTAAACTCTACTTCTACTTGCACTGTATCACCAGCGGCAAAAGTTTCAATTAGTTCTCCATAAAATATTTTATCTCCTGTTAGTTCTGTAGATTTTTCATCTATAACATCAACAGTACTAGGTCCTGGTATAACAAGAGATACTCTAACTTCTACTTGATTTGTTTGATCAAACCAATGTTGGCAAGTACCTACTTTCCAAGTTCCTCCTCCATCTGTTCCTAATGTAAATGTAGCTACTTGACCCGCTGTTCCACCTGCTGCATTAGCACATGTCCAACCATAAGTTGTAAAAGCTGTTGGGCCTGGAGCATTTTTTTGAGCTGCTACTCTAGCTGTAGTATTAAAAGGTAGTAAACTTGCAACACCACTTCCCCAGTTTGTATACGCTACTGGTGTACCATTTGGCCATACAAATACTTGAACCATGCTATAACCAGTTACGTTTATTCCTGGAACAAAAACAGCGTTCGTACCATCGCTTTGAATAAGATCTCCTCCAGAAGAAGCGCCAGCGTTAGTTAACGCATTAATAGCTAATTGCTGTGTACTTTGTCCAGTACCTCCATTTGCTATAGGAACAACACCTGTAATATCGGTAGCTACATCTATACTAGCAACTGTTATAAAAGAACTAGTTAGTCCTGGAGATTTTAAAAATCCAGAAGCAAATGTTGAGTCACCTGTTCCGCCTTTACTTACTGGTAACGGAGTTCCAGTAAACAATAAACCTTCTAAGCTTGCAACTAATTCAGTAGGAGTAATACGAACATTACTAGGACCAGCTCCTTCATAACCCACTACGCATGTAAAATTGCTAAGGTCTGCTTCCGCGGTAAATTGTGAAAATTTTATATCTGCCATTTTTTATTTAGTTTTCTCGAATCATTAAATCTAATCCGTTTTCTGTTAACATTCTATCCACTCCATTTTCCATAATTATATAATTAGTCAAAGGACCTGGGGATATTTTATTTGCGTTAGGAATAGCTAATATAGCATTAGCATTACCTAAAATTGTAGGTGCCATTATAATAAAGCTATTATATCAGTAGCTGTAGTATTAGATGCATTTACTCTTCCTGTATTAATAGGAATAAAAGATGCGTTACCAACGTTTTTTAACACTACTGAAGCTGCCGCTGAAGTTTCAATACTTATATCACCTCCTGTTCCCACATATAATAAAAAAGAATTAGGATTAGAATTACCTTGATAAATTTGATAATTCTGAGGTGTTGCTGTAAATATTGCCGCGCTTAGCGTTAATTGACTATCACTATCTACTGATGCAACTGTTGCTACATCACCGGTTGTAGTATTATATACCACATCACCTTCTTGTATAGCTGCTACACGAGTACCATCACCTAAGAATTGACCACCTGCGTCTATAAGCGTAAAACCTATATTAGATGTATTTGCGCTTTGTCTTACTATATAAGGTTGAGGAATATTTATTGTATCACTAGGAATTACATTAATAGCAAAGCTAGCTTGATTTTGAGGGAAATTTGATATTGCCATTTTATTTTGCGATTTGTGTTATTGGACCTGGAGTGTAAGGTGTAGCTCCGAGTTTTAACTTCATGCCAGTTATACCTCTACTGTCACCCATTCCCATAGGCATACCAGAAGGATCTAATGGTCCTTCCCATATATACTGCTGTCCTGATTGTTTTTTATTTGTTGCCATAATTTGTTTAGTTATATATTAGTAATTTTTTAACTGAATAAATTTGAGTATTGATCTGAAAACGGATTTGACGCGTTTATATCAATAAATTCAGTACCTCCTCCGCTTGCTTCACGAGCCATATCTTCTTGCGATCTAGTTGATGGCATGCGTATGTTTGAAGCTAGTTTTGGATGATTTATTCTTTCTTCAGTTATTCTTCTTGTATTACGAAAAGCTTGATCTCCATACATCATTCTTTGAGTTTCTTCTGGTGTGATCATAGCTGTCTCTCTATCAAACCTACCAGCTGTTCTTAAGTTACCCATAGAATAGTTTGATGTATCTTGAAACTCCCTTTCATTCGAATCTATACCGGTTGGTACATTAGCATTAATAGGTGTAATTGGTTGCCTAGGTGGCGTCATAACACTTGGAGTAGGTGGTACTAAAGCTGGTGGCATGTTCATGTCCACCGCTGCATTTGTTGCTGCTGAATACCAATTTTGATAAGGCATTATTTAAATTTTTTCATTAAACTACCAATAGGTTTACCAGCAGTTACAGAGTTAGTATGAGATATAAAAGGTCTTTTTTTATTTAAAGCGTTACCTTTTTGGGGAGGATTTTCTTCTAAATTACTAAGAGGCTTGTTGAAACTAATATTTAAAGAATCATATATATTAAATTGACTTGTAAGTCTAGATGGATTAGTTGTTGAACCTGAAATACTCCATGAAGGTTTTTGGTCTTTGTTGAGAACAAATCTTCTATCAAACACAGATGATGTTGATGGAAAAGTAAATGAATTAGTTGGTAATATTCCTGGTTTTGTTATTCTAGCATCTATCTCGGTTTGCTTTTTTTTCTCTGCTTCAAGTTTATCAGCAATCTTTTTGTTTCTATTATCAATACCTTTATTATAAACTTCTCTTCTATCTACTTTATCTACACCAGCTACTTCTCTTAATTTTTGATCTCTATCTAAAAATCTATCAACTTGTTTTTTAGTTTTTCTTGCTTTATCACCAACACTTCCACCTGTATTTAGGTGTTCCATAAACTCAGTAGATATGTTACTAAAATCAGCATCTTCACCGTATTTTCTTATACTCTTTTTAATAGATTTTTTTTCACGATTAAAGTTTCTTTTATCAAGTTTTGCTGACAACCTTATGTGTTCTGGACTTCCTGGTTTTGTTTTGGATAATTTTAATTCTAATCCTTTTAAACCAGTGGAAGTTCTTTTTCTTTCTCTTGCATCATCCAAAGAAGCATCAACACTAAAATCCCCTACAAATGAATTGTATTTAACTGGAGCTATTACATTTGCTTCGTCTGTTATGCTATTTCCCTCTTGTTTTAAAGGAGATTTGTTTTGTCTTGCCATCTTGCTTTATCTTTATTAACATGATCAATTGAGGTTTTTAAAACCTTATTCATATACGTGCCACCTTTCATTATAATGTTTCTTCTTTCGCTAGTTGGTATATCATCTTCACCTAGCATTATTCTATAAACTTTATTTATTAATTGTTTACCCTTAAAAGAAACTTTATATATATTGTATTTTCTTGTGGTTCTATTTCGGTGTCTCCACACTTTAATCCAATCGTTTTGAATTAACTTGTTCCACCTTCTATTATTCCAACTATAAGAGTATGTGCCCATTTTAAAATCTTTAATAGTAAACATGTCTATGCAGTCTAGATATATAAGAAGTTCTAAGTCAGCATCATTCAAGCCGTTGTTTTTACAAGCCCATTTGCGTATTATACGGTAATGTTTTAACAAGTTCAATTTTTTAATATCACTTGCTTCTAGCTTTTTCATAAAACAACGACCACGTCTCTTGATTTAATAACGTGATATGTATCTTTATTTATTTCAATTTTGTGGCCTGCTCTTCTATCGAAGTATATTTCATCGCCTTCGTTTATACCTTTTACATCAACACCAAAAGTTAACACTTGAGCTTTTTCAAACCTTATATCTTCTCTTTGTCCGTGAGTTAATAATAGACCACCTTTTGTTTCTTCAACACCTTGTTCCATAGGTGTTATAATTAAATTATCCCCTATCGCCTTCATGTATTCTAATATTATTAATTACACAATCAGTTGATAAAATAGTGGTAGCTACAGAAGCCGCGTTTTTTAAAGCGCTTTTTGTAACCAATAGTGGATCAATAATTCCACTATCAATCATGTTTACCATATTTCCTGTAACCACGTTTATACCATTCCCTTCTTTTAAGTCTGTATTAGATTTAATACCAGCGTTTCTTAATATAACATCGAATGGAGATTTAATTGCGTCAAATAAAACTTCTTCTGCTTTGTTTGCAGCTTTTATTTTTAACGCAGCATTAAGTAAGGCTATACCTCCACCTGGAACTATACCTTCTTTTATCGCGGCTTTTGTAGCACACACAGCATCTTCAACTCTATCTTTTTTTTCTTTTAATTCTACATCAGAATTAGCACCAACTTTTACGTTAGCAATTTTTGCGGATAGTAATGCTAATCTTCTTTCAAGTCGTGTTATAGGACCAGGTTTAGTTTCTTTTAGTATATCTTTCTTTACTTGTTCAATAACATCTTCTACTTGTAGAGAAACACCTGCGACCTGTATAATGGTTTCATATTCTGTTGTTACCGACTTAACACATTCACCTAAATGTTCAGGTTGGATTAAATCTAAATCATCACCTAAATGCTCATTAATAACTGTTGCTCCAGTCATCATAGCAATATCATTTAATACTTGTTTTTTAGTAACTCCAAAATTAGGAGCATCAATTATATTTATTTTTATATTACCTTTTATTTTATTCATTGCTAATGCTGCTAATACTTTAGTATCTGCATCTCCAATAATTAACAAGGCTCTATTAGTTTTTATGACGTGTTCTAAAACTGATTGAATCTTACGTATGTTTTCTATTTTAGATTCTACAATTAAAATTAGAGGTTTGTTAAGTTCAGCTTTTTTACCACCTTTATCAGTGACAAAACTCATGTTTTTTAACCCTCTATCATATTGTATACCATCTACAATTTCTACATATGTTTCAGCAGTATCAGATTCTTCCATAGCAACCACACCGGTTTTACCTACAGCTAAAAAAGCTTTAGATATTTTTTCCCCTAATTCTTTATCATTATTAGCTGAGATAGTTGCTACTTGTTCTACCATATCATCTACAACAGGTATACTTATGTCATCTAAGTATTTTATTGTTTTGGTTACAGCAGAATCAATACCTTCTTTTAAAAATCTTACATTATTAATATTATGCTTTTTAGCTAAATGTAAAATTGAATGTGCTAGTACTGTTGCGGTTGTTGTCCCATCTCCAGCTTCTTTTACGGTTTTACGCGCTGCTTCTTTTATAAGCATTGCACCCATATTTTCAACTGGATCTAATAACGTAACGCTTTCTGCTACTGTAATCCCATCTTTTGTTATAGTAGGTTTACCTAAATTATCTTCTAAGATAACACACTTACCGTTAGCCCCAAGTGTGGAGCTAACAGCTTTTGTGAGTTTATCTATTCCTTTTAATATCTTATCTTGAGCTTCATTGCCAAAGTTAAGATTTTTAACAAGTTTTTCTGTCATTTGATTAAATTATATTATATTGTGGTTTAGATATTATTCAAAGGTTTTAACCACCTTTGGTCCGTTTGCAAATTCTAATTTATTAGAATAATGTTCAATTGAAGAATCTATAGCTTGTTCAGCTCCTTCTAATGTTTCTCTTCTAGTAACATCATGCCATACATCTTCATTAAGATCTTGGTACTCTGTTTGATAAAATCCATTAGGTAGTTGAACAATTCTCCATTTGCTTTTATTCGCAACATGTTTCCAAAGGTCAACGGTTTCTTTGGATACTTGTGGTTGACTACTCCACGATTTAGTCGTGTAATAAAACGTCATTGGTTTTGGTTTTTAAAATTAATAATTGGTATTGCTCTACCCGAGCAGGGTATATTTATAATCACTTGTTAAAGTGTTAATTTACTAAACTGCTACTTCTCTGTAAAGAATGCTAAGTACAAATGGTGAGTCTCCTTGCGATACTGTTATTCCACCACTAGCTTGAAGGGTAAAAGCAACATTTGGTTCAATATTAGTATTTGAATCACTATTTGGAAAGTCAAGACTTCCGTATTCATCAATAGCTGCATTTAATACACCAAATAGAATATTTCTTGAAGGTTCTGTTCCTATGTAAAACTGAATGGTTTGTCCTAGAGCTCCCGCGTAATCATATGCAACTGAATTGAAATCTAATTTATAAACCACATTCATTACAGCTATTAATTTACCAGCTCCTGGCGCAGGAAGTAATTCTAAAGTTCCACCACCATTTAAGGTAAGCATTTGCGCAGCTGATAATGTTACTGTTGTTTGTTTTAAATCTGTACCGCCGCCGCCTGCAGAAACAGTATCGATTACATCCTGCATTGAATACTGAGTATCAAATGAGGTTGCTTTATTAACGTTGTTATTAGTATTAGATATTACTCCTCCTGGCTGCGAAGGATCATACCAGTCTAGTTTGTATGTTAAAGGTATTAATGCCATAGTTTTAATTTTTTAAATTGTTTTATTTTTTATTATTGTTTAATCATTACTATACCAGCTACGTTTAAAGGAGCTGCTCCAGCCCCAGTAGTTTGATATAGCATATTGGTTAATATACCACCAGTTCCTGCAGCCGCATCATCATCAAATGACGGTAAGCTACCTGGAAGTCTAAATCTGTCGTGGTTAGTATTACCAATAGTAATTTCATTGTTAACAGTACCACTTGGTTGAGCTTGATGACCTATAACTATATTGTTATTTCCTGGAGATGCTCCATTATTTGCTTGCCATCCAATAGCTATGTTTTCGTTATTTGAGACAAGGTTTTCTAATGCATAAGCACCTAAAGCTACATTAGCAAAACCATCTTGCATGTTTTTTAAACAAGATCTACCAACACCAACATTATTAGTACTTTGGCCTGCATTTACACTTTTTATTTCTGCACCTACAAATGTATCAGCTAAACTTAATGTACATTCCATACCAGCTGCATAACCTATAGCGGTGTTTGATGGTACAGCAAAAGCTGGACTTACGTTTTGATTACCTAAAGCTTTATAACCTATAGCGGTACATTGAACTTCGTTGTTTTCTAAATTCATTGCATTAAATCCAAAAGCCGTATTACCACTGTCTCCAGATGCTCCACCAGATGTTGGTCCTAGATTTGCTCCAGCCCCGACACCAAAAGTTGTAACACCTACTTGAGTTGTTGCTGGGTTTTCACCTTGTAGAAGTGTCCCATTACCTACATCGTACTGATAAGGCCAAGGTATACCTCCTCCAGCTGTTTCAATTACATTTCCACTAGCATCAACCGCTAAACTAAAAGCAGCTGTACCTGTGTAAGTACCGCTTCCATAATCTATAAACTCAACTTGTTTGTGTAGGTTTACACTTTCTGATCCTGGAGTTGTAACAACTTCAAGCATAGGATTGTTTCCATTAGCTCCAATTCTCCATCCATCACCAGCCCAGTTATATAGATAACCAAAGCCATCGCCATCATCATCCCACCCCATAGAGACTTTATAATTAAATGCTTCATCTACAATTACAAATTCAGGATCACCACCTGCAGAACCCGCTTCTCTTGATAACACCATACTATAAGCGTCTCTTAATATCATATAGTTTGCTCCTGTTACAGATGGATAAGTAATTGACGCTGCGGAAGGTGCTAGCGTAAATTGACCAGGTGATGTTTCTTGATACACAGGTATTCTATCATTTATTCCTGGAGTTGAGCCACCTGCTATTACTGTATCAATAACATCTTGCATTGTATATTGAGTATCTAAACTCGTAACCGTATTTACATTGTTATTTGTTGTTGTAAGTAATCCCCCTGGTTTTGATGGGTCATACCAATCTAATTTATATGTTAAAGGGATTAGCGCCATTTCTACTTAATTTTTTTAATTTACTCTTTACTTTTACTTCTATTTCTTTTTTTCTTTTGGATTGTGATATTAAATGAGTGTATCCATACTTTTTAGCATCTTGTTCTGAAACCCATTTATGACCGAGTGTTGTTATTGGTACTTTATAGTATTGTAATAAATTACTAATAAAATATTGTTCAAACATTATTGAAGGAACATTCAGAGGATCTGCAATTTTACCAGCTGTATTAATGTAATCTAAAGCTAAATCATACCATTCAGGTATATGCTTTAAATTATTATAACCCATAAAACCACAACACACAGCGTTTAATACAACCTTAGAAAAATCTACATATTTATGCATTTTTAATTCAGGTGTTTCATAGCAGTCTTGTATTAATCTTCTATAATACTGATGACTATACTCGTCTGTTTCCCAGTTTTGAAAACACGCGTCAGCATTTAATATATGAGCAGGAGGTTTTTTAAACCAAAAAGCATCCATATCTAAATGCATAAAAGGTTTATCTTGTAATATACACGCGTATAGTTTACCTATAGCCCAAAACCTTGTATCTATTTTGTTTAGTGTGTCTAGTTCTATCTTAACGTTGTCAAATGGGAGTTTTAAATCTTTCACTAATAACTCATAACCTTTTTTATCAGTCACTAATTCAATTTCATCAGCCCATTTTTTACTAGTTAAAATAGATAATTTAGCGCTATCTGTAAATGCTTCTTTACTGTTAAATCCTACACAGTCATCTTTTGCTGGCTTAGACCAGTGACTGTAAACAACCTTTTTAATCATCTAACATGTTACTATAACCTATTATGAAATCTTGATTATAATAAACTTGTTTTTTCTTAGTTTTTGTTTTAAACATTTTTTTAATTAAATTTAATATAAATAATAGTAGTTTCATTTTGTTTAATCTAAATTACCTGTTCCAATACCATCACCTCCATAGTAGTAATATGAAGCAATACCTTCAGTAGGTCCAGCCCATGTAATTTTTACAAATCCAGGAATTGAACTAACTGATTGATCTAAAGGACTCGCGGAATTAGCTACAAAATCTAAAACACCTCCGCTAACAAATCCATTTCCATCAACACTCATGTTAGGAAGTGTGACACCATTAACACGCACTGAGTCTGCTAGATCACTAAATTGTGAAAAACCTGAAGGGTTTGCAGCAACATTACCAACAATCATTGAGCCTGCACCACCATATAATCTAGCTGCTCCGCTAGGTCCAATACCACTACCTCCGTTAGCATATGTTTGTACATTCATATAACCCCAAGTCCAATTATTAATTAATTGTTTATGTGACAGTTCGTAAGTATAAAAATCTGCGTCAGCAGTAAAAATAGTACCATCTGGTTTTGTTACATCTCTAGTAGCATATTCAGATTCAAACTTATTTGAACCTATAATTGTTTCGTTTTGAAATAAATCGCTAAAGGTTGTTCCATCTTCAGCACTCGCTTTATAATCAATTTGGTTGTTCTTACCACCACCCATGGTAGTCATTAAAGTTATTGGTGTTTGACTTGTGCCGTCATGTAAATTTTTAGCCCAAGCAGAATATTGAACATTTACTTCAACTTCCCATAAACCTTTTAACAACCATCCATTATTAACAAAACCTAAATTAATTACAGTAAAATAATCTGAATTAAATTGTCCAGTATCTGATACCGCATTTCCAAATAATTGTGCATTTGTATATTGACTTCTGTTAATAATAATAGGTTTATCAAAATAAGCAGAAGCTCCAACACCTTCAAAACCAGGCATTGGGTCAA
>CERO01001306.1_pt1 | contig 11089 bp, 9 predicted proteins | sample 530851 | NCBI WGS metagenome assembly CERO01 (sample SAMEA2621033, study PRJEB7988) | marine metagenome | biome: marine biome (ENVO:00000447); feature: surface water layer (ENVO:00002042); material: "saline water (ENVO:00002010), including plankton (ENVO:xxxxxxxx)" | depth 5 m
CATAACCCAAAAATTTGCTTGAAATTCGGGGAGGTCCGTTTCCGACGCAGAGCACCCAAAATCCATCTGACGGATTACCCGTCTGATGGATTGGAGTAGGAATCCTTTTTTTAAAACTCAATTTTCCAGCTGAGTAAAGGCAATACTAATCCTTCTTTAATAAGATCTACTTTTTCCGTTTTGAAGTTATAATCGAATCTTGGATCCTTGGCTCCCAATAAATTTTTTACCTGAAGTGCCCACAAGGTCGAGTAGTTTTCTTTGTTCGTTCGATACGTAACTGAAAGATCAACAATGTAATGCGTATCAAACTGTTGAGAAAATGCTCTTTTCTCATCGAATACCACTTCTTCGGCATTCATCGATGCGGCTTGAAGCACCGGACTGTAACGCTCTCCTCCTGTTATGCTTCCACGAACATTTAATCCCAGTAAATTTCGTCCTTCTCTTAAATTGAATTCTTTCCCAAAAAGAACATTCGCTGCTATTTTCTGATCAAAGCGACCATTTCTCCAGATTTCATCTCCGCCTTTGTATCTGTTTGAATAAAAAGTACCGGTCAGCAAATAATAATATCCTTTGATCATAAATCGCTCTACCGTTAATTCTATTCCGTAGTTCTCTCCTTTTCCTTCATTCACCAGAGCGTCCGTAAAAGTGAAATCATGCACATAATTCAGCATCGAAAAACTACTGTCTGCGATTACCGGAACATCAAACATATTTTGCCAAAATCCCTCGATCTTAATTCGATGCACCTCTCCGATTCCCTGATCTACGGAAGCTACCAAATGATGAGCTTTACTTGTTTTAAGGTTTTTATTCGGAAAATTCGCCTGTGGCTGGACAAAATAAACATCCAATTCTTCGATCTGACTGTGCAAGCCATAGCCAATATTTAACGCTGTTTCAGTTAACAACTGCCAGCTGATCGCAGCTCTGGGTTCCAGAACAAATTCATCATTTACAGAAAACCACTGTCCGTGTAAACCTCCCAAAACTGATAACCGCGATGACACATTGAATTCTGATTGATGATATATCTGATACAGTTGCGCATGATCTTTTTGCCGAATCAGACTTTGATAAGGAGATGAGTTATCGGGTTTTCCAGCCAGATCAAAATTGAAATAAAGCTGTTGTAATTCCACTCCTGTACGTGTAGTTATTCTTTTGCCAAGTCCTTGATTCAGAAAAGTTTTAAAAGCCAGTCGACTTGTATTGTCATCAATATTCAAATATGGATTCAGATTTAAATTATCGTCAAAACGTTCTTCTGAATATTCAGTGGAATTACCGGATAAAGCCAGAGTGCTTTTCAGATATCCTTTATTGTTTACGGTGATACTATGTGAAACTCCCACAGCTCCTACTCCCAGATCAATTCGGTTTTCTGTGAAATCACTGAATGCGTATTCCCATTTGCTTGAATCTGTTTTAGCTTCCATAGTTTGAAGATCCAAACCTCCGATTCCCCAAAACTCGAAACGACCACTATTTTGAGTTGGTACATCAATTTTGAACGACAGATCCTGATATTGAATTCGTCCCTCAACAGGCAGCAATGGTTGTAACAGCGTTAAAGTTGAAAACCGGTAATTGAACAAATAGGTTGCAGAGCCGTTCTTTTTTATAGGACCTCCGGAACTTGCCTCTAATCCGTTTATTCCGATTTGAAAAGCGTGCTCTCTTTTATTTCTGTTTCCTGATCTGAAGTTAATATCAAACACACCGGAAAGAGCATTCCCATATTCTGAAGGAAAAGCACCGGTAAAAAAATCCGAATTCGAAAGTAGCTGAGCACTGAATAATGTCAATCCACCACCACCAGCTACCGAGAGACCAGCAAAATGATTTGGGTTTGGGATCTCAATTCCTTCCAATCTCCATTGTACACTTTTGGGTGCATTTCCACGAATCGAAATAGCATTGTTCTGAACACCTCCGGTGGAATTTACTCCCGGAAAAACGGTCACTAATCTACCCGGATCGTCTAATCCGCCTGCATAACGTTGCGTTTCTTCTACCGTGAATTGTTTCACACTTACTTTGGCAAAATCGTTGATGGGTTTGTCTTTCTGAATAGTGGCAACCACCTCAATAGCTTCTCCTTCAAATACAGATTCTTCCATTTCAACATTAAGAACTGTTTGTTTACCCGAGCTGACCAGAATATTTCGCAATATCACAGTCTCAAATCCAAGATAACTGAACTTAATATCATGCCTCCCCAACGGGACATTCTTCAAAACAAAATTCCCATGTTCATCCGTGGATGTTCCGAGAAGAGGCTCATGATCCAGAACTAAAACATTTACCCCGATAAGTGTTTCCTGAGTCAGCCTGTCTATAACCACTCCCGTGATTTCCTGAGTTTGAGGTGGTGTCGATTGTCTGGCAAAAACTGAAAATGAAAGTCCGGTCAGGATCAGAAACAGTGAAATTTTCTTCATGAATATATTTTATGCGGTTAATTGATTCGCACAAAAATACCTTCATATATCCCCATAAACGTCCACACCGTTGGGACTGGACTTCTTTTTTGATTGTATTTAAGGATTTGTGTTCTGTTTCGCGGGCTAATAATTGGGTATGAAAATTGAGCTCGGTCATCTCGCGGCGTATGCCCGAGATCTGGATTTATATGAAGACTACACTCTTGATAACGATCCGGATTCTTGATCGCAAAGTAGAAAAGACCTCCTCTTTCTCCTCCTGCAACAGGAGGAGGACGCCTTGATAAAAATTAGAATCAACTCGGTAATTCCCCTCCTTATCCAAGGAGGGGCGAACTACTCAGAGCCTAAGAATTTGTTTCGGAATTGGGGAGGTCCGTTTCTTGTTCAACAACAAGTTAAAGTCATCTCGCGGCGTATGCCCGAGATCCGGATCTTTTTTAGGATCACATTCATTGATAACGATCCAGATTCCTGCCTTCGCAGGAATGACTTTGGTTTAAATTTCTAAAGTTACAGACCTCCTCTGTCTCCTCCTGCAACAGGAGGAGGACTCGTTGATAAAAATTAGAATCATCTCGGGAATTCCCCTCCTTAACCAAGGAGGGGCGAACTACTCAGAACCAAAGAATTTGTTTAGGAACTGGGGAGGTTCGTTCCAAGAACCAGATTAAATCGAGGTAATGGAGGTTGTGTCAGCGTTGATCGGAGTGTCAGATATAAAAATTCCGTTCATAAGCTAGCAAGGGATTTATCCCGCAGCGAGTAAAGGCAGGCAATTGCATAAACCGCAGAACCTGAAGGATCTGCTTGTTTAATATTCTTTAAAACGATCTGTGTCCTCAGCAACCAAAATCCGTCAGCCGTGCAAAACCCGACAGACGGAGAATTAGATTTCCATCATTTCGCTGAAAGCGGGGTGATGGCTATTGAAACAGCGTTGATCGGAATGCCGGATATAACAACCAGAATTAAACCTCACAAAGATCCTGAAACAAGTTCAGGATGACACGACATATTGAATCTTAACCCTCAAAAGACTTTTTATACTGCGACGGAGTTAATCCTGTATGCTTTTTGAAAACCGAGTTAAACGATGATTTAGAATTAAAACCCGATTCTAGCCCAATCCCCAATAACGTATAATTTTGAAATTCAGGATCTTTGATCGCTTGTTTTACGTTTTCTACCCGATAGCTGTTTACGAAATCGTAGAAACTGGCATCAGCAAATGTATTGATCACTTCCGTTAAATTGTGAGTCGATATATTCATTAATCCTGCAAGTTCGGCTAAACTGAGATCGTTGCGTAAATACGGTTTATCTTTATCCATCAATGCGCAAAGCTGCTGATGCAATTCTTTGCCTTGTTCTTCATTTAATCCGGAGCGCGTGTAACTTTCCTGTCGTGGTTTCTCCTCTTTAGGAACTTGCTTCTCTTCCCTTCCGATCAGAGTAAAGAACTCAGCCTGTTTCAATCCCATATAACCGATGCTGTACACAAAAATAGTAGAAGCCAGAAGTGTAAAATCAGTGTACTCGCTAAGCAAATCACTGAATGAACTTACCGTGTATAAAACTCCGGCTGTAATTCCGAGCAGCGTTCCTGCCAGCACAAAACCCTGTAACCAGTCCAGATTTCTTTTCTCCAGTGTGGAATAATTTGCTCTGATCTTTTTCCTGTACTGATACAGATCCCTGATTATAAAAGGTAAGTAAGCAAGACTGTACACTACTTTGAAATGAGTGATCCATTCACTTCCGTACTGCAATTCTCCGGTTTCACTAAGCAGATTTAGCTTAGTTTCTCCTGAATTAAAATAAAACGGAAGGAAATACAGCGTTAAAAGGATAAAGGGGATGAAATGCTTTTTCTGAGCAAGAGTGAGTCGCTTATTTCCTTTTATTAATGTTTCGGAATAAAGATAGAGCAACGGACCGTACAGTAAAGTAATTGAGAAATCCAGACCGATCACATGAGGATAGTTGTGATGCAAACCAACACTCAGCAAAGCCGCCATAGCCAGGTCAACAGTAAAAACCAGCATTAATGCAGCCAGAATCCGGTTCGAAAGTTGATTCACTTTCTTAGAAACCAGCAAAAAGGTAAGCATCAATCCGTGAACAGCTCCCAGAAAAAATATCACACTCATGAAAATTGCACCAAATAATTCGATCTCATAAATGAAAGATAACACTTATGAGCTAATGAGGAAGCGGGTATTAAATTTTCAAAGGTAGATGTCCATCCGCAGACTGCTTTTATATTTCCAAAACCCCAGATAGGTCATCTCGCGGCGTATGCCCGAGATCTAGATAGTTTTAGAGGATTATGCTTGTGATAACAATCCAGAAGATTCCTGCCTTCTCAGGAATGACCTTGTTTGAGGTTTCAAAAGTCGAAGACCTCCTCTGTCTCCTCCTGCAACAGGAGGAGGACTCGCTGAAAAAAATTAGAATCAACTCGGGAATTCCCCTCCTTATCCAAGGAGGGGCGAACTACTCAGAACCCAAAAATTTGTTTCGGAATTGGGGAGGTCCGTTTCTTGCTCAACAACCAAAATAAAAAAGGACGTCATCTCGCGGCGTATGCCCGAGATCCGGATAGTTTTAGAGGATTACGACTGTGATAACGATCCAGATTCCTGCCTTCGCAGGAATGACCTTGTTTGAGATTCGAAAAGACCCCGTTGTTAAAAACACTTCTGTTTCGAAAGATCGACGATTATTTTTACTATACATCAGGTTCTCAGACCCGTGGAACGAAAAATCCCAATGCTAAATCAGTAACTGTACACCATGAATCCCAAGGTTGATTTCTTTTTTAATAAAAACAGTAAATGGCAGGACGAATATGAATTATTGAGAACCATTATTCTGGATTGCGGACTGACCGAAGAATTAAAGTGGGGCAAACCATGCTACACCGTAAACGGGAACAATGTGGTGTTGATACACGGATTCAAAGACTATTGCGCGCTATTATTCCTTAAAGGAGTGTTGCTGAAAGATGCAGAAGACATTTTAGTACAGCAGACCAAAAATGTACAGTCGGCACGACAAATTCGCTTCACCGATGTGGAACAAATAAACGATATGATGGCGGTCATACGGTCTTATATCTTTGAAGCGGTTGAAGTTGAAAAAGCAGGACTGGAAGTACCGATGAAAAAGACTTCTGACTTTGAAATGGCAGAAGAATTCCGGGAAAAGCTGGATGCCATCCCTGAACTGAAAGAAGCTTTTGAATCACTAACTCCCGGCCGACAAAGAGGCTATCTCCTCCACTTCTCAGGAGCCAAACAATCCAAAACCCGAACTTCAAGAGTTGAAAAATGCATCCCCGACATCCTTGAAGGCAAAGGACTGAACGATCGCTGAACCGGATCAAGCCCGACCAAATTGGTAAACCGAATTTTGTACACGAAATGTCTAACCGTATTTAGAATGGCGAATTAAAACCCCAAATTCCGTACGGACAGATCGTAATCCGCCCCGATTGGTTTTATGACGAATGAACCCATTCCGAAATTACAAATCCCCTGAACAACCAACCGGAAATACCCAAATAATAAGTTTTTGCTTTACTTGCTGGAATTGCTCACTTTATCGAAATTATTTTATGATTAAGTAAGGTAAACATAAATTTGAAATAGGTTAATCGAATAACATTCGTTTAAATTCTATTGATAAGACTCAATTAATTAAAAATGCAGATATACGAACTAATAAGGTTAGCAAAATGGTTTAATACCAATATTGTAAATGCTAGAATTCCTAACAACTATAAGAATTTGTATAACAAGCTGAATCAGAATGCTCAGCAAAGTAATAATAAACCAAGCCAACCATTCGAACAAGAGAAAGAGGAATTATTCACAGCTCTAAGGTCTGTTAATCTTAATTCTTTGACCCTTGAACAAATCGCATTTCTTAAACAGCTAGATATTATTGATAAAATTTCTGAAGAAGGAGTTTCAGAGATTGAAGCTATTCTATTTGTAAATAATCTTGATATCGCAACTGCTGCCCAAAAAATTGGTGAATTTTCTAGCAAAGTTGCTCAAGCTCATTCAATTTTAACAGAAATCCACAGCACTTTAAACAAATCCTTTTCATTAGAAGATGACCGGGAAATTCTCGAAGACTCAGTGATGATGAGAGTATATTTTCAGGAAGATTCTTCGATTAGTGATGTTACAGATTTCAAGAAATTATCTGCAAACTGGTATGACATTGCAAGAGGAATATCAATGGCTCAAAACAGAAGTCCAGAGGATTTTAAAATCATTGGAGCACAAAAAGGATCTTTGATAATCGAGATGGCAGTTTTAGCTGGAATTGCTACTTCCGTGAGTACAATTCTGTTGGCAGGGCTCAAAGTCGCTGAAAAAGTGATAAATATTTTAAAAGAAATAGAAAATCTTAAAAAGCTAAAACTTGAAAATAGAACGATAGAAAAAGAGCTTAAGAAAGAAGCTGAATCAGTTAAAAAAAATGGAATTCAATCTATACTTGAAACAACAATTGAAAAACTAAAACTAGATATTGATAGTGATGGTGACAAAATTACTGCTCTTAAGAAAGCTATCACAAAACTTATTGATTTCACACAAAAAGGTGGAGCTGTTGATTTTATCGAACCAGAAGATCAAGTACCAGAAATCAATGAAGAAGGAGAACAAATTGATAACCCCGTAAGAAAGGAGTTAGCTGATTTAAAAACAGATGTTCAAGAGATTAGAAAGCTTGAGAATAAAATAAAACTGCTAGAAAATAAAATTTCCAACTAAAGTAAGCCTCTCTGTCGCCTGAAGTCTTCAGCAAATTGTTGATTTCAGAATTACAGTTACGAAAGCCTCAGTCATCCACCAAATCCATTGCAATGGAATACGATCAATTCAACGTTGATATAGAACATAAAATAGCGCGGGTTGCTTTCAACCGGCCGGAAAAGTCGAACGCGCTTAACATGGACGCCTGGCTTGAGATGCGATCCATCTTTGAAATGCTGTCAGAAACCGCTGAAGTGAGAGTGATCATTCTCTCCGGAGAAGGAAAGCACTTCTGTGTCGGAATAGATCTGGAGTTGTTAATGTCGATCGATCAATTGCGAACCATTTCCGATCAAGACCAACGAAGTGAGAAAGCCAAAGAATTCATTCTAACCCTTCAGCAGGCAGTTACCTCCATAGAAAAATGTTCCAAACCGGTGATCGCTGCCGTCCACAACGGATGTATCGGCGGTGGAGTAGATATAGTTGCTGCATGTGATCTGAGATATTGCACTAAAGACGCTTATTTCTGCATCAAAGAAATTGATCTGGCTATGGTTGCCGATCTGGGAACGCTTCAACGCTTACCAAAGATCATCTCCCCTTCCATCGTAGCGGAAATGGCCTACACCGGAAAGAATGTATTCGGTCCCGAAGCCAAAGAAATCCATTTAGTAAATGAATGTTTTGATACGGAAGAATTATTGCAGGAAGGTGTTATGAAAATTGCCGCAACTATTGCGGAAAAATCACCAATTTCCATTCGGGGCACTAAAAACGTATTACGGCATTCAAGAGATCATTCCGTTGAAGAAGGTCTTGAATATATTGCGGAGTGGAATTCCACGAAGTTATTCTCTGATGACATGGCTGAAGTATTTGAAGCCATGAAGGAAAAGCGGAAACCTGATTTTAAGGATTGAAGCCTACATCGGCTTTACTTCTCCGCCCTGTGGCATAATATCGATTTCTGCAACATTTGCTTCAGATACAGTATTGGTGTAATTTTGCATCAAAAACATGGCACGTCAGAGCATTACATTTACAAGACCAAATGATGAATGGTTGAAATCTCAGGTTGAGAACGAAGAATATTCCAGTAAAAGTGAATTAGTTAACGATCTAGTGCGGCAGGCAAGAAATCAGAACGCTGAGATAAACTGGATCAGAGCAAAACTCGAAAGAGCTGAAAAAAGTGGTTTTACCACCGACACTAAAGAAGAGATACTAAACCAATCAAAATCTCAGCTGAAAAATGGCTGATTATCGGTTAAGCAATGAAGCTAAAATAGATTTAATAAGAATTCATCAGTACGGTATCAAACAGTTCGGTGTACAACAAGCCGATCTCTATTTTAAAGCTCTATTTGATTGCTTTGATAATATTTCTGAAAGACCATTCTCTTTTGAATCCGTTGATTATATCAAATCAGGATACCGACGATGTGTTTGCGTTTCGGATAGTATTTATTTCAAAATTAATAATGAGAGAGTAGAAATAATGGCAGTTATTGGAAAGCAGGATTTGTCAAACATTTTGTAAGCCGATTCAATAAATAAAAGCCTACATCGGCTTTACTTCTCCACCCTGTGGCATAATATCGATTTCTTCCACCACGCTTCTGGGGCTGAGTTCAGAAAGGGAAACGATCATTCTTCCCACATCTTCCGGATCGATCAGCTTGTCAGTTTCAATATCCACATCTTCCCAGGAAGTGGAGTAAGTTTGTCCGAGGTTAACAGCCGTAACGGCAATATTGGTTTTAGCTAATTCTTTCCGCAGAGAACGCGTGTACCCCAAAAGCGCATGTTTGCTCATCGTGTATGCGCCACTGTCTCCATAGCCTTTTTTGGAAGCCTGTGAGCAAATATTCACGATCAAGCCTCGCTCCTGTTCTTTCAATACCGGAAGCACTTGTTTTGTGATATTGAAGGTGGAAAATGTATTGAGTCGGTACTGTCGGTCAAATTCTTCGGCGGTTGTATTTGATAACTGCTTAAATAAAAATACGCCGGCATTGTTTACTAAAATTCCCGGCTTCAAAGATCTGAAATCAATAGCGGCAATTTCTTCTTCTGAGGTCAGGTCTGCAGAAATGGTTTCTACTTTTGGTGCGCCCCAATCCAGACATTGTTGTTTAGCTTTTTCCAGATCAGAAGTGTTGCGTGCAATCAGCACTAAAGGATGACTGGTCTTTTCAGCGAACATCTTTGCTATGGAAAGACCGATTCCTTTGCTCCCTCCTGTTATCAAAACAGATGATTTTTTGAAACTCATTACGGAACCTTCAAAAACTTGTGCGTCTGCAGGCTGATTCCCCACTCAGGATGTTCTTTCACATAATCCACAATAAGCGGAATGGATTTTGGAGTGTCCCATTCCGGTTGTAATAATAAAGTCGTTCCTTCGGGACATTTAGCCGCGTTTTCTTCTGCCCAAGCGAGATCTTTGTTGGTCAGTACCACTACTTTCAGTTCGTCCACAAATTCAAAGATCTCTTCGGTGGGTTTTTTAAATCTCTTTGGCGAAAGTGTGATCCAGTCTAATTCTCCCGATAATGGAGATGAGCCACTAGTTTCAATATGGATCTGAACACCAAGCGAGTGCAATGCTTTTGTAAGCGGAAACAGATCGTGCATCAATGGTTCCCCACCGGTGATCACTACAAACGGAGCCCCGCTTTCTTTTACCACTTCCACCAACTCAGAAACTTTCATCACCGGGTGACCTTCTTCTTCCCAACTTTCTTTAACATCGCACCACCAGCAGTTTACGTCACAACCCGCCGTTCTAATGAAATAGGAAGCTCTTCCCGAATGCGCACCTTCTCCCTGTATCGTATAAAAATGCTCCACGATCGGATATTCGACGTCGAGTATCTCTTTTTCATCGTTCATTAAAGCAACCGGTTGCTTGATCATAGTATTGGAGGAACTGTTTATAAAAACGGAATTTTATTGATCTCACAAAATACGGCTAATACTAACCAGAAGAAACCAAAGGATGGGACTTGTTCAAGTCATCTCGCGGCGTATGCCCGAGATCTGGATCTTTTTTGAAGATCATTCCCTTTGATGACGATCCAGATTCCTGCCTACGCAGGAATGACTTTGTTTGTAGTTATTAAAGTTAAAGACCTCCTCTGTCTCCTCCTACAACAGGAGGAGGACTCGTTGATAAAAACCAGAATCAATTCGAAAATTCCCCTCCTTACCCAAGGAGGGGCGAACTACTCAGAACCCACGAATTTATTTCGGAGCCGGGGAGGTCCGTTCCGACGCAGAGCATCGGAACCAGATTAAAATCGAGGTGATAGAGGTTGTAACAGCGTTGATCGGGGGTGTAGATATAACAACCAGAAATAAGCCCTACGAAGATCCTGAAACAAGTTCAGGATGACGGTTATACTTTTATTGGCCTTAGTATTAAAACCGGTTAGTGAGCAAGAATTGTAAGCGTCCGCGAAGTGGGAATAATTCCTTCAGGTGAAGAGTGTAGAAATTTTCTCTAAAAGAACGAAGACCTTTGGAATTATTCAGCGTCAATTAAGCGAGCCCGGTTTTAATACTTCGCCTTGATCTTTTGTTACTTTTGTATCAAGACAAAAGTAAGTGAGTAATTTCTCAGACCTGTTGTTACGAAGATTCTTCAGACAGGCTACACATCAGATGAATTTTTTGAAGTTCTACAGAAAAAATTATAAAACGGGTCATCTCGCGGCGTATGCCCGAGATCTGGTTAGTTTTAGAGGATTATGTTTGTGATAACGATCCAGATTCCTGCCTTCGCAGGAATGACTTTGTTTGTAGTTTTTAAAGTTAAAGACCTCCTCTGTCTCCTCCTACAACAGGAGGAGG
>CERO01011279.1_pt1 | contig 11061 bp, 12 predicted proteins | sample 530851 | NCBI WGS metagenome assembly CERO01 (sample SAMEA2621033, study PRJEB7988) | marine metagenome | biome: marine biome (ENVO:00000447); feature: surface water layer (ENVO:00002042); material: "saline water (ENVO:00002010), including plankton (ENVO:xxxxxxxx)" | depth 5 m
AATGAAAAGTGGAATAAACGCCACAGGAGCCACTCCAACTAATATATTTATACCAAGCCAAGGTTCTATAACAGCTACTTGTGACAATAGCTCCACTAATAGAGTTGTCGGCTTTGATTATTCACTCACTCTAAATAAAAAGCCATATTATAGTATAGGTGTTGAAACTCCTGTTGAGGTCAAGCATATTAACCCTATACAATATTCAGCTAGCGTTCAGATAGAAGTCGATGATATTTTTCTGCAAAGTGGTTTTGATTTTTTATCAACTAGGGAAGATAAATCTGTTTCTTTTTCTGTAAAAGGCCGAGACGGAACAACTCTTCAAAATTTAACCATACCGAAAGCTTCACTAGTTTCAGAACAATTGACTTCTAGTTCAGATGGAGCTGTTCGTTTAACCCTTAACTATTTAGGTCACTCATGAGCGAAAGTTTATTTTACAACAGGGATCAAAATATTTCTGGCATAGCCATACCAGCAAGTTTTTCAGCTTTAATCCTAACTCCTGTTTATGGTTCTACGGTTGAATTTACAGCCAGAAACCAAAGTTATAATACTGATGATTTTTATTATAATTTAATTCCCATGTCGGTGAATAGTTTAACTGCTAAATTTGGTTTAAAGTATGACGTAAACGAATCTAACGCGCAAAAATTAGCTGTATTCTTCGAAGCACAATCAGGGAATAATAGTTTTAAGTTCGCACCAGATAGCTCTAATATATATCAAGAAATGTCGGGAATTTGTGATAGCTATGGAATAAGCTTTGTCAACAACCAGCATTATCAAGTGGCAGCAAGTATAAGCGTAGACCACGCTCCTACACTTTTGAACTGGTCTGGTATGGGGTCTTTTCCTAATTTATCTTTCCAAGGGTGGAAGCCATCAACAAGCTATAAAAAGTTTGATGTTATTTTTAGTGGTATTAATCAGAACAAGTTAGATAACTTTTACTATTGCAGTGGAGATCATAGCTCTACAACTATAAATAGCCCCACAGGGAGTTCTTCTATGTGGAGCCAAAAATTCTTTTTCGAGCCAGATATAGGCAACCAAACAAGCGTTAATATTAAAGCTGATAAATTAGAATATAAAAACTCTTTTATACAAAGGCTAAAAACAAATGACAATATTTCTACTTTTGATATTAGTTACACTTTTAGCAATATTTCTGATGCCCAAACCAAAAGCATGATCCACTTCTTAGAAAGTAAAGGGGGGTATAGAAGATTTGAACATCAAATACCATCTGTTTATAATAGACCTAAAGTTTATTATTCTGATAGCTGGTCTCACACTTGGAACTATATCAATTCTAATACTTTGACAGTAAACTTTAAACCTGATCCATTAGGAATAATCCCAACAGGAACATAATATGGCTAGAAACATAATAAAAAGTTATAATTCTATAGTCGCAACCCAAGATGCCACTGTAGCTTTTTCGACATCTGACCAAACTCTTAAGCTACACAAAATAGCTCAAGGCCTACAGTATTCTATAGGTTACTCTAGGCGAGCATCCAAACAAATTGGCTCTGAAAACTTGTCGTCTAACACTTTTTATCAACAGCCAGATGTAGATTTAAATATTACATATATTCCTGAACCTAATTTTTCTAACGAATTACAAGGCAGATTTATTGACGCAAAACCTGACACAAATTTTAAAAATTTCTTTGCTGCTTCTGATGTAAACGATTCTACAAATTTTTATGTATTAGTAACAAAAAATGGAGAAGACACCTTCTTGAATAAACTGCAATTCCTTACATCTTTAAATTTAAACGGAGACGATGCTATAGGTTTTGGAAATTGTTTTCCATCTTCTTATGGATTAAATTATTCAGTAGGGACTCTTCCTACCGTATCCACTTCTTACATTTGCTCTAATGCAATATTCGACCCTCTAACTGGCACATCAATGGAGATGCCAGCTATAAATTTGACAGGAGGAAATAATGATAATGTGGGCAGGTCACGTTTTACCTTTGGTTTAGATTTATCAAACGCTGGGTTAGAAAAAGCTCCACCAATTGTTAATCCAGACAACACTAATAGTGATGTTACATTACAAAATTTACAAGTAGGAGGGCAAGCAATATCAGGAAAACATTTAGTTCAATCTGTTGATATGAACGTAAGCCTCGAAAGGGTTTCGTCTTATGGATTGGGTAACGACTACGCTTATAATAGAAAACGTCAATTTCCCGCAAATGGGACTTTTAGTGTTTCCTCTTTAGTTTCAGGTATGGAGAGTGGTGCTATGACAGGAGTTTTAAACTCTGACCAAAACTATCAATTTGATTTAAAGTTAGAAGCTAGCGGAAAACAAATGATTTATCGCGTCGAAGATGCGAGGCTAGACTCTTACAATTATTCTATGAATGTCAACGGCACCATGAGCTACGATGCAAATTTCAGCTTTAAAGTGACACAAAAAAAGGGTTTAAAAGTTAGTGGGAGTGCCTACTAGTCGTAGTCAATCTTGATATTTTTGCTTTCGTAACCTTTTTCTTTAATCCTGTTGGGGTGTTCCGCGCCTTTACGTTCTTTTTTGTAATTGTCGTAAAACTTTTCCTTTACTGGATCTAATCCTCCAGATTTTTCTGCTCTCTTTGCACTCAATTCAGCAGATAGATCCATCATGTCGCCAATAGTGCCTTTTTTATTATATGTGGCATCCATGTATTGTTGGCTATTAAAAGGATCGATAGTATTGTCTATAGATGCGTTGGGAGCAAGGAAAACCCTGCTCCACTTAACGTCATCTTCTGAATAAACATGTTCATCATTCATCCCTTGAAATACCTCTCGGTATTCTTCTCTTTCAGGATGTTTGTAAACATAAATGGGCATTATTTAATATCTATTTTTTTTGTAGCGGAAACTTCTTTTTTGGGGAGAGTGATATTTAAAAGCCCGTTCTTTAAAGAAGCTGTGATGTGATCTTCAGAAACTAAATCATATAAAAATAATTTAAATGACTTATTCCTCTGTTCATTTTCAGCTTGAATTGTTAAAGTATTATCGACAACTTGAATATCCACATCTTTTTTAGTAAATCCAGCTAATTCAAATTCAGCTTGATAAACATCTCCAGAATCCTTAACTGGATGCCTGTTAAAAGAGATTGATTTATTTTGTTGGTTAGTAATATCTGTTAGTAGGTTGTTAATTAATGAGTTCATACTTATATATATTAACATTAATCATGCCATTTCAATTTTACTTAAAAACAAGGGATAAAATAGCTTCGGTAGTTTTCTTGTAAGTCATAGTGTCCCCCATTTTGACACCCTCTGTGTTAATCTGTCCCGCTTTAGATTCGGCTTTTTCCATAGCGGCGATCACTTGATCTTCGGTCCATGTGTAAAAAACACCATTATTAAAATCATTTTGTTTGGTAAAAAATACACCATCCTCGCAAGGCATCGTCCCAGAAGATTCAATTAAGATGGAATTTTCTTCTGTAGCCCAGTCTCTATGAGAGGTCTCGTTTAAAACTACGCTCCACTTTCCTAAACAAGTAGAATTGAAAGCTGGCAGATTCCAACCTTCGCCTCCTGAAAGACCTGTTAAATCAATATCTATAGCATTTAAAAATTCGTTAACTTCTGAATTTTTAGCGAGGCGAGGGATTATGTTTAGATTGCTGTAATTGGCTCCTTGGGTTATTTCGCTCCACACCGCTTGCATTTGTTGTGGGTTAATGAATGGATTACTTACGCAACAAGAAAGTTGATATTTAGGGTTGTTACCGTATTTCTTTAACCAAGATTGAATAATCTTTTTTGTATGCTTTCTATTCTCGTATTTACCCATCAGACCGAAGTGAACAACATCTTTAAGATATTCTTTTTCGGTTCTTTTGAAATCTTCATCAAACCCGAGAGGAACGAAATGTGTATTGTTCAGGCCCTTGTTTTTAAAATTGTTTTGTGCATATTTGGAAGAAAAAATAACACTGTCTTGTAAAGAAGCGATTTTTTCCTCTAGCTTGGTAGGTTCGCTGCACTCGTAAAATGTAATTAAGTGCTGATCCTTAGTTTTTTTATTTTCTGCCCCATTCAAATGCCACAACTTCAAAGTAGGGGTGCCTTTCGAGATTTTGTCCCACCTTTTATTTACACCATCTTCAATATATTTTTTGATATCGTCAGTTAAATCAAAAGCAGAAAGATCTGGGTCACCTGTGGGGAAGATGCCCAGATCTACGTTTAGCTTTTGAAGCTCTCTGATAATGTTGAAAGAAACATTACCAAAGCTTAAGCTGTTTAAGGGAGCTTCTAAGATTAATTTCATCTAAAAGGGAACATCATCACCTTGTACATCACTTGAGCTAGAACCCCCGTCTCCTTCAGCCTTCTTAGAACTCAAGAATTGAAGATCTTTGCCCCTAATAAAATACTTACTAAACTTTTTGCCTTCTTTTTCCCAAGACGACATACAAAGCTCTCCATTAACAATAAACTCCCTTCCTTTTGAAAGGTATTTTTCAGCAATTTCTGCTGTCTTGTCCCAATATTCGATGTCAACAAAGCATTTTGTTTTTGCGTTGGATGTCGAAACGCCAGCTCTTAAACTGACAACTTTTTTACCATTATTGGTAGTTCTTACTTCTGGGTCTTTAACCAGATATGCGGCGGCTGTAATAGAATTATACATAATTTGCTTCTTTTTTTACTTTGTTGATAAACTTGTTGTGGATGTTTATACATCCTTGGATACTTAAATCAAGATTTTTTGCAATAAACCTCCAAGGAGTAAGCTTATTATTATCTGATCCATATCGCATGTCAATTATTTTTTTAACTCTTTCATCTTTTTCTGTTTTTAGGCACTCTTTAAACACAACTAAAGCCTCTTCTTTGTTTATGTCTTTAATAAAAGATTCACAACTTGGTTCGATGTAAGTGTTGTCATCGTCTATAAAACACTCTTTATTTTTCTTCTTTTTGTTAAGAGCATTTAAACATTTCCATTTTGTCTGATTGGCTAAATGAGTAGAAAATTTTGTGTTTCTAGAGGGGTCGTAGTTTAAAGCTGAATCATAAATGGTCATTTCTTTGTCTTCCACAATTTGTGTTTTATCCAAAACGCATTGAGGGCTAGACATAAAATGATTTACCATTGTGTGAAATATCCCAGAGTGCCGATCAACTAAAGCTATTAAACTTTGCTGGTCAGCATTGTCCTCTTGTATTTTAGAAATGAGTGTCAGATCGCTTTCCACTGAACCCATTCTATTATCTGGTTTTCCTTTTTCCACAGAATTTTAAAAAAACTCCTGATTATATTTATAATATATTTATAAAACGTATACGATTAAGTATTACGTTATACTTTAACTATACCGTAATAGGTATAAATTACGTTTATCCCGTTTCACGGTTATTATACGCCGTGAGATTAATTTGTCAACAAAAAAAAATTTTCCTAAAAATCTCATTTGACATTGCTTCGTCCTCCTGCTAAGTGTAAAATCCTTTAACCATGATTTTTGAAGAGCAAGTATCGAGAAAGCCCGACCATTACCCTTGGGCGCAAGAGTTTATTGAGGCAATGCATAACGGTTTTTGGACCGATAAAGAATTTAGCTTCAGTAGTGACATTCAGGATTTTAACGTCAATTTGACAGGCAAAGAGAAGGAGATCATAGTGAGAACTCTCTCTGCTATTGGACAAATAGAAGTGGCTGTTAAAAAGTTTTGGAGTAAACTCGGAGATAATCTTCCCCACCCTAGCCTTACTGACTTGGGATATGTCATGGCTAACGTAGAAGTTATTCATAACAACGCTTACGAAAGACTTTTAAAGGTGTTGGGGTTGGAAGATGTTTTTGAGGAGAATCTTAAATTAGATTTCATAGAGGGTAGAGTGAATTATCTTCGCAAATATAATCATAAATTTTACAAAGACTCAAAGAAACAATATGTTTATTCCATCATTCTTTTCACGCTTTTCGTGGAGAATGTTTCTCTCTTTTCGCAGTTTTATATTGTTAACTGGTTTAATCGTTATAGGAACGTGCTTAAAGATACAGGCCAGCAAGTCAAATATACTCGCAATGAAGAAAACATTCATGCGTTGGCTGGCATCAAGATTATAAACACAATCAGAAGCGAGCACCCCGAGCTTTTTGATGAAGAGCTGGAAGAGAGAATAGCAAGCGAAGCTAAAGCGGCTTTTGTAGCAGAGAGTCAAATTGTTGATTGGATGGTAAATGGTTTTAATGAAAAAGGATTGAATGCTGACATTCTAAAAGAGTTCATAAAAAATAGAATTAATGACTCTTTAGAAAAAATTGGCTTTCATTCAGCGTTTGATGTTGACACATCTTTGTTGGAAGATACAATGTGGTTCGAAGAAGAATTAATGGGCAATAATGCCACTGATTTCTTTCACTCGCGACCAGTTGAGTATTCTAAAAACTCTCAAACATTTGACGCTGACGATCTTTTTTAATGAAAAAATATAAATGGCTAAACAAGGACGCTCGCGATTTCTTAAAGAGGGGTTATTTGCAAACGGGCGAAACCGCTGAAAAAAGAGGTCATGATATTGCGGTCGCTGCCGAAAAATCTCTCACCATAAAAGGTTTTGCAGAGAAATTTGAGGATTATTTAGCTCAAGGTTTCTATTCTTTATCTAGTCCTATTTGGGCTAATTTTGGTAGAGAAAGAGGTTTACCTATCTCATGTAATGGAGTCTTCATTGAAGACCGCATGGACTCTATTTTAGACAAGCAAGCTGAAGTAGGAATGCAAACCAAGCATGGTGCAGGAACTTCAGGTTATTTCGGAGAACTTAGATCAAGGGGAGCAGAAATTTCTGCTGGAGGAACCTCTAGTGGTCCAGCTCATTTTATGGAGCTTTTCGATAAAGTCTCATCTGTTGTTTCTCAAAGCAATGTAAGACGAGGATCTTTCGCAGCTTACCTTCCTATAGATCATCCTGATATTTCTGAATTTCTTAGAATTAGATCTGAAGGAAATCCTATACAAGAAATGTCATTCGGCGTTTGTATCACTGACGAATGGATGAGGTCAATGATCGAAGGGGATAGAAAAAAACGATCTGTTTGGGCATCAGTAATTAAGAAAAGGTTTGAAACAGGATACCCATATATCTTTTTCACAGACACAGCCAACGCCAACGCCCCGAAGCCTTATAAAGATAAACGCATGAAAATAACTGCGTCAAATCTTTGTAGCGAAATATTTCTTCATGCTAACGAAGAGGAATCATTTGTTTGTTGTTTGTCTTCTCTTAATTTGTTGAAATGGGAAGAAATTAAAAAAACAGACGCTATCGAAACTCTGGTTTATTTTCTTGATGCGGTAATGGAAGAATACATCGAGAAGACGGAAGACATTCCTTTTATGAAGGCTTCTCATAATTTTGCCAAAAAGCAAAGAGCAATTGGAGTGGGTGTGTTGGGTTGGCATTCTTTTTTACAAGAGCAAATGATTTCTTTCGAGAGTATGGACGCTAAATTTCTGAATACAGAAATCCATAAAACAATTAGAAAAAAATGTGATCAAGCCACCGAATCTCTTGCTGTTTTATTTGGTTCTCCAGAACATTTAGATGGTTATGACAGGAGGAATATGACTACAATGGCCATAGCTCCTACCACTTCTAGCTCTTTCATTCTCGGACAAGTATCTCCCTCTATAGAGCCATTGAATAGTAATTATTTTACTAAAGATCTAGCCAAGGGTAAGTTTACTTACAAAAACCCCTATTTAGAAAAGCTTTTAGAAGAGAAAAAAAAGAATACTCAAACTACTTGGAAGTCTATTTTGCTTAAAGGAGGTTCTGTCCAGCATTTAGACTTTTTATCTCAAGAAGAAAAAGATGTCTTTAAAACATTTGGAGAGATACCGCAAAAAGAAATAGTTATTCAAGCGGCTCAACGTCAGAAGTTTATTGATCAAGGGCAAAGTTTAAATGTCATGATTTCTCCGAAATGCCCTCCAAAGCAAGTTAGTGAGCTTCTTATATTTGGGTGGGAGCAGGGGGTAAAAAGTTTTTATTACCAAAGAAGTGCCAATCCTAGTCAAGAGTTAGCTAGATCTATACTAAATTGCTCTTCTTGCGAGGGTTAAATATTCATTTTTAATAATTAAAAGTGTAATAATTTCTTGATGGAATACGACTTTTCAGACCAAGCCAAAGAGTTTTTAGAGAGCCAAAGCGCTAAACGCAAGGGTCCGAAAAGCTCTGCTCAAACTCCAGCTAAACCCTCGGAGCGCAAAAAAGGATCGAAAAAAAACCCAAAAGGCTCGGCTGGAGGGGATAAAAAATCCCCTTCTATAACTTTTTCTGAAAAAATTGTTACTTCTCTTAAAAATAAAGTTAAAGAGCATAACGCTAAATACTCTAAAAAAGTCACCCTCGGTCAGCTTAAAAAGGTATATAGGAGGGGTGCAGGAGCATTTTCAAGTAGTCATAGACCTGGTAAAAGCAGAGGCCAGTGGGCAATGGCTCGCGTAAATACGTTTTTAAAAATGGTTCGGGGCGGGAAAGTAAAGGAATCGTATAGAGCTGCTGACGGAGATATCGCTAGAGGCAGTGAAGATTATTATAATGAAAAAATTGGAGAGGCTTATGTTGATTATAATGAGGTGGAGTTTGGTCTTGCTAAAATAGATCTTTTAAAAGCTAACATTTCAGAAGATGAAATGGATCAAGACATTGAAGACATCAGTTACTCCGAAGAAGAAAAAAAGACTCTCAATAAACCCTTTAGATTACCTTCTGGTTCAAAAAAGAAATTTGGCGTTTATGTTAAAAGCCCCAAGGGTAACACAGTGATGGTCAAGTTCGGAGACCCTAACATGGAAATTAAAAGAGATGATCCAGCTAGGCGTAGAAATTTTCGAGCTAGACATAAGTGTGATACAAACCCAGGCCCAAAGCACAAAGCCAGATATTGGTCTTGTAGATTTTGGAGCAAAAAGCCTGTTAATAAAATGACTTCTAGCGAGGCTATAGCTTGGGATGATGAGGAAGTTTTAACAGAATGGGGTTGGGATGATGCTAATTTTGCAGATCATCACGATTTGTTAAATTCTTTTCCATTTTTGTCTGAAATTACAGAAGTTGTTGAAGAAGAAGGATTATAAGGTATAATCATGCATTTGCATGAAAGTATTGTTTATATCTGACTTCACATTAGAACAGAGACAAGGGGGCGCTCAAGTCAGCAACAAAATTCTTATCGACAAAGGTAAAGAATTAGGTCTCGATATAAAAGAACACGATCATAATTCTTCGATTACTGATTTTTTTTCACACTATGATCTAGTAATCAACTCTAATCTGGAAGCTATTAGTAAAATATCTCCAGAGAAAATGCCTTTAATATTAAAACTGCCTAACTCGTTTAGATTAGAGCATGATTCTTGCAGTTATTTACAAGATGACGTAAGGTTAGAATTATTTTCCGCAGCAAATAGAACTTTCTTTTTAAGCGATTACCATTATAGTTTTTTTAAAGATTTATACGGAGATTATTTTCATAATGTAGAAATAGTTTACGATGCAGTAGACACTTCAAAGTTCAAAAAATCTTCTGAAGAAAAAAAACATGATGTTGTTTACTGTGGTTATTTACACCCCTTAAAAGGCTTAAATAATTTACTTAGGTTTGCTAGCCAAAACCCTGACAGGAATATAGACATATTTGGATGGGGAGAGATTTCTCCTGATAGGGTATTTAAAGATTATCCAAATATAAAATTTAATGGACCAAGGGATTATGCTGATATTCCAGCTATTTTACAATCAGCTAAAGCTATTTTCCACCACCCAATCGTTAGGGAACCATTTTGTAGGATGGTAGGGGAAGCTATTTTATGTGGAGTGGAAGATATTATAGGTGACAAATCAAAAATAGGAGCTTATCTTGAGTTTGAGAAAGTGGGATATGATGCTTTTAAAAATAGCTGTGAAAACGCTCCGTCTTTATTTTGGGAAAAGATATTAAAATGAACTTTATTTGTGGTACTTATTTTAAACACCAATGTCGTCTACAGTTAAGTAGTTACAACGACCCCAGAACTTCTGAATTCTTTCCTAAAGAAGATCAAGATTTAGATAATAATTTTGTTTTTTGCAAACCAGAACATCTTTCTTTGTTAGACACATATGTTAAAATAGGCTCTATTAAATTAGCTGAAAAATTTAATTTAGTTACGCATAACTCTGACACCAATTTCGGACAACAAGAAATTGATTATGTTTTAAATTTATTTCCCAATATAGATACTTGGTATACTCAAAATCTTGTAGCTGCACACCCAAAGGTTAAACCAATACCTATTGGGATAGCCAATCCTAAATGGTCGCACGGGAACCAAGATAGGTTTGCTAAAATACAATTAAAAAAAGTAAGTAAATTCCAAGAGGTATATGTAAACTTTAACATCTCTACAAATCCAAGAGCTAGACAAGAGTGCTTGGCGAAGATTGGGTTTCCTTACAATTTACAATTAGAAAAAAACTACCCAGACGCTTCTTCTATAAAAGCTCACGATAATTTTGTTGAATCAACCCAAGATAGGTATTTAAGCGACATGGCAGCTTCTTATTTTACCATGTCTCCAGTAGGTAACGGTGTAGATTGTCATAAAACATGGGAGGCCCTCTACATGAAAAGCATACCTATTGTCACCCGCTGGCACGGTGCAGAAGAATTTAAAAAATTGGGAATTCCCATTGTTATTATTGATGACTGGTCTGAATTTAAAGATGTAGACCTTTCAGCAGATAACTATAAAAAAATATGGGGAGATTTCGACCCTAAGTGTCTTAATTTTAATTTATTTAAATAATGAAAAAAGTAACTTATATTTTAAACACTTGGCAACGCCCCCATACTTTGAACGACCAAGTAAAAGCCATATCCAAACAAACAGTAAAATGTAATGAACTTATGATTTGGCAAAATATGCCAGAAAAAAAAGAAAACTCTTTTATAATTCAAGGCGAAGAAAATAACTTAAAAGTTTCTCATAACAATTATAATTATGGAGTTTGGGCTAGATT
>CERO01017196.1_pt1 | contig 11055 bp, 11 predicted proteins | sample 530851 | NCBI WGS metagenome assembly CERO01 (sample SAMEA2621033, study PRJEB7988) | marine metagenome | biome: marine biome (ENVO:00000447); feature: surface water layer (ENVO:00002042); material: "saline water (ENVO:00002010), including plankton (ENVO:xxxxxxxx)" | depth 5 m
GTCCATTAACATTACCAAGTGATTCATTTCCAGCTAGCCCTTCTTTGCTTAATACTTGGAAAGCTCAGATGACTTACTCATATCTGCCAATTATAAATCATTTAAAAAATAATCATAAGGCTAGTTTTCAATTTAGAGATCCAGAGTTTAATCCTTTTGAAGAAGACTTTACTGGTTATGAAGAACATAAAAAATTCTTAATTGAAAACTCTGCAAATCCTAGTCATATGTTTATACTTAAAGATCAGATAGATCGTTCTAATAAAGCAAGAGAAGTATTACATAGATCTTCTATAACAAAACAACTTATTACTGGTATATTTGATCCTGTTAATTTAATTCCTATTCCTTTAGGTGGCCCATCTATTGGTTTTTTTAGATCAGCTTTAAGAGTTTCAGCAGGTGTTGGTGCTTTGTCTGCCGCTTCTGAAGCTATAAGGGCACCTCTTGATCCTACATATCAAGAAGGTGAAGCTTCATTTAATATTGGTATGGGCCTTGCTTCTGGTTTTGTTTTAGGTGGAGCATTGTCTTTTGTTAAGTACACACCTAAAGAAAGAAAGGCTATAGAAGATTTAAAGCGTGATGCTGAAACACAGATGGCTGATAAAGGTATTTTAAGTAAACCAGAATATGATAGTAGACTTCCAAGAGAAGAAAGAATGTTTGCTGATATGAAAGATGAAACTGTTTTTGATACACTTAAAAAAGAACAGGCACAATTAAAAAAACAAATTGGTTATTTAGATAATGCAAAAGCAAAATTAGAAAACGAAAGATCTATCTTTAATAATATACCAGAATTAAAACCATTAGAACAAGAAATAAATTTAAAAGCACAAAAGATTCAACAAATTGAAGATATAATTAATGATCTTCTACCACCTAAACGTGTGGTAAAAGCAGATTTAGAAAATAATATTAACTTAATATTATCTACTACAAAAATTTCTAAATTAAAAAATGAAATAAATCCTGAGCTTTATAATGCTTTGATAAAACTTCAAAGAGAAGGTATGGCAGATGGTAAGTTATCAAGAGGTATGACAAGTAGTGGTTTAGCTAAGTCTAAAATAAGAAACTTTAATAAACAAATTTCAGCATTAAAAAACATAAAAATAAAAACAGTACAAAATTTTAAAGATTTAGAAATGTTACAAATTTCAAAAGATGTTTACAGCAATGCTGTTAAAGCTCAAAAGAAAGTAAAGATTGCTGATACTGAATTAAAAAATTTAAGTAAGGAAGTTGATGTAGATGAGTTAAAAAATAGAGTTGGTGTATTTAAAAGAAAGTCAGCAGGAGGTATGAGTAAAGAAGATTTTGAAGATTTAAATAATTTATTTAGACTTATTGAAGTTGAGAAATTTAAATTAAAACAATTAAGAAGAAATGTAAGTAAAAGACATGGATCAAATATATCAAGGCTTGAAGAAGAAGTAAGAAAATTTGAAAGACAACTTGATAACAAACAAGACATTGTTAATACTGTTAAGCATGAAAAAGATCTAAGGCTAATGGAAGCTTCAGAGTTTGGTATTCAAATCAAACAAGATGAAAACTGGTGGAATGATTCTGCATTTAATAGGGCTGTTTCAACTCCGTTAAAAAGAATTGTAAATAGTAAACTGCCTAATATTTTTAAAGTAAATGTTATGAATCTTGCGGCAGATGGTGGCATGATTCTTAATACTCATAAGCTTGGATTTAGTATGGGTCAGTCTGTTCATATGTCTTTACCTGTTTACAAAGGAGAAGTTCATAAAGCTATAAAAGGATTAAGAGAACTATGGGCTGAAGAAGGAAAGAAAAGTGCGACTACTTTATTACAGTATGATTTTTCTAATGCTGTAGCTAAGAATAATAATAGATTAGCTTATCTACCTAATAAATTTTTAGGTACAAAGTTTAAAAAAGATATAACTTTTGAAGAATTTACAACACGCATAAATGAATATCGTATTAAAAATATAAAACCTGAAACAGATGTTGAAGCAAGGGCTGTAAAAATTATAGATGAGTTCTATGACAAATGGGAAGTTAGATTAAAAGAAACTGGTATGATTGGAAGCCAAAAATACTTTGAAGGTTTACAAGTTGTAAGAGCAAATCAACTTAAAGAGTTTCAAGAAAAACTTTCTAAGCTAAGAGAAACACAAAATAAACAACTAAAAAGAAGAGAAGATATAGAAAGAACTTTAAGGAATAAACAAAAAGAATTTGATAGATTACAAAATCAATACAAAGGTTCTGGTAGATTTGCAGGTCTTAATCAAAGAGAAATGGAAAAGTTTATAGAAGTTAAATCTAAAATTAAAAAAATTAAAGAAGATTTGCAAGACAGAAATAAAATGTTACCTTTCTTTGATCTTACATCAGCAGACTATAAGTATTTAAGATTATTGACAGAAGATATTATTCCTAAGATACAAAAAGAATTTAGATTTATTGAAAAACAATTAAAAAGTTTTGAGTCTACAAAAATTCTACCAACGAATGAAGCTAAGATGCATCCTCGTTATTGGAATAAAACTGCTATTAAAAAGAATATGCCTAAGTTTAAAAATATATTAAAAGAATATTATAGTAAGCCAAACAATAGACTTGTTGTGGATAGAAAATTAGATGGTTCTTACACAGAAAAAACATTATCTCCAAATGAAATTGATAAATGGGTAGATGATTTAGTAGATGATCTAATGACTCAAGAAGATATTCTTGATCCATCAAATGCTTATTATGGTATGGGCCGTTCTAAGCATCTTCAGCATAGAAGAATAGATATACCAAATGAATTGGTTTATGATTTTATTCAACAGAATCCAATACAAGTAATGGCGGCTTACATTGCAAGAACAGCACCAGCTTATGAGTTTAATATTAAGTTTGGTGGAAGAACTTTTGATACTTTACTAGGAGAAATGGAAGAGGCTTCAATTTTAGCAGGTAGAAGTACAGATGAAATCAATGCAGGTAAAAGAGATTTTACTGCTTTATATGATCAGATTGTTGGTGCTATGGCAAAGGAACCATCACGAATAAGTTTTAAAGTTGCAAATTTTTTAAGAACTGTCGCTCAATTAAATTATCTTGGAAGTGCTGGTTTGTCTGCAATTTCTGAACCCTTTAAAATTATTTTTGAAAATGGTGCTGGTAATACTTTTAGAGGTTTGCTCACTGGTTTGGATGCTATTATAAAAAGAAAAGATATTTCAAAAAAAGCAGCAGGTGAAACCATGCTTTCTGGTGAAGCTTTGGAACCTGTGTTTGGCTCAGTGCAAATGAGATTAGTAGATGAATTAACTTTAAATCCTTTTACTGATAATGCATGGGATAGAATTGGTGGTAAATTAAAAGATTCTTTTTATATATTGAATGGTCTTGGCCCTATAACCAATGCTTTTAAACAATGGACAGGTATTACAAATCAACATACTCTTATAGAAACTATGTTAAAGGTTTCTAAAGGTAAGGCTGATGCAGATGAACTTACTTATTTAGCTCGTTATGGTTTAGAAAAAAGAGATGCAGATAAAATATCTGAGTTATTTAATGATGGTGTTATTCAAAAGAATGACAGAGGAATGTATTATGCTAATACAGAAGAGTGGACAGATCCTGTTATAACAAAACGCTTTCGTGTTGCATTAGCTAATAATGTTATGAACACTATTATGATGGGAACACCTGCTGATAAACCTATACTTGTTAGTGGTGTTGCTTATCTTCCTCAAAAGTTTAGAATGTTTTTTCCAAAGAAAGCTATTATGGATGATCCAAGAGTGCCAGGGTATATTCGTATTGAGAATGGTTTTCTTGGATTGCCTTTTCAATTCTATAGTTATTCTTTAGCTGCAGTTAGTAAAGTTAATAGTGCGGCGGCTTCTGGTCAAGCTAAAAGTAAAGCAACTGCTGTTATTACAGCTATGAGTTTAGCTTATCTTGGTCAAAAAATTAGAACTCCAGATTATATTTGGGATGATATGAATCCTCAAGATAAAATGATGAGAGCTTTTGATTATTCAGGATTAGCTTCTTTATATTCAGGATTGTTTTATGAAGCTATGCATACATCTTTAGCTGTAGGTGGGCCTGATATTACTGGTGGTTTTTTACAACCTAAGTATGATACTAAAGATAAAGGCTTAGAAAGCGTTGTTGGTTTGTCTGGAGCAGGGCCAAGTTATTTCTATGATTTTGCTTCAAATTCTTTTGAACTTGCTTTTGACCATAAATTAGATTATTCAGATGGTGTTGCAGAATTTATAAATGGTGACAGAGGAAATGCGGCTAAAGGTTTAATAAGACAATTACCATTTGCCAGAATACCATGGTGGAAACAACAGGTTTATGAATTTACAAACGCAATAGATAGGAATGTGGATTAAGCTATGACAATAAGCACATCAGATAATACACCAAGAGTTTCATATTCTGTTTCAGAAGGTGCAACTCAAACATCATTTACAGTTTCATTTCAATTTTTTTCTGAGTCAGATTTAAATGTATATGTAGACGGTACGAAGAAGACAATCACCACTCATTACACCGTGTCAGGTGGATCTGGTTCTACAGGTACAGTTTCAATATCAGTTACTGGTGCAAGTGGTGGATCAACTGTTCTTATTACTAGAGAGATAGCATTAGATAGAACTACAGATTTTCCAACATCAGGTGCATTTACAGTATCAACTCTAAATACTGAGCTTGATAGATTTGTAGCTATACAAGCAGATCTTGATGACAATGTAACACGATCAATTCATTTAGCAGACGCTGATACTGCTGTTAGTATGGAGTTGCCATTAAAAGCAAGTAGACTTGGAACAGTATTAGGTTTTAATGCCAGCACTGGTGCAGTGGAAGCAGGCCCAACTATTGCAAATGTTAATTCCCTCTCAGCCATCACAGCAAATATTAATACAGTTGCAGGAATATCTGGTAATGTTACTACAGTTGCTGGTATGTCTTCAAATTTGTCTACTGTAGCAGGGATATCTTCAAATGTAAGTAGTGTAGCTGGAGTAGCAAGTTTAATTACGAGTGATTTTGTTAGTGATTTAAACACATTAGCAACTTCTGCCATTGTAGAAGACTTAAATATCTTAGCAACGAGCGACATTGTGAGTGATTTAAATACGCTTGCTACATCTGATATAGTCTCTGACATAAATGTTTTAGCAACGAGTGATATAGTTTCTGATATAAATACTTTAGCTACGAGCGATATCGTAAGCGACTTAAATACGTTAGCTACTAGCGATATTGTAAGTGACTTAAATACATTAGCTACATCTGCAATCGTTGAAGATTTAAATTTACTTGCTACTTCTTCTGTTATTGCTGATATGGCTTCATTAGCAGGGTCAGGTGGAAGTCCAAATATAACTTCAGTAACAACAAGTGGTGACATAGTAATTGGTGGTTTGTTAAAAATGCCAGATGTTACCAGTGGCAAAATACTTGTAGGTGATGGAACAAGTTATCAAGAAGTAGCTGTTAGTGGTGATGTAACAATAGCAAGTAGTGGTGCTGTTACTATAGGCAGTGATGCTGTTGAAAGTGGTATGTTAAATGACAACGTAATTAGTGGACAAACAGAATTAGCAAGTGGGATTGCTGATACAGATGAAATATTAATTAGTGACGAAGGTACAATTAAACGAACCGATATGTCTGTTGTTAAAACTTATGTAGGTGGTTCATCAGCAAGCAAAGGTTTCGCAGTAGCAATGGCAATAGCACTTTAGGAGATAAAAATGGCACAAGATTTTGAACGAAATACAGCAAACGCAGTTGGTACAGGTGCAACAACCTTACGAACAGCAAACAGTGATGATGCTATAGTTGGTATTACGATTGCTAATGTACACACTGCACAAATTACAGTTGAGGTATATATTAATGATGGATCAAATGACATTCATATTGTTAAAGATGCGTCTATACCTGTAGGCAGTTCTCTTCAAGTACTAGATGGTGGAGCAAAAATTGTGATGGTAAGTGGTGATGCTCTTAAAGTTAAAAGTAATACAGCAAGTTCAGCAGATGTTTGGGTTTCTGTTGTAGATACCATAAGCGAATAGGAGTAAGGCTATGCCATATATTGGTAAATCACCAAACGAAGTTCAGAGGACACGATACTACTACACTGTGTCTGCAGGTGCTACGTCTGTATCTGGCTCAGATGACAATAGCAAATCGTTAACATTTTCAAGCGGAGAGCTTGTAGATGTATCACTTAACGGTGTATCTCTTGTAGCAGGTACGGATTACAACACAACAACTTCTAACACAATTGCAGGTCTATCGGCTATGTCTGCGAATGATGTTGTTGAAGTAATTGTCTATGATACATTTAGTACTTTTAGTGGTAGTATATCAGGTGACTTTGCAATAGGTGGTGATTTGACAGTAACTGGTGTGGCTTTAGCTAGAGGTGCTGTTGTACAAAGACAATATGTTAATTTAACTAGTACCACACAATTAGGTATTTCAGGAAATTTAACTGAAATGTCTACAAGTTTAAGAATAGCTTTTACTCCTAAACATGCTTCAAGCGTTTTATATGCTGAATTATCTGCTTGGTTTTGTAGTCCTAATAATAACGCATTAATGTATTCTCGTATATTTGATGTAACTAATAGTGCAATAGCATCAGAACCACCTTCAGATGGTAGCCGTCTTAGAGTTCATTGGTCAGCAAGAAAAACAAAATTTGATAGTAATGATTTTGATTACATGCATTATATAATTCCTATTTCTGCAAGCAATACAAATGCCAGAACTTATACTCCTTATTTTGGAAGTGAAGCAGGTGGAGGAACAGTAGAGTTTTTATCATCAACACTATCGTCAACTAGTGGTGTTAATTCGCCTATTACATTTTCTATAACAGAAATATATAATCCGTAAAGAGAGATTTAAATGTCTAAATATAATGGAAAAGTTTTTTTAACAGATGCAGCTATATCATTAAGACCTAATGGTGGTGTTTCTTTACTAGGCACAGATGCAAAAGATTTACTTTGGGATGCTGTTACTTTAGCTAGTAGTGAAGGTGCCCCTACAGTAGCTGAAGTTAAAGCTGAACAAAAAAGACTTCAAGCTATTGAAGATGCTACTGCGTATCAACGAACAAGAGCATCAGCTTATCCAGAAATTGCAGAACAATTAGACCTTTTGTATCACGACATGGTAGCAGGTAAAGGTGATAAAACAGGAACTTGGTTTTCTACAATTAAAAAAGTAAAAGATGACAATGCTAAACCAAGTTAAGGAGAAGTAAATGAGCAAAGCACGACAACTCGCAGACAATGGTGCTTCAACAGGACATAAAAACCTTGTTAGAAATGGTGGAATGCAGGTACATCAAAGAGGAGGTACAATAACAGCAGCTAATGGTGCTGTTACTTATACTCTTGATAGAATGGCTTTTTATAAAGCTCATGCAGGAACTAACACAATTGAACAAAGCACTGTTGCTCCTGTAGGTTTTTCACATTCTTTAAAATTTGTAACAACTGTAGCTGATGCTTCTGTTGCATCAGGAGACAGAGTTGCTATGATATATAGAATGGAAGGATTGGATGCGGCTAAATTAGAGTTTGGAAGTGGAAATGCAAAAACAATTACTATATCTTTTTATGTAAGAAGTAGTATTACTGGAACTCATGGTGGTGCTGTAGGCAATGGATCTGATAATAGAGCTTATCCTTTTACATATACAATTTCAAGTGCCGACACTTGGGAAAGAAAATCTATAACTATACCAGGTGATACTACAGGAACATGGGCTACAACTAATGCTAGAAGTTTACAGGTTGCTTTCGGATTAGGTGTAGGAAGTACTTATTCTGGTAGTGCAGGAGCGTGGGAAGCAGCTGATAGAAACTCTGCAACTGGAGCAACTACTGGTATTTTAACCACTGCAAACGCTAATTGGTATATGACTGGTTTTCAAATAGAAATAGGAAGCTACTCTACACCTTTTGAGCATAAAAGTTATGCACAGGATTTAATTGATTGCCAACGATATTATTTTAAGTTTCTTGAAGGGAATAACAAAGAAATTGGTGTCGCTTGGTACTACTCAAGCTCGCACGCAAGTTTTATGTTTCGTTATCCTACCACAATGAGAGCCACACCCACTGGTACTGACTCAACAGGAACTGGCTATTATACTATTTATGCAAATGGTGGTAGTGATGCTTTTAACTCTGTGGCTTTTGAGAATGGTAGTACGGAATCTTATAGTGCCCTCAACAATAGTGAAGTATCAGGAACGGCAGGTCAGGCAGGAATTGTCCGTGGTACAAATGCTTCAGCTAAAATAGAATTTGATGCGGAGTTATAAATATGAATAAAATGACAATTACAAATGCTCAATATACTACAACTGCTAACGCTACTATTAAATGTGAGATTGATGGTACTCGTATGCAAGTGCCTACAGATTTAGATAACAGACATTACGCTGAAATTAAAAAACAAGTAGATGCAGGCACATTAACTATAGCTGATGCTGACTAAATGGATCCTATAACAATAGCAATTGGCAGTTTTACAGCAATTAAGACAGCTGTAAAAGCAGGGAAAGATATCCATGCTCTTGGCAAAGACTTGGGTAAGATGTGGTCTGCTATTGATGATGCTAAAAATACCCATGAAGCAGCAGCAAGAGGTAAAGGAAGTGCTGAAGAAAAAGCATTGACTACCTATATTAATGCAGTTCGGGCTAGAGATATGGAGCAAGAATTGCGAAAACTGATTATTGAATGTAGGGGGTTCAAGGGTTGGAATGAGCTTCAAGCTATTAGACAATCTGTAATGAAAGAAGAACGTGAAGGAAGATATAAAGCTTTACAAAAAAAGAATCAGCTATTAAATTTTGCAGGTATATTTTTAGCTGTACTTATTACTGGGGTTGGAGCTTATCTTATGCTACAATTTGCCATTAAATATAAATAGTTTATTAATTGTTTTAACAATTTTATTTTTTTTATTAACATATGTAGATGTAAATATAACACAACCAATTTGGCTATTAATAAAATGAATCCAGAACGATTAGATAAGTGGAGAATAATACCAAGACTTATAATGTTGTCATTAATAGTAATGACATTCAGAGTTATTGAATGGTTTATTTCTTTGCCTGATCCAAGCTTAGAGCAAGCGGCATTGCCAAGTGTAATGACAGGTGCATTGACAGGTGCGTTCGCAGTTTTCTTAGGGAGTGGAAAAAAAGAATGAGTATTATAAATAATTTAATAGGGCCTGTTACTGGTCTGCTTGATAAGTTTGTAGAAGACAAAGATCAGAAGGCAAAGCTTGCACATGAGTTAGCAACAATGGCTGACAATCATGCACAGCAATTAGCGTTGGCACAAGTGCAGGTGAATAAGGCTGAGGCACAATCTGGTTCTTTATTTAAAGGTGGCTGGCGTCCATTTGTTGGATGGGTTTGTGGAATTGCTTTGCTTTATCATTTTATTTTAACTCCTTGTATCTTGTTTAGTGTAGCTTTGTTCGGTATATCTATACCACCAATACCTGAGTTTGACATGACAAGTTTAATGACTGTTCTTATGGGTATGCTTGGGTTGGGGGGCTTACGTACATTTGAAAAAACTAAGGGAGTAACAAAGTGAATGTAGATAAACTTAGAAAACAATTAGAAATTGATGAAGGTGTTAAGTATGAAGTGTACCTAGATCACCTTGGTAAAAAAACTTTTGGAATTGGGCATCTTACAATTGCAGGTGATCCTGAAAATAATATGGAAGTTGGTACACCTGTATCTGAGAAAAGAGTGCAGGAAGTTTTTGATAAAGATGTTCAGTCTGTAATTGATGACTGTAAAAGATTGCATAATGATTTTAATTCTTTACCTGAAGAGTGTAAACAAATCATAGGGAACATGATGTTTAATATGGGCTTGCCAAAAATGAAAGCTTTTAAAAAAATGAATAAAGCTATTGAAGAAAGAAATTGGGAAGAAGCATCAAGACAAATGATTGACAGCAAATGGTATAAGACTGTAACTAATAGAGCAGATCGTCTTGTTCAAAGAATGAAGATGGTAAGCTAGAGATATCCTCCCTATCTCTACTAACTGCCTCCGACTTGAGCTTTTTGGGTAGCTCCGTCGGAGGCTTTTTTTTATAAAAAAGAGCAAGAGTTGGCTAGTACAACTCTTGCTCAGTGAGGCAGATTGAGATTAGTTTTGGAGAACACTCTCAGCCTCTAAAACGGAATATCATCCCCATCCCCCAAGGGGTCTGATTTATTATTAGACTGTAATGGATCAGAATTATTTTGTCCAGATTCTAATTTTTCTGAGAGAGAAATATTTAAATAATTATTACCAGTATTTTCTTGAACACGTTTCCAAGCGGCAACTTTCATTTCTTCTCCTAAATGATCTTGCAATGTACCTGTATAGTTTGGTGCTTTTTCATTGTCACTTTGATTGTCAAACATAACACCAATCTCTTGATATATTTTAATAATTTTTTTATTATTTTTTGTTTGGCCTGCAATATAAACACATCTTTTTTCTATACCTTGTACATCTAGGTTTCCTGATAAAATAAATTTTTGATCTGAGAAGGGTGCGAAAGCCGCACCCTTGTTTTTATTGTCGTAATCACTCATTAAAAATCTCCTTCTTTTGATTGAGTTTGTTCTCTATTTGGTATTGGTAAATTTTTGCGTGGTGTCTTTGATGCTTCATTACCATCATCATCTTCTGGTGCTATGCCAGCCATTTGCAATGCACCATACCTACGAGCGTAAGTAATAGCTGAACCTAAACCTTGCATGGTTTGTTTCTCTATGCATAGATGTACTCTTGATGAAAATGATTCACCTGTTACATGGGTAAGTATTGTATCTACATACTCACCACCTTCATCACGACCAGATGGTTGTGTAAGTATAAACCCATTGTCATTAAATGGTTTTAAACAAGCTTCAAGTACATTACCTAAGTCTGCATATTGACTTCTGTAATGTGGGTTAGTTGCATTCTTTAATGCTTTACCCATTTCT
>CERO01005728.1_pt1 | contig 11003 bp, 12 predicted proteins | sample 530851 | NCBI WGS metagenome assembly CERO01 (sample SAMEA2621033, study PRJEB7988) | marine metagenome | biome: marine biome (ENVO:00000447); feature: surface water layer (ENVO:00002042); material: "saline water (ENVO:00002010), including plankton (ENVO:xxxxxxxx)" | depth 5 m
CCAACAAACACTTACGAAGTAACTACAACTTCTTCTGGATACACTGGCGGAGGAAATACTTTAGCAGCATCAGCTGATCCAGTTTTATCCGGTGACACAGCGTGTGTAAAATTTGATACTACAAGTTGGGGATCAAATGCTTCGTTTACAGCAAGAGGTTGTTTAATTTACAACACAACTTCTATTACAGGGTTTACACCTAACAGAGCAGTTTGTGCTATCAATTTTGGTTCAGATAAAACTGTAACAAGCGGAACTTTTACAATTCAATTTCCAGCTCAAACAGCAGGTAACGCCATCATTCAAATAGCATAGGGAGTAACTCCTTATGTCGTTAATTCGAACATTTACAGTCACAGTAGCAGGTGGTAAATTTGTAATTGATGGAGTATCACAAGATACTGTTAATCTTGCAGAAGGTTATACATATAAATTTGATCAAGCGGATAACACTAATAATAATCATCCATTTAGATTTTCAACTAATTCTAATAATTCACCATCAGCCCCGTACACTACAGGGGTTACAGAAGTAGGTGTTCCAGGAAACGCTGGAGCTTACACTGAAATAGTTGTAGCAGATCCTGCTCCGCAACTTTACTATTACTGTGGAAACCATTCAGGAATGGGAGGTACTGCAAATACAGAACCTGCAGACACTTGGGGACTTTTACAATGGAACCAAAATACTTGGGGAAGTCAAGATGAAGTTAATCTTACTTTAACAGGTTTATCAGCAACATCTTCTTTAGGAAGTGTAACAGCATTTAATGAAACTGGTTGGGGTGCGGACACGTGGGGTTTTGAAGGTTGGGGTAATCCACCAAGTATTATAGATCTTCCTGGTTTTTCTTTAACATCAACTGTAAACTTACCAGCAGATAATGTTGCCATGTTCCCTGGTTGGGGAACGCAAAGTTGGGGTGACAATAGTTGGGGTGATGTTACAGGTCACACATTTACGCTTTCTGGTTTATCAGCAACATCTTCAACAGGAGTATTAGAACCTGAAGATGTTATTGGAATTACAGGTATATCAGCAACAGCCAGCGTTAATTCTTTTGCATTAGTTTCTACCGATGCAACATTTACTCTTGCTGGTTTAACCGCTACAGCATCAGAAGGATTAATTGTCCTTGATGATCATTCAGTAGGTCTTGGTCAATTAGTTGCTAATACTAATGTTGGAACATTAGATCCAGATGACATAGCCCTAGGAATTACAGGTGTATCAGCTGATACAACACTAGGTAATGTATCTATATCATCAGAACCAGTTTTATTATTAACTGCTCCTACGGGTCTTACATCAACTTTAGGAACAGTAGACGCGAGTCCTGTTTCAGGGGTTACGTTATCTGGTTTATCAGCAACAACCACACGTGGAAACCTTACTACTACACAAGTTTCTAACGCAATCTTAACTGGACTAAGTGCTACAACTACGTTAAATGATGATAAGCTAATATTAAAATACTATGGAAGATTAGCTCCAAAAACTAGTTCTGGATATACAAGACTTAATCCTAAAACTAGCACGGGATATACTAGAAAAACGCCTGCATAATTATGTTTGACTTAAAACAAAATACACAATATAAATACTTTAATTAGGAGATTAACTAAGAATGGCATCTACATACAATTATTTAGGTATTGAACTTATGGCAACTGGTGAAAACGCCGGTACATGGGGGACAAAAACCAATACAAACTTAAACATTATTCAACAAGCAGCTTCTGGATATCATTCACAATCTATCGCAGGTGGTGCTGGAACATCAGCTCTTTTAATCACAGATGGTGATGATACTTCTGCTACAGATAGTTTAACAAACGCAGCTAGAAATGCGATTATAGAATTAACAGGAACTATTACTGGAAACAGAATTGTAACTATTCCAAACGGAACAGAAAAATTTTATTTAATTAAAAATTCAACATCAGGTTCTTTTACTGTACAAGTAAAAGGTGCTTCAGACTCAGGAGCTGGAACGACTTTTGCTGCAACAGCAAAAGATACAAAACTCATTTACATCAATGGTCAAGACGTTACTAACGTCGAATTAGGATCAGGTGGAACTTCATGGCAAGCTAAAAAAACATCAAGTTTTGCTGCAGTAGCAGGAGAAGGTTATTTTGTTGACACTGCCACAGGATCTGCTGCTATAACTGCAACACTTCCAGGTTCTGCTGCAATTGGCGACACAATATCATTCATAGATTATGCTGGTAATTTTGGTACACATAAGTTAGAAATAGGTAGAAACGGGCATAACATATCAGGAGCAGCATCTAATTTAGATGTTCAAACTAATAATGCTGGTTTACAATTAGTTTATGTTGACTCTACAAAAGGATGGTTAATACAAACTAAATAAGGAAATAAATTATGGCTACATATAAATCAATTAAATATGCATTTTCAGGATCAGAAATTACAGATCCTACTATTCTTGCAGCTCCAACAGTTCAATCAATCAATCCTGCATCATTATCCGAAGGTGCTTTACCTGCAGCGATTGCAATTACAGGAACAGATTTTACTCCTGGAAGTACTGTAAACTTTATTTCTGCTACTGGATCTTCAATAGCTTCACCTTCAGTGTCTTATCAATCTGCTACAGCATTACAAGCAACTGTGCCGGCAACTGTTACAGACGCAGGAGAGCCTTTTGATATTCAAGTTCAAGGACAAGTTGCAGGTCAAAAAGATAATCTTTTAAGTATTGATGGTAACCCTACGTTTACAACGCCAGCGGGATCTCTTGGAACTATTACAGACGGAACAAGATCAACATACACTTTAGCAGCAGCAACAGCAACAGACCCAGAAGGTGTAGCTGTTACTCACGCAATTACAACTGGATCAGTATCTCCAGGTTTAACTTTTAACGCACCAGCAGGAACTATTACAGGAACAGCATCAGCTGTGCCTTCAGGTTCTGTTACATCAAGCTTTACAGTCAGAGCTACAGCTGGAGCACAAACAACAGACAGAGCTTTTACAATCACTGTATCAGCACCTCAAACACAAGCTATTACAACTACAGGAGCTGGAACTTTTTCTGCTCCATTTACTGGAAACATAACTCTTTTAGCGATTGGTTCTGGCGGTGGATCTGGATCTGAAAATAATGGAGGAGGCGGAGCCGGAGGATTAGTTCTTCACCCATCTTACGCTGTACAACAAGGAGTTAGTTATCCTTATGTTGTAGCTGCATCTACTTCATCTAACCCTAGATCAACTGATACAACTTTTGGTCCAGGCTCTGGAACGGACGCTACATTTATTACTGCCATGGGCGGTGGAAATGGTGGTGGTAGTTATGACGGCGGATCTGGCGGTGGAAGATCACACTCACCAGGATCTGGCGGATCAGGAATTCAAACAACATCACCTGCTATTTCTGCAGACAGTAGAACATACGGTTTTGGAAATAATGGTGGATCAGCAGGATCACACAATTATCCAGGACACCCATCAGGGGGTGGGGGCGGCGCCGGCGGAACGGGCGGAAACGGATCGGGAAGCACAACTGCCGGAGGCGGCGGATCTGGAAAAGATGTATCATCAACTTTTGGAACAACTCACGGAGTCAGCGGAGTTTTTGCTGGCGGTGGTGGTGGAGGAATTCACCAATCTGGATCGTGGGGAAGTGGTGGATCTGGCGGAGGCGGGAGCCGAAACCAAGCTGGAACTGCAAATACTGGAGGCGGCGGAGGAGCCGGATCGACAGTTGGAGCATCTGGAATAATTTTATTAAAATATTAAGGAATAAAAATTATGGATAATAATCAATGTCAAATCAAACACGGAGATAGCGGAACTCCTTTTACTATACAAAAGGGTGCTTGGGGTTCTTTTTATAAAGACAATCTTCTAGGAGGTGGTGATCAATATATAATGGTTGATGAAAATGGTGGCCCATCTACTAATGATTTTGATATTCCTTATAAAACAGATGAACAAGCTATAGATTTCGTTGGTCATTTTTGGCCGTCAGGATCATAATCTAAACACATTTCCATAATAGAAAGACGATACTATAAATAAACAATAATATGTTTTTTAAAAAGAAAGAAAAATTAACTGTTTGGTCTGTTATTCCAGATTTAGAAAAAACAGGAGCCGGTCCTGTTCCAGCTAAAAAATTCTATCCAGAATGGTTTAGAAAAATGGAAAAAGATAGAGATATTCACAACGAACCTGAAAAATTTAATTTATCGGGTCATCAAAATTTTAATAACATAAAACACTGCCCTTCTTTTCCATGGTGGTTTTCTCAAGGTTATGTGTTGCCTTTATGGTGTGATTTACAAGTTTACATAAAAGACGGAAATGTGTTTTGGACTTCTCCTATGAACGAGTATCAATTTGATTTTCATGCACCTGATCAATTTGAAAACTATATTCCTAAACACGCAGCTGATAAAATTTTAGCAGTTTTAAAACCTGTTGGTCCTTTTAGATTTAAAACACCTCCAGGGTGGCAAGTACAACAAATGCCTATGTATTTTGAATACAACGAAGTGTTTGACGTATTACCTGGAATAATACCTACCTCCATGTATTTTGAAATAAACCCTCAAATGCTTTTAAAAAAATCTGCTTTTACTAAAGAAAATAATTACAGTGTAATTATACCTAAAGGAACACCATTAGCAATGTATATACCTATTCCAGAAAAAACTTTAGATTTAGAGATAGTAGAAGAAACACCAGAATTAAAAACAGAAAATAGAGTTGCAGTATTAGGAGTTAATAGCAAGTTTAAAAAAAGATGGAAAGACTATGCAACCAAATGTCCTTATAAAAAATAATTTTTTATCAGAAGATAAATTTTTGTTTATTGAGGATGCTGTTAATTCAAATGAGTTTCCATATTATTGGCAAGGTCAAGCAACAGATATAAAGCCTGATGGTATTTATTTATGGAGTCATAGATTATTTGATATAGATGAAAAAGAAGGTATTTTAAGTAACGCTTTTGATTATATAGTTCCCTCTATAATAAAACAACTACCTAACTTTAACAAATTATTAAGAGCTAAGGTTAATTTATATGTTAATCAAAACAAAAAACTTTTAAGCCCTTGGCATGTAGATTTGTTTTGTCCACATAAGGTTGCATTATTTTCTATTAATACTAATAATGGATATACAGAATTTAAAGACGGATCTCTTTACAAATCAGAAAAAAACACTATATTATTATTTAACGGAGAATTAAAACATCGTGCCGCTATACAAACAGATACAGATAAAAGGATTAATATAAATATAGATTATGAGTGAAAAAATTGAACGCCAAGTACTTCCTTTGTTTTCAAGACCTATTTACATTGTAAAAGGTTACAATTTAAACAAAGAAGAAATGGAGGCTGTTCAATTAGAAAAAAATCAAATTAATGATAACGCTGGTAAAAACTATACGTCAAAAGATTCTTATGTTTTTAACAAACTAGCTTTTAAAAATTTAGCAGATTGGATTAAAAAAGAAGTAGAAATTTATTTTTATGATTTTTTACAATTTAATAAAAACACAAAATTAAGATTTACACAATCGTGGTTAAATTATAATCCACAAGACACCTTTCATCATGTTCATACACATCCTAACTCTATTATATCTGGAGTTTATTTTATTCAAGGAGACCAACAACCTATTTTATTTGAAAGATTTGAAAATGATCATTTATTTGGAAATATAATGCCAGAGGCAGATAAATTTAATTACTATAATTGTGGCAGTTGGAAAGTGACAAATAAACCAGGCTATTTACTTTTGTTTCCTTCTAGTGTAAAACATGGCGTAGTTATGAATGCATCAAAAGAAGAAAGGATTTCATTATCATTTAATACTTTTGCCACAGGAACTTTAGGTAAAAAATTAGGGTTAACAGAATTAACATTATGATTAAACCAAACAAAATTGTTATAGTGGGTGGAGGTTCTGCTGGATGGATGACAGCAGCTACATTAATAAAAACATTTCCAGATAAAGATATTACATTAATAGAAAGTGCAAATACACCAACTGTTGGTGTAGGAGAAAGTACATTAGGTCAAATAAATTCATGGATGGGTTTAATTGGAATTAAAGATGAAGAATTTATGGCAGCTACAGATGCTACTTATAAACTTTCTATTAGATTTGATGAGTTTTATAAAAAAGGTGGTGGCCATTTTCATTATCCTTTTGGTACTCCTGATTTTAATGGAACACATTTTAATTTTAATGATTGGTGGTTTAAGAAAAAATTGTATCCAGAAACACAATATCATGACTTTGCAGAAAAATATTTTCCAGCACTTACCTTGTTAAATAAAAATAAAATTACAGATAAATTAAATCAATTAAAAGGTTGGAATTTTCAAACAGATACAGCTTATCATTTTGATGCAACTAAGTTTGGTTTGTTTTTAAAATCTCACCACTGTTTAAACAAAGGTGTTAAATATATTGTTGGAGATGTTACAGATACTAAGGTGGACGAAACCGGTATTAAAGAATTAATTTTAGATGGTTCAATTCCTGTAAAAGCAGATTTATTTATAGACTGTACAGGATTTAAATCATTACTATTAGCAGGCGCTCTTGAAGAACCTTTTGAGTCTTATGCAGATTTTTTACCAAACAATTCTGCGTGGGCTACAAAAATTAAATATAAAAATGCTGAAAAAGAAATAGTGGGTTACACTAATTGTCATGCTATAGAAAATGGCTGGTGTTGGGAAATACCATTATGGCATAGATGGGGAACAGGTTATGTTTATTCTGATAAATATGTTAGTGATGAAGAAGCTTTAGTAGAATTTAAAACTCATATTAAAAAAAGATTTCCATATGCAGACGCAGAAGAACTTGAGTATAAAAACATTAAAATGCGTGTTGGTATACATAACAGAACGTGGGTTAAAAATGTATGTGCAATAGGATTATCTGCTGGGTTTATAGAGCCGTTAGAAAGTAATGGTTTATATACTACACATGAATTTTTATTTAAATTAGTTAAAGCACTAGATAGAGATCATGTAAATAAATTTGATATTGATGCGTATAACATGCACAACAAATGGCTTTTTAGAAACTTTGCTGAGTTTGTTGGTTTGCATTATGCACTAACTGGCAGAGACGACACACAGTACTGGCGAGATTGTCAAGCTAGAAACTATGCATCTAAAGAAATGGATAATTTACAAGTAACTAGACTTGTTGGTTTTCAAGACGCTGCTTTTAATAAATATCATCGTAACGAATTTAATGATGGCGGTTTTCCCTGTATTGCTGCAGGTATGCATTGGGCTCCGGTTGGCGGTCCAGATGCAGTTTATAATAGGGTATGGTTAACAGAAGAAGACCATAAAATTATGTGGAAAAAAATTACAGAAAATTTAGATAAGAAAGTAGGAGAGTGGGAAAAAATGATTGAAGATTGTCCTACTTATTACGATTATATAAAGGAGAAATTTCATAGTGATTGATTATGAATTAAATAATCCTTCTAGAGAAACTGAGTTTGAAATAAAATCATCTGAGATGTGGTTTGGACAACTAGCTAAAAAATATACTTTACCACCTTCTTTAATAAAAAAATTAAATGATGAAATTGATAGTAGACAAGATCATCCAGATTGGAATGATTATTTAGCTGGGCATTTAGAATATCAAAAAATGATTTATTTTAAAGACAACAAAGGTGAAATAAAACAAAGTGTTTCTGATGCGTTTGTAGAAGTTTTTAAAAATTTAGCTCACGACTATTTAAATTTATTACCTCACGTTAAGTCGTTTAAAACTGATTTAGTAACTATATGGTATAACGACCAAAAACAATATGACTACAATCCTATTCATTCCCATAACGGAAGATGCCCTGTTGGAATTACTGGAGTATTATATTTAAAAGTTCCAGAAGGAATTAATGAAGGAAGAAAAGTAAAACAATTTTTTAATAATACTTCTGCAAATGGAAGAACTCATCTTTTTTCTAACAGCGCTTCTCAATTATCTAGACGTTGTCATTTACCGCCATTAGTAGAAGGAGATTTTTATATCTTTCCATATGACATGCAACATTTAGTATATCCTTTTACTGCAGATGTTATTAGAAGAAGTTTAAGTTTTAACATGGATGTATTTAATACGGAGTATACAGAGTAATGATTACTTATAAAGACACTAGTATAACACAAGAAAAAGCCGAAAAAAATAAAGACGGTCTTTGCAAAAAGTATGATGGAATTACAATGACTAATATTATTGAATTAGAAGAGTCAAAAAAAATAGTAAAATTTATAGAAGAAAATAAAAACCAAAACGGTCAAGATAATCCTGCTGGTGTAGTAAAAACTTCCGATGTAAATTTATGTTTATGGTATCACTTAAAAAGCAAGCTTCCTTATTTATTAGATAAAATATATCAAGCTAATGTTGCTTATTTTGGTTTTGATATTTTTCCTACCCCGGTTGACCAAGCTTTAAATCTTAATACTTATCGAGTAGGACAAGAATATAAGTACCATCAAGATGGCAGCGACTTTGCAGTTAGCGACATGAAGCTTACATGTTTATTAAACGTTTCTACTGAACCATATGAAGGTGGTGATTTTTATTTAAAATATGGAGATGAGGATAGAAAAACAAATTTTCCTCCGGGATCTTTATTTATATTTAAACCTTACGTATTTCACAGAGTTACACCAGTAACTAAAGGGGTACGTAAAACTTTAACAATGTGGATGTATGGACCTAGATGGAGATAATATAGAAGTAATAGATAATTTTTTATCTACTGAAGATTTTAAAAAAGTTTCAGGTATTATGAATCATGATAGGTTTCCATGGTTTTTTAATGAAGCTGTAGCAACTCCCGAAGATACAGATAATTTTTATTTTACACATTTTTTTTATAGAAATTCTAAAGTAGATTCTCCACATTTTAATGATGCTTTAATGCCTTTATTACAAAAACTTCCACACGGTAATTTATACAGAGCTAAAGCTAATTTATTTGTAAGACAAGATAAAAAAGTTATAAATGGTAAACACGTTGATTTAAGTGATGCACCACCTAATTTTCAAACAGCAGTGTACTATGTAAATTCTAATAATGGTGGTACTTTAATAGGAGATAAATTAATTCAATCTAAAACTAACCGTATACTTATTATGAAAAAAAATATAGAACATTCAAGCGTTGGTCCTACAGATGAAAAAAAAAGAATAGTAATTAATATTAATTATATCTTACAAACGTTAAGTGCACCTACGGGAACAACTATTTTAGAATAATGGATAAACTTACAGATCACATACAGGTTACAAATGATTTACCACATGAGTTATGTGATAAACTTATAGATAAAACTGAAACACGAGATTGGAGTAAACATCTTTGGTATAGTGTACAAGATGAATATGATGGTAAAAACCCTGTGCAAACTTATGGCGATAAAGAACTAGATGTACAGCAAGCTTCTGATGATGATGCTAGAGAAATAATTCCTCATTTAGATAAAGCTTTAAAAGTTTATTATGAAAAATATCCAGACTATAGTATTTTTTCTAGGCTATCACAAATAAGGTTTAATAAATACAAACCAGGGACTTTAATGCGTCCTCACATAGACCACATTCACGATATATTTGATGGAAAAACAAAAGGAATTCCTGTTGTATCTATTATTGGTTGTCTTAATGATGACTTTGAAGGGGCTGATTTTATGTTGTGTAATAAAAAAATAGACCTTAAAAAAGGAGATGTTCTTTTATTTCCTTCTAATTTCCTGTACCCTCATCAGGTTACAGAAGCAACTAAAGGTATTCGATATTCCTTCGTAGCTTGGGCTTTTTAAGAATTGAAAAGTCTTTTAATCTAGTATAAACCCTAATAAACTAGGGATTAATATGTTACAAAAATTAGGATTTCTACCAGGCTTTAATAAACAAGTTACATCTACCGGCGCTGAATCACAGTGGACAGGTGGTGATAACGTACGTTTTAGGTATGGTACACCAGAAAAAATAGGTGGCTGGAACCAATTAGGAGTTGATAAATTAACAGGCGTAGCAAGAGGATTACATCATTTTGTTAATAAATCTGCTCAAAAATTTGCAGCTATAGGAACTAATAGAATTTTATATGTATACTCTGGTGGTGTTTTTTACGATATACATCCTTTAGTTAATCCATCAGGTACAGCTATTACTAACGCATTTTCAACAGTTAATGGACAGCCAGACGTAACCGTTACTTTTCCTACATCACATACTTTTCAAATTGGAGACATTATAATGTTTGGAGATGTTTCTACTTTTACTGCTATTACAGGTTCTAATTTTGGATCAGCAGATTTTTGTGATAAAAAATTTATGGTGAATGGAATACCAAGTCCATCTTCTATTAGTATCACTATGCCTAGTAATGAAACAGGCGGCGGAGCGACTACATCAGGAGGTATAACTTATTATCAGTACTATCATGTAGGACCAGCAGAACAAGTTGGAGCTTTTGGTTGGGGTATAGCTTTATGGGGTGGATCTACACTAGGTCCTATTACTACAACATTAGACGGAGCATTGGCCGACGACACTAATGGTAACAATGGATCTGCTACAGAAATTACATTAGCTAGCACTACAGGTTTTCCATCAGCAGGAACTAATTATATTCAAGTTGGTGCTGAAGAAATATCTTACACTGGAATTACAGGTTCTAAATTAACAGGGATTACCAGAGCTGCCCGAGGGTCAACAAGATCATCACATTTAAATGGAGCAACCGTAACTAATACTTCTACATGGACTGGATGGGGATCACCAGCTGCAACTACAGATAAAGTTGCAGACCCTGGTTTATGGTCTTTGGACAACTTAGGTAGTACACTTATTGCATTAATACACAACGGAGAATGTTTTGAATGGGATGGCGACGCTGCTACGGCCACATCAACAAGAGCAACTATTATTACAGGTGCACCAACAGCATCTAGAGAT
>CERO01089428.1_pt1 | contig 10967 bp, 12 predicted proteins | sample 530851 | NCBI WGS metagenome assembly CERO01 (sample SAMEA2621033, study PRJEB7988) | marine metagenome | biome: marine biome (ENVO:00000447); feature: surface water layer (ENVO:00002042); material: "saline water (ENVO:00002010), including plankton (ENVO:xxxxxxxx)" | depth 5 m
CCGCCATTTGTTTTCCCTCCTAGTATTTAATTAAATTTAATATGTACCCCCATTAACATCAAAACCAGAAGTTGCACCATCCTCAAGAAACGTGACCAGATCAGATAAAGCTACTTGTTTCATAGTCCCATTATCATTCATAACCATACGATCTGCTGTGGCAAGAGTTGTTGATGTGGCAGAAGTCCCACCATCCATGATATTGAGTTCAGCAGTTGTTACCGTTGCACCGTCAAGAATTTGAACTTCAGCCTCTAACAAATCAGCCATAGCATCCGCAGTCGCTTGAGCCATTGTTGCCAGTTCAGTTAACTTGTCGCTGTGAGCTTCTACATTAGTTCCTATGACTAGCCCTAATGCTGTCCTTGCAGCAGAGGCACTCGTAGCACCTGTTCCACCGTCACTAACGGCTAAAGTTCCTGTTATCGAACTTGCAGCAAGGTCAACAGCTATTTCAGTTGATTCAATTACCAAGCCACCATTTGATTTAAGATCAACGGATAAAGTGTTTGCTGACTTATCTAAACCATCACCCGCTGTAATTTGACCCGCCCCAGAAAATTGAGTGAAAGCTAGGTTATTAGTCCCAACTACCGCTGATCCCTTGTCTGATGTGCAGACAAAAGCATTGTCCGCATTGACAGTGCCTTTTTCAATAAAGGTGAACATTCCAGCCGCATCAACACCCGCAGCTAAGTCATCAGCCCTTGCTGGTGAAGATCCAACAATATAAATACCATTCTCTGAGGCAGTTGATTGATCCTTTACAAGAACTCGATCATTTGTAGAAAGAGATACACCATCTAAAGTGTCTCCATTATTAAGAGCAGTAGATATTGTTATGTTTGCCGTAGTTGCTGCAACACAACTGTCTTTAACGTCAAGACCCTGTGCTACACCATCAACATATCCTTTAGTTGCAAAATGAGCATCAGCAGTCGGAGTAACTCCTGAGACTGTATTTGTTGCACTTGCTAATTGGTCAACTCTTGATGTTCTAACTTGTGTATCAAAATCAGACACCTTCGCTGCTGTTATCGTTGGAATATCTGCGACAACAAGTGATCTAAATGTTGGAGCCGCTGCTGAACCAGTCGTAGGGCCAGATAAAATAGTATTTGCTGTTCTTGTATCTGTTTTATTAAAAAACCCACCAGATCCACCAATAACAATAATTGAAGTTGCTTCACCTGAGCCATCATCACCTAAACCATAATAAAGTTTTTGGTCACTAGCATTTTCATTAAATGCTATTTCAGAGGGAGCAAGAGCAGAGGGAGCACCAGCACTACCACTTGCGGCTCTTTTCTTTATTCTTATAGTGTTGGACATAGCTTAAAAGTTTCCCCCATTTACGAGTGTGAGTTTGGTTGTGGTGGCATCTGCCTTAAATGTAGCAGAACTTTGGTCATAGTAAATTACAGAACCATCTGTTTTAGAAGTTTCATCAAAAGTGAAGCCCGCTGGCCCTTGCGGTCCTGCTGTTGTGATTTCAACTGTGGTGACATCAGATACCTGAGTTACTGTGACAGAATTAGGACTGCTCATGCGGTATAACCTTCACTTATGTATAGTGTACCCTCTAAATAATAAAATTTGTCGCCATCTGGTTCTGTTAATAAAACATCATATTTTAATTCATTTGGTGAAAAGGCCGCAGTTTGCGTATCTGTAAGCTTTATATCTATAGTTCCAGCAGTTCTGTTTGTGTAAGTAACAGTAAAAGATCCATAAGAGGTTGATCTCGTTTCGTCATAAACTTGAGCAGCTACAGTGTAACCAGTCAGGTTAATAGCATCACCATTGCCATCTTTGAAAGTAAGTGTCAGAGGAAAGTCTGCTCTGCGTTGAACTGTAAAATCTTTTTGGGCTGGATTAATCGCCATAACTCTATTTTACCTCTGTAAGATTAAATCTGTATTTTTTACCATTTCTTTTGTTAATTAAATAAAGATGTTCTTCACCTTCTTGAATTTTATACGAACCCCAAGTTCCGTCAACGTCATTTTTTCCACCTTGATTCGATAAATCTAAGTCATTAGTGAAAATATTTCTCCATCTTAATGTCGTTGATCCTAAATCATGGGCATTATTTGTCGCTGGGGTTATGCTGTGAACTCCCGCAACTGATTGTATTGTTCCACCTGATGTAACTGAAGTTGTGCCAAGAGTAAACAGACTCGAAGCTGTCGTCATTAGGGTTCCTGTAGCATCTGGCAAAGTAATAGTTCTGTTAGCTGTCACAGTTCCAGCTTTAATTTCTACATAGTGACTGTCATCACTATCAAAAAATCTTGCAGCTTTTGTTCCTAGCAAACTCAAACCATCTTGATCTATAAAGGCTCTTTCTGTTCCAGCAAAAGTAAATCCAATTTGATTGCTGCCTTTTCTATATAATCCAGTTGTGCTGTCTCCAAAATGAACTGAGGGAGCGGAAGCTGAAGCATTTGATAAAGCTAAAACACCAGTTAAAGTCCCACCAGTCAAAGGCAAAAGTCCAAAATTTGTTTGACTTACATTTCCAAGAGTTATAAAAGCTGAGTTTCCAGAATTTCTTATTTTTAATAAATTCGTGTCAGAATCAATATGAGTTTGATACGCTGCCAAGTTTGCAGAGCCAGAGGGATCTCCTGACGCACTATTTATAGTTCTTAAAGACTCAAGAATATCTTTTAATGCTGTTCGTACTGCAAGCCCTGTTCCATTATCAGGTGAAAAATTGCTTGATGATTCTTTTCCTGTTGAAGATACTCTTGCCATTTACTTAATTAGCCTCCACGACCATATCCTACAGCCGAATAGCTGAAGTTTCTACTTACAGCAGAATTTGAACTATTCTTAAATGTTACAACAAAGCTACTGCCTGTGATACTTGTAATTTCAAAAAAGTCACCACTTGCCATGTTCTGTGCTGTAATACCGATACTAGGTGGATATGCTGACGTACTTCCTCCTATAGCGGAAGTCCCTGTGAAGAATGGGGCTGCAAAATTAACGGTCTTTGATCCCGCCCCTGATGAAATAATTGAAGTGCTTTGCTCTGTCCTTGATTCAAGAAAAGCATCAACACCTAATTCTTGAACCAAAATATTTTCGTTTGTATCTTCTGTGTCAACTTCAAGTTTAAAATCAAAGGCTCTAGATCTAAATGTTCCACTTTGAAATTTGTTATAAGATCCATAACTTGAAGCATCTGTGCTTGTTCTTACTAATAAAGCCGCATTTACTTTTTCAGCCGCTGCTCCGTCAAACGTAGTTCTTGCATCAACATCTGTAATAGAATCAAACTGGTCTGAAACATTTGCGGAAGTGCTTATTACATGAGATTTGATTTTTAAAGAAAAAGTAGCTCCAAGATCTAAAACACTTGTAAAAATATAAGAACCAGATGTATTTGTGGCTGGATTTGTTAAAGTTAATTGATTTGACGAAACACTTACGTTGGTTTTTGTACCATTAAATGCAGTTTCTTCTCTTATGGTGGGAAGTGTCAAAACTTCTCTAAGTGATGGAACAGAGAGAATGACGCTTGCTTCACCACTACTGAAATTTCCTTTTAAATCCCGAAACTTTAAAACATACTCTCCAGATTTTGCGGGAACAGTTACTTCTGTTGATATTCCACTTATAGCTTCAATTAAATCTGTTGAATTTGCAAAAGTACCAGATCCATCAACTCTAGGGCTGTGCCGTATATAGACCTGTCCTCCGAACTTTACATCTATTGAAGTGGTCTGTGTCCATCTAAGTCTAACTTGTTCATCATTTATAGGTTCAAGAGTGAGATTCTGGACATCTTCTGGTAGAGCAGAAAACCCGCTTGCTGTATGAAGCAAGACGCTTGCTGTTGCTGATGGCTCACCTAAAGCGTTGAAGGAAAAAACTCTAAACTCATAAAGACCCTCTTTAGTATTCAAAATTTCTAAATTACTTGACGCAGTATCAATTTGTATAAAATCGCTATTTTCAAATCTATAAAAAACCCTATATTTACTAGCTCCAGAAACATTTTGCCAGTCAAGAATTGTTTTTGTGACTGCTCTTTTATTTATTTCTACAACTTTATCTTCAGCCCTTAAACCAGTTGGTGGTGATTTTATTTCAGTTATGGTATTAATATTTTTTATTGGCAGTGGTTCGTCATCTTCAACGAAAGCATATTTGCCAGTATTATGAGCAACCCCAGTAATATTAAATGTATTGTCATCATTTTGTTTTACGCTAACTACTCTCCATGTTGTAGTCTCAAGAGAAGAGCTTTCAAGAATATATACAGCATTTGGATTCGGGTCAGTAGAAAAAGAAGACTCAATAGTTAAAACATTATCAGCATTGTTTACTATAGTTTTTGTTTCCAGACTATTATCTGGCAACATAACTGAAATTGTAGGACTTGAGCTTAAATTTGGAATATCTGTATTTGCAAAATCATCAATCGTGATTGTTGTGCCGCTTGCACTTTTTATTTTTCCACCCCTACGAACTCCAGCTTTGAGTGAGTCAGAAACTTCAATAACATCACCACATCTGACCGAAACTCCAGCGTCAATTGTAGCTGTAAAAGCTATTGTTTCTCCAGTATTTTGCTCGTTAAATAAAAACCACTTACCAAATCTTTGAGCCTGTCCCCTTGATGTTGTGCCAAAAGCATTTATATTTTTTGTTACTACTCCATACTTTGCCTGTGTTGCGGCATCAGCCTCCACAGTTTCAATATCTATATCTTGAGTCTCTAAATCAAAATAAGAAACATTAATAACAGTATGTCTAGTCTTAAGACTTGTTCCCATATATGAAAAGCCTTCTTGCGTTACTGATGCGTTTGTAAATAGAAATGTTGCTGATTTTGGGGAGTCCTGACTGATACTTATAGACCCTGCATTATAGAAAGGCATTACCCTCATCACAGAGCAAAGGTCATTGACCATATCAAATGCGGCCTGTTGCTGGGTGATATTTACGTTAAGTGAGAAGCGTGGTTCTTGACCTCCGTTTCCGTCATTTACTAACTCCCCACAATATTCACTGACTGTTTTAAAAGTAAATTTATCTAGTTTTGCTTCTGGAATATTACAACCATATCTATCATTATATAAAACGTCATATAGAATCCATGATGGGTCTGTTGTCCACTCTTTTGCTGCTTTAAATGTTCCATCAAAAGTTCCAGAATAAGTTATTCTCCCAGTCGCTAAGTCTACAGTTGCATTATGTGGAATTTTTACCTTAATACCTCTAAGTTTGAAGACTCTATTTGGGACTCTTGGAAACTGTTCAGCCCCAAGTCTTAAGGCTGTATGTGCTGTATTAAGATAAGCATTTTGTTGAAAAATTATATCAGTAGCTGAAGAAAAGCTAAAAGCGTTTACTAATTGAGCATCTGTGCTGTCAGCAGTAACTCTTTCAAGCCTTACTTGTACTGGGAAAGAAGTTGTTGAGGAAAAATTAATTAAATAATCTCTAAAATACGCATTTGTTGATCTACCTTTTACAGTATCGTCAACTACTGTCGTGGTTGTACCATTATTTTCAATTGTTTTAATACGCAGTTGGACTTCAACCCCATTAATATCGCCATCATCTTCAAATTTTTGCATTGAAGCAAATCTTACTGTTACTCTTACTGCATTGATAGTATTAGAACTTACAGTATGAGTGACTGGAGTAGAAAATAAAACTGTTGTCCCAATAGGATTCTCAGATTCAATATTATTTATTCCACCTATAAAAGTTTGATCTGATGTTCCAAGCCTAAAATCAAAACCAACGTCTTGAAAATTAAAGTCTGTATCGTCAGGATTTTGAACTTTAGCTAAAAATTCGGCATCACTTAAGGTAGATGCAACATTTAAAATAGGAGTTTTATTTAAAAAAATATCAGTTTTACAAGCTGTCTTATATGCGGCATTATCAGACGCAATTCCTCTTTTGTGTGGAGTCGCAAAACCAGCAATTTCTCCTTCACTGACAACATCAACAATAGTTATAAATTGTTTACTTGATAAAGCATCAGAGGGAAGATCAGGGTTGCTTAATGTTGTATTCTGATCAAATTCTTTAATAGTCATTAATTACCCCCCTCAACTTGAACAGTATCAACACCATTTGACACTGTTATAGATCCGACTAAAATTTCACCAAAGACTAAATTGACTGGAACACCAGCCTGACTGACATTTGTCAGCCCAGTGAAAGAATAGTTAGCAGCAAAAGCTGATGGATCAAGTCTGTCCATATTAGATGCGGGACTTTGATTTTGTTTTCTTTGTGGTGTAAGCATATTATTAATACCGTTAAAAATCATTTGAGTTGCAACTGTTGAAATGATTGTAGTTAAAAGTTTTGGAAGAACTACTTTTTTCGCAAAAATTTTCAAGCCGACTCCAAGTATAAAACTAAAAAAGTTTCCATGAACTAAAGGAATTATTTTAATATCTGCTTGTGTTTGTAGATTTATAGTTTCTTCTGAAATAGCTAAATCACCACACATAATCGTGTAAGGTTGTTGAGCCATGTGTTCTTCAACTCCTTTAAAATTGCATTTTAAAAAACTCAAAGCCTCTAAAGGACTTGCAATATCAGCTTCAAATTCAGCCTGACCCAAAAACTTTCTTAATCTTCCATAAACCCTAATTTTTTTCATACTTTTTGCGGCTCTATATGAATAATACTTTGTGTTGAAGGTTCTACAAGGTAAAAAGGTACATCTAAATAATTACAACTAGCAATATCATTATCACTAAATTTTAATTCTCCGTCTGGATGACTATGGACTATACCTAATATTTCATCAACTTCGTCCTCACAATTAGCCCAATCCATTGGCTCAATAACAAAGCTATATTCTGGGTTGTCTTTAGCAACATTTTTGCATTCCCAATATTCTAACTCTCCGTTATTTTTTGCTAATATGCCGCAACATTCAAAAGGTTGACATTTTGTTGCATGGCTAAAAGCGTCAAGTTTCCATTGTTCCATAATTATCTATTTATGAAGGATGAAACTGCTGGAAATTCAGCCCTTGTAATCTGTCTTGCTGGGACTTTTTTATTTTCAGTATCAAGCCTTGAAACTAATTCAAATTCAACTTGATCTCTGGTTTCTATTGATTTTCTATCAATAACAAATTCTTCCACTGGTAACTCATTTGAGTTTGGAGTTCCAAAAGGATTACTCCCACTACTAAAATTAGCATTATCCAAACTACTTGCAAGAACCAATAATCTTTTTAAAGTTGCATTTAATAAATCATTATGTGGAGTTGTTAAATTGACAATTATTAATAAATCTGTAATTGAAATAACTACCCCACTCCTATCAACTCCACCTAAATTACTCATTGTCAAAGTTGGTCTAGGGATTTGACCAGAACCAGAAAACTCAAATCCAGTAGCAGTAATCGGAAATCTTTGATAAGTGTCGCCTTGCCATACAATGTTTGCATTACTGTTCATACTTGTTCCAGAATGAAATCTAAACACAGTAGGAACTGATGACGGATTACCAGTTGCATAATGCAACCCCTCAACTAGCTCCAACTTGAAAAGCTCAATAATTGAACTAGGATTGATTGATTGTAATTCTGATGTAGGTATAGCCATTATGGTTCTGCGACTTGTTTAAAGCTTAAGTTCATAGTTGCTCTGCTTGCTGGGATTGCCGTTCTTGTTCTGCTAACACAGATAAATTTTAAAGAGCTTGAATGTTGTGGCGGTGTAAAATCAAAACTTGCTTGATCGTCAAATCTTTCATCTAAAAAAGTGTCAATAGTATCCGCCTGAGTAGAAGTAATGTTAAAAGTTAAATTTAAAGTTATTAATCTTTTATTTGCTGGTAAACCAAAAACTAACCTCTGTTGAAATCCGTCACCTAATTGAATGACATTGTTATCCTGAATTACAGTTTCTTGTGTACTATATGCGGGACTGATGCTTGGAAAAGTTGCCATTATGCAAGTAAACCTCCGCTACGTTTTTGTTTAATTATTTCTGATTGTATCGCAACCGCAATTTGCTGCCCTAGTTGATTACCTTCAGCATCTGAGCCACTTACTGAGCTTGAACTTGCGTCAACATTAACAGTAATGACATTTGTAACTGAATCACCACCGATCCCACTGTTAGGAATAATTGTACCTTTTGAAGTTGGAACAAATAATTCTGGGCCTCTTTCACCTACAACTGAAATTTTATTAACAGGTGGCTGACCACCATTTGCAAACAATCCTCCAATAATACTACCAAGAAATCCTCCAAGCCCTTTCTTTTCTCCACCACTTGAAGCCGCACCAAAAGCCTCTCCAAAGCCTCCAATAAGTTTGTCTATCTGTGCGTCAAGTATTTTGTCCCTTATGCGGTTCAATACCCCTGTCATTGCCTCTCCAAATGATTTTGCACCAGTTATGGCATCCCTTAAATTATTTTTAATACTGCTTTCGATCTCTTCACCTACAGCAGTCATTTTTTCTTTTAGTTTATCTGTTTCTTCTTGTTGAACTTTTAAAGATTCTTCTGCTTTTTTATTTTCTTCGTTTTGTTTTTTCTTTGCTTCTGTGATTTTTTCTTCAGATTCCAATGTTTTTTGCCTACCTTCTAACATTCTTAACTGTGCCTCTGCCTCTTCTAAAGCTCTTTTTGCACCTCTTTTGGAGTTTCCCCTTGCCTTTTCTAACTTTTTCTCTAATTCTTCAACAGCTTTTTTTTGTTTTGCTATTGCACTTGCGACCTCTTCTCCTCCTCCTTCTTTGATTAAATCTTGAAACTCTTTTGCTGCTCTTCTTGCTTTCATAAATGCAGTTGCAAGACCACCAACAGCTAAAACGAGTAAACCGATTCCAGTTGTAGCCATAGCAATTTTTAAAGCTCCAAGAGCCAAAGTTGTGCTTGCAATTCCTTTAGCTGCAAGTAATCCAGAAACCTGTAGTCCAGTCAAGCCTCCTGATGTGATAAGACTTGCGACCCCAACCATGTTAACTTTTACAAGCAAGGCTGAAAACGCAGCGGTGGCTAAAGGTATAGCAACAGACAAAAGCTTCACTGCAACAGCTATTTTTGTGATTAGTATTGCAGCCTGACCAGCATCAGTTTCGACAAATTCAGTAATTGAGTTAATTAGTTGAGTCAGTTGTTTTGTTACACCTTCTACTGCTGGCCTTAATTCGTTACCAAATGCCTTTGAAAGATCATGCGTTGCATTACTAAAATCTTTAAATATTTGAGTTGGATCATTAGCAACTAATTCTTTTAATGAAGCTGCTCCGTCTGTTTCAATCTTTCTCAATGCTCTTAATACAACATCACTGGTCAACTTACCTTCAGCAGCTAACTCTTTAAGTTTTCCAATAGGCACATTGAGTTCATCAGCAATCGGTTGCAGCAATGTTGGAATCTGTTCAGATATACTTCTAAATTCATCACCAGCAAGCCTTCCTGAGCCGAGAGCCTGTGCTAGTTGCCTAAATGCGTTGGAAGACTCCATAGCTGATGCACCAGCTAATTTTGCAGCAGTGTTAAATCCAAAGAAGGTACTTTTAATATCCTCAACCCCAACACCCAAAGGAGCTAGTCTTGCTGTAATATCTGTAATGCCTTCAAGGGCTTCTGTAGAACTTAGACCAAAAGCCTTTTGAGCATCAGCCGCTATTTTTTGAGACTTGGCAAAAGTTCCGTTTGCTTTTGTTAATAGTCCCAGTCTTACGTTTAATTTATCAAAATTAGATGATGCTTTTACCGCTTGCCTTGCTACTAAAGTTAAACCTATCCCACCAATAGCATTTCTAAGACCGCCAAAAGACTTCTGTAGAACATTAGTTTGTTTCTGGACACCATTTAATGCTCTGGTAGCACCACTAGCATCAACTGTAAGTTTTACATTAGCCTGTGCCACTTATAAAAAAAGCCTTTATTATATATTACCTTGAATTGTGTTTTTGTCGTTGCAATGCTCTTTTTTCTTCGTCATGCTTGATCTCATAATATCCAGCCCAATATATAAGCTCTGCCTCAGTCATATTATTTCTGAGTTCTTGTACTGTTTTACTTAATTCTGTTGCTAGGAAAAACTCAAATCTAAACCAGTTATCCCCTTTTATTCTTTTTTTGCTGTATCAATATCAAGCTTAATATCATTCAAGAAAAGTTCTATTTCATTTAAAACTTTTTCTGGGAGTGATCTTTGCAAAAGAGCAGCGTCTGACATATCAAAAGCTGGAGTCCCATCTTCTTTCTCTGCCATTTGACAAAGTAGTTGAGTTGAAATTACTAAAGCTTCATCTGATCCAGCCAACTGTTGTGCTTTGACCCTTGCAAATCTAGTTATAGGCTTAAAATATACAGTTGTTATTATTTTGCCGTTTGAATCTTTAATGTCATACTTTTTTCTATTGACCATTTCATCTTGAAAAGCTCCAAGAAGAAGATCTGCGGTTCTTTCAGTTGCCATAAATAAGTGCGAAGAATTTTACAGTTAGATTGCTGACGTAATTGTGCCAGATGGTTTGAATGTAATACTGACTGTGTTTACATCACCAATAGATGAACTTTGCTCAAAGTTAGTTATAAGGCCAACAAAGCTAATTTTTTTAGTACCACTTGCACTATCAGGGAAAAGTTCAAAAGCTGCTGTTCCAGCGTCACCAGTGGTCAAAACACCATCAACAAAAGTTGCAGTTTCTCCAGACGCAGCGGCATCATAAACCAATTCAGCAGTTCCCTCACCTTCAATAAGTCCACCAACAAAAGATTTGAAAGTGTCACCTTGAACAGTAGTTTCTTGTGAATCTTTAGTGATAGACATAGACCATGATCTTGTGCCTAAAACTGGGTTAACTGAAGAGCCAGCATCATCAAATTTGACTTGGCCTACGTCACCTTTTACAGCAGCCATAACAATAAAAAGAAATATTTATAATTATACTAACCTTTTTTCAGTAAATTATCTATCTCTGCAATTAGTTTGTCTTTTGACTT
>CERO01036834.1_pt1 | contig 10916 bp, 3 predicted proteins | sample 530851 | NCBI WGS metagenome assembly CERO01 (sample SAMEA2621033, study PRJEB7988) | marine metagenome | biome: marine biome (ENVO:00000447); feature: surface water layer (ENVO:00002042); material: "saline water (ENVO:00002010), including plankton (ENVO:xxxxxxxx)" | depth 5 m
TTGATACGGTCTGCTGGGTCCTCTTTTGTTTGAGGAACATCTGGTCCTGTTACTAAGCCACCTGTTACTTTTGGTAGTCTTCTTTTTTCGGCTTCTACTTTTTTCCTATAATTTTCAATTTCAGTACTTGATACATAATCAAAAGTTTCTCTATCTTCTAAATCAGTTCTCATTAAAGGATTTTCTAATAATGTTCTACCAAAATTTTCCATATACAAAGAATTAAATTTTTCACTAAACTCTAATGGTAAAAGTTCGGTATCTGGATATAAAGAATTATTTATTTTTACTTTTCTTTCTGCAGTTAAACTTAAAGGAGAATATTTATTTTCATAAATAAATTTATCTCTTTCTTCTTGAGTAAATGTTCCTGTTTCTTTTAATATGTCATCTATTTCTTTTCTATCTAATCCTAAAGTAAGAGCTGCATCTATAGCTTTTGCTATTCTTTGGTCATTTTTATATTTATCAGCATCATATTTTTTATAAGAATCAAAAAATTCTTCTGGTTTTGTTCCTAGCCTATAACTATAATTAAATGCACTATTAATATTTCTATCTATTCTTACTAATTCACTTATTCGATATTGAAAACCTAACAAAGGGTCAACTTCGTTTCTTCTTATTCCCATTAAATTAGCTGTAAGCTCTGTTTCAATATCATAAGTTTGACCAGAAGGTTTTATTTCTTCATTAAAAGCTTTAAAAACTCTTCCAATATTAGGAATAACTTGAGGCAATACTCTAGGTAGCATATAGTCCATTAATCTTTTTAAATTATCACCTTGGAAAATTTTAGGAGCAATAGGGTCAGCATCGAGGTCAGGATATATATTTCCAGTATCTGTTTGTCCTGTAATGGCTGTAAGAGCAAATTCGGTAGCAAGAGGAGTACCGAAAAAAGGACGGAAAGCATCGCTTAGTGCTTCAACTACAGTAGTATTTATTGTATCTTTTAATTCTCTTCCGGTAATATGACCATCTTGAAATTCAACAAAAGCTGTAAAAAAAGGTCTTCTAATTAAATCATAAGGGTCAAAGTGTCCTGTGTCTTGTGCTAGTAATTTTCCTTCATTACTTATTGTATAAATGTGAGGAGAATGTTTACTGTAGTCTGGTCTTGATATTTCTCTAATAGCTGCTTCTTGCTCATCAGTAATCCCATACAACATTTTACTTGTTTCACTTAAGGCAGCTCCCCCTCCTCCGATAATTGCAGTGCCACCAGCCATACGTCTTACTCCCTTATTAACAATAACAGGATTATTTGAGTTTAGTTCTTTAGTAGCTTGTTTAAAAATGTTAAATGTAGTTCTCATCATTTCTGTTGGGAAAGAAAAGAACACACCAAATAAAGGAAACTTTCGTAGTGCTTTTATATAAGGAGGAACATAATCATAGTTCTGAATAGTATTTTTAACAATAAGAGCTGCTTCATCTTTTAATTCATTTAAAGGTCTAGCATTACCATAAGCTTTTTGTAACGTTTTTAATTCTGCCAAATAAGAAGTAACCTTCCAAATATCATCTTCAGCTAAATATAAATCTTGAGGCACGTCTTTAATCTTTTGCCTAGTTCCGGGAACTTTTATTCCAGCAAAATCATTTAATGATTTACCAAATTTTTTCTCTGCGTGGTCAGTTAAAACATTTCCTATTTTATTAGCTGAGCGACCTATAAAACTTGTAGATAAATCATCAAATAAAGCATTTAATTCTCCTGCACTTACTTGTGTATTTATTACTCCTTTTTCTACCAAATCATTATAAAGTTTTAATTTATCATTATCAGGTTTTTTTCTAATTTCATTAATAATAGTTTTTATAGAAGTATTTAAATTTTGACCTGCTGGTATATTACCATTAGCTAACATAAATGGGATTCCTGATAAAAAGTTTCTTTCGTGTGTAATATTATTACCGATAGTCATGTTCCAATTAACTATACCTTTTACCATTAAAAGTGATTGCAGCAAGCCGTGGTATACATCACCTACAACATCTCCTTGTCCAAATACATGAGGTCTATTTAATTTTAATATTTCTTCAAACACTTTTTTAGTATTTGGAGAAGTATAATAACCTTCTAATGCTCCATATTGATTTCCTAATTTAAAAGTTTTTTGTTCCGGATTTAATACAGCATTAGGGTTTGAGTTTAATCTTTCTGTAAAAACTTTAGATTGTTTAGTTTTAAAAAATATTTTATCTACTCCCTCATCTAATACATCTGATAAAAATTTATCATTTTCTACAAAATTTACCATTCTAGTTATAGTATTTGTAATATTATATTTTGGGTCTTTAATAGGACCTAAAAAATCTTCTACTGCAGAATCTAAATCTTTTCTTTGTTTAAAAATTTCCTTATTTAATTTGGCTGCTTGACCTGTAAAACCTATAAAAGCATTAAAATCTGCTCTATTATTAATCATTTCTTTAACATAAAATTCTGCTTCTTCTTGACTAAATTTTTTATTAAGTTTTAAATAAGTAATAAAATTATTTTGAGCTTCTTGTGAAGGAACATAACCCGGCTCATCAAATAATCTATAAGCTTTTCTTAAATAACTTCCAACATTATTTTCAACTACACTTTTTATCTCAGGAGGTACAGTTTTACTTTTAGAAATATGTGCTGACAATTCATCAATATATTTCCTAGCTTTAATAAGATGACCTTGTAAATTTTCTGGTAATACAGCAAACAACTCTTTATCTGTTTTGTTTATTAATGCACCATCTTTTCTTTTAGCTCCAACTAATTGATTAATAACTCTAAATAAATTTCTTTCTACTTGAGGAACATTTTTAACTTCAAGAGATTTACTAGTTAAAATAAAAGCTTTTTCTGATAGTCCTTCTATTAAAGAACTAGGTGCTTTACCGCTTTCAATTAATTCTTTCATACTAATAACAGCATCATCCAAAGCATTATCTAAATTATATTGAAAATGTTTTAATTTATGATTCCATTTTCTTAGTCTACCTATACGAACCCTTTCTCTTCCAAACTGATAAGTAGTTTTAGAACCTCTAGGATTTGTAGTATTTAACCAATGATTTGTTAAATTTCTATATAGTGAATTTTCACTAAATTGATAAAACATAGTATCCATATCGTCAGGGTCTAAAGGCATTCTGTTTACTTTAGCATCTTGCGTTTTTTTCATAGCCTCTAAAGACTTTCCTGTTATCTTTGACAATACAGGTCTGATTGCTTTATCTCCACCAGCCTTTACACCTTTTAAAATTTCAAAAGCTGTTTTACCTACAACTCCTGCTGTGCCTAGTGTTAGAGAAAAAGCGGGATAAAGAATTAAATTTTCTAAAGCCATCTTAACTCTAGCTTCAGTTACGGTATCTTTACCTTCTTCGGCAGTTAAAAACTGAACAACATCAGCACCAAAATATTCATCTTTTTCAATTAAGTCAGGAATAATATTTACTAATCTATCTTCATAAGGGTCAAAAAACATTTGCCCAGTAAGTTCTCCAGATAACATAAAGGCTGGAGCTTCTTTAAAAGCTCTTAAAGGTTGTCTGGCTAAAAATTTTAAACTTTCTTTTCCTTTACGCAAAGTTAAATTAGCTAACTTTTCAGCAGCTTTTTCTTTTGTAGTAGGACTTGTTTTTCTAAAATAGTTTAAACCCTTGTCAATCCAACGAGGAAGTTTTTCGCCTAATACAGGAACATTTTTTAAAGCAACGTCAGCTCCTCTTTTACCTCCTAACAAACTACCAATAAAAGGAACAACTTCTTTACCAATAAATTGAGCAGTACCTGTAATTGGTTTATCTAATTCTCCTGTCAGCGCTGCTTCTAGAAAACTATCTCCATAATTTGTTTGAATTGAAGGGTCAAAAACTGTTGCGTCGCCAGAACGACCTTTAGATTTTTCTGATAGTATTTCTTCTAATTCTCTATCTGTTAAAAAGGGTAACTGGTCTTTTAAAAATGTACCTAAGTCTGAGAATCTTCCTTCTCCCCATTCGGCGGATAATCCATTTAATTCATCATAAAAGCTACCTTTACCTTTTTTACTATAGTAATAGTCAATTAAATTTTGTGGTTTAGTTCCTTCTAAGTCAATACCTAAAGGTCTAGCTAGACCAAAAGCCTGTCCTAAATTATAATTAGTTTTTTCTCTTTGAGCTTTTTCTAAAAGTTCACTTTGATTAACCGCATCAGAAAAACCTAACTTATTCATAACAAAATTTATAGGATATTCTGCTAGGTCCTCTACAAATCTACCAAATTTAACAGGAACTTTTGCAAGTTCTGTTGCAGTTAAAGAAACAACTCTTCCTGCATCTTTTAATATTCTAGGAAAAGCTTTAGCTTCTGGTATTTCATAAGGAGGTAATAAAAATTCATTAATAAATACATCTTCATTACCTAACGAGGAATCTTGATAGTAATTTTTAGATTCTTTATAAACAGCTTCAGCTAAATCCATATCGTCTGGATATAACCTATCAGCTTCAGGATAAGCTTTTCTATAAGCATCAATTCTTTTAAAATTTTTTCTTACTTTTTCTTCAGCTTCTCTAGCTTTTTTTAATGCTTGTGTTGTACTAAATAAAGAATCAGGTCTCATGTTTATATATTTTTATATATTAGGTCTAATAACTGAAAGACCACTTTCATCTTCTGTTGTAAAAGATTCTAATAATTCTTCTTGAAGTTCTTTAGAAACCACAGGACCTAGAGAATTAATTGCTTTTTCAAATTCTTCAGGGTTATCTGCATATTTACCATTAAAATAAAGATAAGTTTTTAATAAGGCTTTATAATTAGCTAACTCTGATAAAGTTTTTATTTGAAATGCACTATCGTCGTCAAATTTTAAAGCTTGATTAACCGCATTTACTTCTATTTCAAATCTATCAGTTTCATAATATTCTGCTACATTTTCGATAGCGTCTTCACGATAACTTTTAAAAATTTCAACAGGAGTATATTGCACACTCGCTCTGTAAGCTGGAAACAAATTAATTGCTTCCTCATAAGATAGTTCTTCCTCTGCAATCTGTATATTAATTTCTTCAACTTGTGAAAGTACTTCAGATATTTTTTCTTTTGAGGTTGCTGCAAAACCCAACCTTCCTCTTTGAGCTTCGTTGAATATTTTTTTATACTCAGCTCGTATCTCATCAGATTGGTCTTGTATACTTATAGTAGGGTCATAATTTTCGTTTATACCCGCAAGTCTTATTTTAGTTTTTTTATGGTCTCCCAGTATATCTATTTCATCTTGGCTTTTTATTGAAGATGTAAAAACAAAAGCATTTGCAGATGTTAAAGTATTTTTATCAACACCGTGTGCTGCAATATAATCTTGATATTTTTTAGTAACCTCTTCTATAAACTCGCCTTCTGTTTTAGCTTCTGTACTAGCTTCGCCATTTTTAAAAGCCTTTAATAATTCTGTAGTAATATTTTGATTAAGAGAATATTTATATCTATTGCTTTCATCTACTCTTTCAATTTGCTTATCATAATCTTCAATGTAATCAGCTTTTTTTCTAAATCTATTATGATTATCTACTAAAGTATCTCTAGCTATTTCATATTTTTCTCGACCTTCTTTATTACCAAACAAACCAAAAAACTTTCTTACTGACGAAGTATTTCTAGGTGCCATTATATCTATTTGTGCTTGACTTAATACATTTTCATAAGGAAGAAGATAATCAGCTTGAGTTCTTTTATCCCACTGGTGTCTTCCTCCTGTTGATAAAAACTCTGTAAAATCTTCTTTTACTACCTCATTTAAATATGCTGAATATCCCGGGCTTAAGCTTGATAAACCAGCGGGACTTCCTAATAAAGCATCTTTAGTTTGTTTATCTTTTAAAGCGTTGTCATATACTTCTCTTCTAAAACTTTCTTCAACTTTTTCTTTATTAACAATATTATATGAGCCTAAAGGATTATCTTTTGTTGGGTCAATAAATTGAATGGTGCCTCCTCTTTTTTCTACTTCATCCGTAAATTTTTTTCTGTCTTCGTAAGCACTAATTGCATATTCTTTTTCAGGAGCTAAATTTTGTTCAAATAATCTGTAAGCATTAATAGCATTTTTTGTTAAATACTTATCAAATATTCCTAATAAAGTTCCTCCAAAAGCAATATTTCTTGCTCTTTTTTGTCCTTTTTCAGTTCTTTGATTTACTCCAGATAAACGAGACAATAAACTAGCACCTAGTCTACCGGTGTCACCTAAATTTTTCATAAAATCATCTGCCATTTTTTACTCCTTTTTTTCTAATAAACTTTGTTTCTTTTCCACTTTAGCTAATAAACTTGGGAAATCTACTTCTTCTAATTCTTCTTCAATTTCTTTTGGTAACATGTCTGCACTTTCTAAAGAATTTTTCATCTGAGATGCTTTTTCTCCTTCTATAGATAAAAGACTTTTTAAAGTATTAAGTGTTTGTTCTGGATTTTGGTCACTGTTTGGACTGTCTCTATCAGCATCTATTCTATAATTATCTATACCACTTCGAGCTGCTAATACCATAAATAAATATATAACAGGCTCTGTTAATAATAACATTAAATCAGGATTAAATTTACCAGCTTTAAAACCTTCCATTAAAACTCCTGAAGCTAAGTCAACGATAGGAACACCTTTCCTTAAACTTCTTACTACAGAAGGATAAACATTTTCATCTATTAAAGTTATAAAAATTTCATATAAAGCTTCTTTAATATTTGTATATTTAGCTGGCTTTTCCCAAGGATAAGGTTCGTCTTTAGAATTAGTTAAAGATTGACCCGGAACAGGTCTTCCTAAATTAACTCCTTCTACAAGTAAATCCAATCCTTCTTCACTTACTTTTTGTTTATTTAAATTTATCATTTTATTCTCCTAGCTTGGTAATGGTATATTTGGTAATGGAAGTTCTTTTGTAGATAAATAATCTACAGTACCCGGTCCAAAATAAGGAGAGGTAGACATACTTTGTAAATTAACCGGTCCTTGATAACCTGCATTCATATAAGATTTTCCTAAATTATCTAATATAACAGATTGTGGCTGTTCTTGAGGAGCTTCTGGTGAAATAAAACCAGTAGAACCAACAGGCTTATCATAATCTTCTTGTAAATATTTTGATATACCATAATCTAATGCTAATTCTCCAGTTGTTTCAACAGCTGCACTTGCTGCAGTATCCCAATCTATTTTACCATAATCAAGATTAAATTCTTTATTTTCGTCACGGATAATTTTACTTCCAAAAAACCCAACTGTTTTAGCTTCGTTTTTGCTATTTAATATAAAAGGATTTTCTAAATCTATTCCTGTTCCTTCTTTATTACGCCTTATGTCTAACTTATTTGCTTCGGCAAAGTCCATGATTGTATTTTCCTTATTATAATCATCTAGTGAAAAAGTTTGTCCGTTTACTATAAATTGTCTTTTAGGGTCACTAATTACTTCTTCAGGCACATCTATTTCTACTGGCACATCTGCACCCATATTATTTTGTCTTGTTTGTATTACTTCTTCTCGACTTGCTAATGCTCTTGGTTTATTGTGTTTTGATGCTACGGTTTCAACTAAATCACTAATTTCATTTGCATTAATTACTTTTACAGCATCTTCATCATGTAAGTTGTCTATCACATCATCAGCAACCTCTACGGCTTTTTTAAAATCTTTGCTTGCTACTTTATCAATATTTTTTGCCGCTCCTATTACTTCTCCGGCTAGTTCTCCTTTTAAATTTTCTTTAAAAACTTTTGTGCCGCTTACATTTTCTTCGCTACCAATCATTGTTCCTGCAGTATCAAAAGCTACATTTGAAACTGTGCTTCCTACTGTTTGTGATACAGCAGAACTTACTCCTGCGGCTTGCATAGTACTAGACATCATACTTCCTAGTCCCGGCAACATAAAATTAAGAGCTAATGTAGCAGCTAAAGATTTAGGGTCAACATTGTCAAATACTTTTCCTATTCCTTTAACAGCTTTATTTACTCCTTTAGCTGCTTTCTTAAAAACTTTTCTTATAAATCCCATTTTTCTCCTTATATATTTACACCTAAAGCACTTCCTGATAAACTTTCTAAAAAAGAACCATACTCTTCTTGATATAGTGCAAAGTGGTCTGTTTCATTAGCAAGAGCTGTATTTATTAATTGAACTCTTCTATTTTTATCATTTTCACTAGCTCTAAAATCAAAGTCAGCTTGGTCTCTTAATTCTTGCCAAAGAAATGATTGAGCCTGTGAAGACATATTAAAAGCATTCATAGAGTTTTGCATATTAATTTGATTTTGAGCAGCAGTATCAACTAAATTAGTTTGTCTTCTCCACTGAACATTTGATTGTTCTATAGCTGCTGAATTTTGAGCATTAAATTGATTTCTAGCAAAATCTTGCTGTGCATTAAATTGGTCTACTTGTGTAGTTAATTGAGCATTAAATCTATCTACTTCAGATTGTCTGTTTGCATCTCTAGCAGCTGCGGCATTTTGTTGAGTTGCGTTAAATTGAGACATAGAATTCATTTGTGAAGAATTATATTGTTCCATATTAGCTTCCATATTTGCTAAAAATTGCATAGTTTGATTTTCAGACGTAGCTCCAAATTGTTCTGCTGCATTTTCAGCTGCTTGGTTTGACAATAATCTTTGTTGATTTTGTTGAGCTTTAAGTATATTGGCTTGTTGTTCATTAGATAAATTAGTCATATCATATTGTAAAAATGCTTGAGCATGCTGAGCTGCTACTTTAGTTCTGGCATCTAAATTAGCTAATTCTAGTGAAGCTAAAGTTGTAGCGTCTTGCATAATTGATTGCTGTTCAGCATTAAAATCATTTAAAGTAACAGTCTGCATAAATTTACTATTAGCTAATTCTGTTTGTTGTTCAAAATTAAACTTAGTCATATCCATATTAGCAACAACAGAAGCTTTTTGCATTGCTGTTTCTTGATTAACATTTAATTGTGCTAATCCTAACTGTTGTGCTAAATCAGCGTTTCTAATATTTAATTGCATTCTTGCATTTAAATTAGCTAATTCTGTTTGTTGAGATGCATTTAATTTTTCTGACTCAGATTGATTTTTTGCAGATAAATTAGCTAATCTTAATTGTTGCTCAGCAGACATATTAGCTTTATCCATGTCTTGCTTTAACTGAGCATTTCTTGATAAGAAATCTGCAGCTGTTTGCATTTCAACCAATCTAGCTTGATTTTCTGCACTTTGGTCTGCACCGGCAGCTTGAGCTTCTATTTGTAACTCAGCTAAATTTACTTGTTGTTCGTTACCTAAATTTTGAGAATTTATTGCTTGTTGATTCTGTGAACGTAAAACAGCAGCTTGTTGTTGGTTTTGTAAGTTTTGTGTCCTAGTTTGTTGCTGTTGTTCAGCAGTAGCTATAACAGCTTGTTGTGTAAATTGACTTTGTAATGTACCCATTTGCTGAGCCATTTGAGCAGTTTGACTTGCAGCATCTTGTCTATTAGAAAGATTTTGCATTCTTAATTGTTGTTCTTGTGAAGACTGTTGTAAATTTGCTTGTTGTTGATTACTTAAATTTTGAGTTGCTCTAGCTTGTAAAGCTTGTGCATCTCCTTGAGCTATCGGATAAGCACTTTGAATAATTGCATTAAAGATAGCATCTCTACCTACTGTTGAAGGAAGCATTCCTCTCATTGCCATATTTTGATTAACAACATCTACAGCTGGTTTAGCCCATATAGGTATTTCTCCATTTTCCATTCCACCTAATAAAGATTCTATTTGAGAAGATATTAAAGCTTCTGTAGGTAAAGCAGCAATAGCAGCTTGAACTTCTACTGGTTCATTATCTACTTGAGCCTCTACACTTGCTGGGTCTTGTACAATAGCAGCTGAAATATCAGAAGGTAAGTTAGCAACTTCAGCTATCATATTAGCAGCGGCTCCTTGAGCAGCTACTCCTTTTACTATTCTTTGTTGTGCAGCTTCATAATTAACTTGTTCAATTATTTGTGCTGCTTCTCTACCAACAGCATTTTCATCAACAATAGCATTTCTGCTTCTTTCTTCTGCTAAAGGTGTTTCTGAAACCTGACTACCTAAACCTACAACATCTTCAGTAAACGCTCCTGCTGAAATAGCACCTTCAACACTACTAGCCATACTTGCAGCAACATCTTGCTCTACAATTTTTGCAGCCTGTGTAGGTCCATTAAGTTTAGCGTATTCTGTTAAATTTATTTTAGCTTGGTCACTAAAATTTCTAGTAGCTTCTTGAACATTAGCGTCTAATTGTTTAGTTACAGCACTGTAAGTTTCAGCTTCAATGTCTGTAAAATTAGCAGGTAAATCTGCTTTTTCAATAATTGTTTCTCCTGCCTCATCAGTAACAGTTGTAACAGTTTCTACAGGTGCTGTAGCTGGTGCTGTTGTTGCTCCTGCTCTTTGGTCTGCAGTAAGAGCTTGCATAGGAGTTTCTACCTGCTCTCTAATTCTAACTTGCTCCCCTGTTTCTGGGTCTATTTCAAAACCTGTTTTTTCAGCTGCTGGTATAACTGCGGCTCCTTGAGGACCTGCTCCTCCCGCAAGGTCTTCAGTATCTGCTCCTGTTCTTCCAATTCTTTCTTTTCTTTCTGGGTCTTCTACAAGTGATGTAGGTGCTGGTGCTGGTGTTGGCTGGGGTGCTGGTGTGTTATTTGGGTCTGGTGTTGGAACTGGTGTGTTATCTGGGTCTCCACCATTACCTCCATTATTAGATGTTTGACTATAATCTGCTTGTTGTCCTTTGGCTCCTTTACCCGTGCCTCCGTAACTTAATCTTCCGCCCTCTTGTAATACTTTTCTAATTACACCAATAACTGAGCCACCTTCTCTATAGTCAGCTCTTTCAGATACTGTTCTTGTTCTTTTGTTTTTATTTTTTCTTGCCATTTTT
>CERO01000164.1_pt1 | contig 10892 bp, 16 predicted proteins | sample 530851 | NCBI WGS metagenome assembly CERO01 (sample SAMEA2621033, study PRJEB7988) | marine metagenome | biome: marine biome (ENVO:00000447); feature: surface water layer (ENVO:00002042); material: "saline water (ENVO:00002010), including plankton (ENVO:xxxxxxxx)" | depth 5 m
TACTTCAAGAAGAATGTTTCTTGGCTGACTTCACTTGGATCACCTAATCCTGTATCTGCAATGAACTTGTCAATGCCCGCAATCTGCTCGTCTCCATCTTCATAAAGATCGAACGATGTTGCGTCACCGTTGAATAAATAGCTTGCCCAGTCTGCTGGGAGATCGAACTGATGTTGAATGAATCGGATGGTCATAAAAGACTCCTAAATTAGTTGGCAATTGATGGAGAGAATCCATCAGGCAAGGCAGCTCATAACTGCCCTGCAAGGTGGAATCATGCCATGATCATGAATGATCACGACCAAAATGGTGCAAAAACTAACAGTTGACTCGCTAGTCTCTACGTGCGACCGATACAACCTTGTGAGGTTATGAACGGACCGAAAGGTGAACCAGGCATAGAGCACACTGGGCACACTAAGCCTGCGGGATAGGAAGGGAACCGATTAGCTTCCGCAGTTTCATGGGACCGGTTCGCTGATTACCCCGGCGTGCATGACTTACGTAGACAAACGGGACAGATAGCAAGGGCCTTACGCGGTGATGCAGATTAGTCAGGGTGGTTCAGAGTTATTAACTCGCACCGGACATCTGCACGGGGGACGGATTCTCTCTCGTCTCCCTCTGGCTACAACGCACTGGGGGTGTCACAATCTCACACGAGTCTCATTCAGGAAACGAAAGCTAGCGAGAGACACCGGACTCAACCCTTAGGGTTCACGGTTCTGGCTCGGTTCGATCGTTTCGGATCGCGTGGTTTGTCTGTTGGCTGGTCGGTTGTTCTGTCTCCTTTGTAGTGGTGTCGGAAGCGTGGTTCGCTCCGCCCCCATAATGTAATCGCTAAGGGATGCTAGAGATACCGCAATTGTGCCAGTGATGGAACTGATTGTATTGCTTGACAACCACGGTGATTAATGGTACGGACCGTAAAGACTATGCGGTTGATGTTACGCAGTATCATATAATGAGCAGGATAAATGTTATTGTAACAAAACTTAACATGTGATAGGTATACCTAACCTCGAGATATTACACGGTCTAAGTGTTACTAACTACACATAAAGTTAGTGTTACTTAGTGCGGTACGTGATAGGAACAATTAAAAAAAGAAAGTACACCCCCTATGTGTTAATAATACATAGCAATCCTTGTGTGTTAGTAATACATAGTGATTAATTATATATAATAATATATAGTAGGGCGCAATGTATAACTTTCTGGGCTCCCGCAACCTGCCCCTTTTTTTTAATTATTTAGACTGACCCACGACGGCGGCGAGAACATGGTCAGAATCTTCCAGGTAAATCGACCCTCAAAGGTTGGAATAGCAATATGGTAACACGATCCTAGAAAAATTTCTGGCTTAGACTTAAGGGACTAAAAGGCGCGTGGGCTCAAGTGACTGATTTCTTGCGGGCTGGAAAAGTTATCGATCCTGCAAGAGATCCCTTTGCGTCCACAGGTGCTCACGGAGACTTCAGGATTATCCCTATGTCTGGGGATAATCGTGGTCAGCACATTGACCCTGCCACGCGCCCTGACTTACTAGGTCGTATCTTTGCTGGAGAAGGAGATAACAGACGACCAATTACTTCGTACCCCATGACTTCGGGGTTTGGTCCTAGGCAGGCACCAGTTCCTGGAGCTTCTACTTTCCACAAGGGACAGGATTACGCGATCCCTATGGGAACTCCCCTGTTTATACAGGGTGCCACTGAGTACTACTCACAAAATGGCGTTGGCGTGGCCAAGATTACCGATGCTCAAGGTCGCCCGTATGAGATCGAGTTGTTCCATACTGATCCTGGACAGTTTGTGCAAGCTACGTCGACACAGGTAGCTAGTCAGCCACAAGGGATTGCTCCAGATCCTAGGGTTTCTTCAGATGGAATGCCCATAAATAGGAGCGGGTTTGATAAGCCTGTAGGCAAGATGGGTCCGTTCGATGACTATCGTTCTGCTGAGGAAAGAGAACTTGACAAATTTATAAAACTTCAGCTGGAGCCTTCCTCTGTGGAAGACGTAAAAAACGCTTTACTACTTCGTAAGCAAGAAATAAACAGTAAAGAGGTACAAGACTTGCAACGAAGCTTAAATCAAGTACTTGGAGCGCTCCGAGAGGATCAAACTGAAGAACAAAGGACTAGATTGGCTCTAGACAAAGCTGCTCAACAAGCTGCAGAGGCTTTTCAAGGCGGTAAAAGTGTAATTTAGGACTTTTTTACCCTCACTATGAAAGAAAAGAGCCCGTCAGTCGATTTTTCGCTCTCCGTGGACGATGTTCGACAGCTATCTAAGACTATTGAGTACCATTGCACCAACTGGGCAGGCTCCAGGGACGATGTAGAGGAGCAGGTTCGAATTAGACGCTTGCGTTATATGTTTAGAGCAGCTCTTATGGAGATTTCGTATCACTTTGGCGAAGACGCAACCAAATAAGCGCAAGTTACCGAGATGCTGTTCGGGCGGTAAACTAGAAGGATAAAGAGGTCACAATGAATCTGTTAGATATTCTTGGAAATAAGTCTTTTCTGAACTCAGCTGGAAGGAAACCTACTATTCCGGGTACTAGTGTTCGTGTACCTCGCTTTCTAGATCCACGTAGGATTTACATGGATCCTAAGCGTATAGTCAACCCCACGGGCATGCGTGGTGGAATACTTGCGGCACTTGGTCTTGATGCGCTAAACGAAGCCACTGGAAGAAACATTCCTGACAAGGATTTACTTGCTGCTGAAATTTTACTGACGCTGCCGTTGAGTCCGGTTTCAGTTGTGGCTGCTGGAGTCGCTCATGATGTCAACAATCCTCTTGAAGCTGGGACAGTTTTTGATGAAAAAACAGGAGCTTTGACTCCTATGTCGATGAGTGAGCGTGAAATTCGTATTGCGCGTGGTGAAAAAGATCCGTATCCAAACTTTGACCCTGACGGCAGGATGCGCGTGGGTCCCTACGATAATGAGTTTGTAGTGCCTGCTTCTACAAAAGAGGAACCTACAGTTGAGATGGGTCGCACAGATCCGTTTGCTCCACTCACCTCTGAGGAAGAAAGTATTCAACCTTCACAACAACCACCTAGTGCTCCTGAGAGTTCTGCTAACGAAAGCGCTGTGGAAGAAGTTAAGAAGATGCTACTGAGTGATGGTGCAAGTAATTACCAAGATTTCACTAAGCAAGAGATAAACGATTACTACGATCAGCTGAGGAAGCAAGATCCCGAAAAAGCAGTTAAGTTCGGCAAGGACGTAAACAACGTTCTGTTTGGGTACTCTTGAGTTAGACTTTATTTAAGTCAGTTTTTCACAGGCAAATACGATGGGCGTTTACCAAGGCGGTCCTGGCATGGGTTTGGCTCCCGGCAGCGGTGGAGAGCAAATGCCTGGCATGCGTATGGCTGGTGCCCGTCTTAACGAAATCGGACGTGCTGCCCAAGGTCGCATGAACCAGGGTGGACCTGGCATGGCACTGTACACGGATCCTCGTAGTAACGAACAGCAGTATGGCCGTGGTGCAATGAAGGTTGCTCCAAACGATGGATTCCAAAACATGATGATCGAATCAGGTGGCGATCCTAGGTTTGGCATGCGCTAAAGCATGACTGCTCCGCGATCCCCATTCCGGCGAGATGTCTTTTTATTGAGGACTCTTGTCGGAATTTTTGTTTTTGAGTTTGCGGTAATCGGGTTCAGTTTTTATAAGTGTGCTGAAAAGATTGGCAACTCTGAGAATTCCTCGGTGCAGCAAATTTGTCCAGATTTGGGAGGTCGCGCAGAAACTTTGTTCGGCGTGGCAATTGCAACTACGCTTAGTCTTATGGGTCTAAAAGAGCCCGAATCTAAACTGTAAGTATCAACTCACTGGGTTAATCACATGAGCTACGGTATGGCCCCTATGGGATTCTCTCCATCGATGGTTGAGGGTGGTGTGTTCATTCCTGGTATCGATGAGGAGGCCCAGGCTCTTGAGTTTTTGCAGCAGTACATTCAGGAAATGGAGCCAGCTATAGAAGTCCAGCCAAGTGACATTCAGTATCCACAGGAGCAAGATCCTAATTTCAGAAGAATCTATGGAGATGACGGTCGGCCTACTTTTATTGAGGACGGCAAGAAGGACTTTATGCTTTCACCACAAGGTGGTATTGCTTTTAACTTGGGTGAGTTTTTGAACAACTTGCCTTACAGAAAGCAAGAGAGAAGATACCAAGGTAACGAGATTGAAGGACTGACTCCTTATGACCAGCGTGGTTATGGAGGAGATCAGTATGCACCTAAATTTTATGATGACTACACAAGACCGTTCGATCGTCCCGATACTCTGAGAGACCCACGCAACCCAGGTGGTCCTGTAACTCAGCCCGATGGTAGTTACTTTGAGTACTCAGTTCCAGTTCCCGGTTCGGCACAACCAGTACTAGCTGGTGGGATGAGACAGGTGCCTCCTGTTTTGAGGAGAGTCTGATTCCGAGCATATAGTGATCTGATGGATTTGGTTTACTTCACCGTGGGTTTTGGTGCTGTCTGGTATTGGTGGATGCATGCGCAAGGAGTCATTGGATGATGTATGTGGGTTGTGTGCACTAAGTAGTGTAAGTGTTGTATGCGTTGTGTGAGTTGAGGGCTGCGGTTTAGGTGGGGACCGGACAACTTAGAGAATGCGTAATGTGCATAGAGCTTTGTATATGGTTTATAAAGCGCGACGTTATTGTCAAGAACCAGAAGGTTTGAGAGAAGTTTTTTGTGTGCATAAAAAAGCCCCGTGGTAAAAAACGAGGCCATGACGTAAACCGTCGTAGTAATGGAAGGAGGGTGGGGTCATTGAGGGAAACGACGCCCGTGACTACCGCAAGCTGTTAGAACTGTGGGGAGCGCGAGTTCCGAGGCTGATGATCATAAATGATCACACTTGAGACTAGAACTTTACTGCTAGTTGCCAACCGGTAAACATAGCTTTTTGAGCTGTAGCAAATGCATTGAGTGTCATGTCCACAGCACGTTGTACATCTGGATGTGCGTAATCGTCAAAGATCACTACGCCACCAGGCTTAACCATAGGACAGTAAAGAGCAACATCACGCGAAACAGAGGCAGAGTCATGTGCTCCATCGATGTATAGGACATCAATCCATCTGTCCGTTTCGTTCCTGAGTACCAGTTCCTGAAATACGAACCAGGAAAAGCCTTTGATGATTTCGACTTTCGCAGCGTTATCAGATTTGGCGACATTTCCCCGTGCTGTGTACTCAATACAGCCTAGTTCAGGGTAATTTTCAGGGTTTTCGTGGTGTTCGATGCTTCCAGTGAACGGATCAATGGAGATCAACCTTGATTCTGGGTGATCAAGGTAGAAATCAGACCAAAAACAGGTTGATGCACCTTCGTAAACGCCAATTTCGACGATCTGACGCTTCTCTTTTGGGTCCAAACGGAAGATTTCACCCTCTGGAGCCTCATTTAGTACTGCATCTGTGTTCAACAGAGCGTCATACCACCCTTGATTGAAGTTATAGCGATCACTAAGCTTCTTTTTGTCTTTGAGAGTCACTTGCTTAGTTAAAGGAGACCCAGTAGGGGCTGGGACAGCCACTTCTTCGTCATTCAGCTGTGCCATCAGCTCTTTGAACTTGCTTGTCACTAAAAATCCGCATTTTCAGCATGTTAGCACTCATAACAAGGCTTGCCAGTAGCTTTTGAGTGGTGTATGCTTTTTGTATAACAACAAAAACACCATGAGCAAGCAAAAAAGACGCGGATATCGTCCTCCCGTCGTTTCTAGTCGAGGACATAGCTTTCGTTTTGACTCCAGAGACATCTTTCACTCAGTTGGTATCTGGCGTTCCCCTGAAATCCTCAATGCGGTCGTTGGAAACCTTGTTGGATTGTTTTTTCTTGCTTTATTGGTTCCTGCGTTCTTTTGGGTTAGTGAGAACACTGAGCGAAACAACAAATTACGTGATTTAAAAAACGAGTGCAACTTTCAGCTGCTTCAGTCGCAAGGAAAGACTGATTCTCGGTATTGCTTTTTAAAAGCTAAAAGTCAATTACTAAAAGGGTCTCGGTGAACTTACATGGGTTAGGGTGGTCATTCGATTTTTGAAAAGCTTGAAAACATCAGTGTTTGCAGAGGCTCTGCCTAAGAGCTTCGTTTGTCCGAAGTGCGGAAAAGAGTTCAAACTTAAAGGAGCAAGGCTAAGGGAGTGGAACCGACGTAAAAGTCGTAAACCAGAGATGAATGGACCTTTTTGTGGTCACGATTGTTCCGGCCATTGGAATGATGACAGAAAAAGGCAAACCCGATTACTAGCAGTCTCGTTTAAGTAAGCTTTGATTCCGCCCTCAGTGGCGGAGCTATAAAAAAACTACTGATGACAATCTCAAACTTCCCTGCGACTAGAAGTCGTTGCTGTCCGAAATGCGGGGAATCTGGATTCAAGACCATTGAATCAAGAGACACCGTGGAAGGAAAACGGCGGCGATACCGTTGCAAACATTGCGATTATCGCGAAACTACCTACGAAATACCTGGCTCTTCCTACGATGAGTTAGTGGAGCTTCGTAGAACTATGCGCGACGTGAGAAACCTTATTTCTCCCTCAGCTCCTAGTGAACTCCAAGAATCAACGAGACACGTGATCTGCTACTCGTGCGATCATTTTGATGTGAAAGGCTGTGGGTTTGGTTACCCAGAAGCTGGGTCCGCTGACGCAGAAGGTTGTTTCAATTACGAAACTAAGCAGTAATATACTGATACTGCTTCAGTTTTTATGGATTCGATTCCGGTCCTTGGGACTGCGATTGTCAATGCTCCGTATTGGCTTCATCGGTTGTACATGTCAATCGATTTCCCTGTAGATAACTTTGTAGTATTTAATAATAACGGTAGGGGACAGATAACTAAAGAGGTAGATGCTCTACATGACATGAGCAATCCTTTTGTTAAAAAGGTACATGTGTGTCATCTACCTGCCAACGTTGGGTGCTCAGGTGCATGGAACTTGATTATCAAGACTTTCATGAAGGAGCCTTATTGGATTATCTCTAACCATGATGTGATGTTTGAACCAGGGTTCCTGGAAGAAATGCATATCGCTGCTCAAAACGAGATGGTTGGTATCGTCCACGGCTCTGGAGGAGGCTGGGATATTTTTGCTCTGAAGGATTGGGTAGTTGAAAAGTACGGTCTGTTTGATGAAAACTTGTATCCCGGTTATTGCGAGGATATGGACTATGGCATGAGGTTCATTCACGATGGCATGAAACGTGTCATGCAACTCAGTAAGGGCTACTACCACGGTACTAAAAAGAACGATTACAGCGACGGCAGTCAGACTTGGCGTTCGGAACCTGAGATCGCCAATGCAATTCACATGGCGCATGAGATGAATAAGAAGTATCTACACATGAAGTGGAACGAGGCGTGGCAAGGGCACGTAGAAGGAGAGACGTACAAGACTCCTTTTGACATCCCTGAAATGCCAGTTGATTTCACCACCTATGACCTAGAGTTCGTCCGTCGCAAGCACCTGGGTTTCTGATGTCATACACCGTTCGACACGTCGTTAATAGCAAGCTGCTTTCCGTTGATGACGATCCTGCAGCTCAGACTTTTGACGACTATGGTTTGATCTGCCAAGCCCTGACAATTGCTGCTGGTACGGATCTGTCGCATATTAATAATCCTTTTGCTAACGCTTTCCCTGGTGATCATTACCGCCTGTTGGCTGGTCTTCTCACTTCCCTTCGTCCAACCTGCATTGTAGATATTGGTACGCACATGGGTACAGGTACTCGTGTGATGTACGACTTTGCTTCCAGGGCAAAAATCCATACTTTTGATTTAACGCCGTGGCACGAGTTCGAACCAACATTTCTGAATGAAGGAGATTTCGTAGAAAATGGCGGTCGCTTAACCCAGCATCTGGCTGATCTCACGGATCCCGACAACTTCCAGAAGTTCTCTGCTTTGCTACAGCAAGCAGACTTCATCATGGTCGATGCTTGTAAGGATGGAGTATTTGAGGAAAAGTTTTACTCTTTGCTTTCCACGCTTAGTATGGAGAACAAAACTAGGTACATGCTTCTTGATGACATTCGCTTTACCAGTGAACTCGTCAACTGGCGTCGTATCGAAAGCCCAAAAATTGATCTCACTAGTTTTGGTCACTTTACTGGTACCGGCCTAGTGGATATCTCTGAAGGCTTCAAGTTCTTGCACTAAGGTTAATGCCTTTCTACTCTTCTTACCCCACCCAAGGCAGACTGTTCAACAACCTCAAGAGTCTGTTGGAGGGTAAAGGGCTTTCATCTTTTGCGTTGAGTAAAGCGGCGGACTTGTCTCCGACGACCACACGCAAAATATACACTGACGAAAAGTACATTCCTTCTCCTGACGTTCTAGAGAAGATCTGTTTGTATCTTGAATGTCAACCTGGCGACCTTTTGTTTATTAAAGGTATGATGGAAGGAGAAGTTGCAATGGGGTCTGGTGTTTTCTCCTGCTGAATACGAACTAGCAGCACGTGCCTTAGGCGCACCAATTCCCCAGAACGATGCGGAAAGAGCGGCTGCTGCACCCATGGTCGCTATGGTGTTGCGGGAATTTGGCCGTGGTGGCACTCCTCCTCCGCCAGGGATGGATAACCAGGGTATGCAAAACACTGGTGCCACCCACTCTTTGAATGGGTATCCCGACAACAACCATCCGATGGAGCGCCAGTATCTGGCTTCACGGATGCGTACTGACGCAACCCCTGAGCTGGACCCAGAAATTCTGCAACTTTTGGAAATGGTTGGAGACCAACCTGGGGCGGTCGATGCAATTATGCATCTGCTTTCTTACATCCAGCAAAACCAGAATCAGCACATGGATCAGCTCTCTTCACAGAGACCGGCTGAATGTGATTATCCCAACCTTGGTGACAACTACTCCATGTTGAATGCCCCCGGCAGCAACATGATTCCTCCTTCTGTTCAATTCCAACAACTGAGTTGAAATGGATCGAGCTAAGCAACTGCGTGAGAGAGATGTAAGAAGAGGGGCACCTGAGGTAAATCCGGGTGAGTTTCTTCGTCGTTATCTGTTGTCTAACTTTGTAGAGACCGGATCTCATCCTTCTAAACAACAAAAGGAGGCTTTGACACCTCCTACTCAAGACAAAGAGAATAGTCTAAAATACATGAAGAAGCCTCGCCAAGGCACCACCTACGACAACCCTGGAGGTTTCTAATGGCTGCTCCTGGATTACTACCGATGGCCGGTGGTGCCATCAATACAGGTTTTAAAACAGCTGCGACGTTCGCTCTGCTGGAAAAATTGCTTGGTCCCGTTTTGGGCGGAGTCCAATCTGCTGTTGCTTCTCCTAATCAAGCACTTCAAGCAGGGAACACTACAGCTGGTAAGTACACTGTTTCGCCTTCACAGGAAGCAGCTATTTATCAACAAGCACTTCTTTCGAATGCTTTAAATAAAATTCTGCAAAAAATAGGACTCAGCGAGGGTGGTACTGAAATTGATCCACGCGAATTGATCGATAATCGATTTCAAAAAAACCTAGAAGCACTAAGAGAAACTCGTACTGGCGAAATCGCTCTGGGTGAACTGGGCGTTATGCAGGCTACTAACCCTGCTATTGCTCAAGGTACGGCCACAGTCGTTAAGTCTGGTGATGAGCTTCTAGGTCAAGTTATTGGGGATATCCTCAGTAACGCTAGAGTTAATGCAGATTCAGCTGTGGGGCAAGTAATCTAATGACTGTCAGAAGAATAATTGGCGATTTAACAAGGGCAGCAATTAAGAATCCTGACGGTGCTGCTCAAGTTGCCAAAGGATTTCGTAATGCCGTAGGACCAGAGAAGGTTGATGAACTTATGGGAGCGTTGCTGGATCAAGCAACTAGAACAATTCAACCTGCGCAAAACAGAACACTTCAAGCACTAAAGGGACTTGCTACAACCGCTCTTCCGTTGGGAGTTGGTGTAGGAGGAACTTATGCAGCAATGAATGCACTGGGTGGTGGTTCAAATAACGACGGTGGTGGCGACACAACTCCTCCTGTAAGCGACAACTCAAGTCAAAACGACCCTCCTTCAAACCCCAACGTAAACACCACCAACTCCAACACTGGAACTACTGCGTTTCAGAGTGGCCAAGTAAGTGACCCTACTAACCTTGATGGTTATCTTGAGACCCTTGTTGGACTGGCGAGAGATCGACGTGACCAGTTTGATACTGTTAACTCCCCAGCGTACCTAGACGCTGCTACAGCACGACAAAGAGACGCCAAGCTGGCAGTCAATCAGCAGGTGCTAGAAAGCATCGAAGAAAGAACTAGGGAAAACAGCAGACGGCAAGAAAGTATTTCTCGCATTAATGCGTGGAAAGCAATCGAGCAAGAAACGATTAGAGCTAACACGGCTATCGCTCAAAGCCTTGCACAGATTGCTTACACGTCCAGTGTGCCTAATGCAGGCACTTTGAGTGCTCTTTCTCCAGTTGTTCAGGCTGGTGCTGGTGCGTTTAAACCTGGCGCTTCTGTTCTTCCCCCTATTCGCTAATTAGTCATGGCTGCTTGGCTCGGTCCCGCATTATCCGTTGCTGCTCCTCTTGTCGGCAGTCTTTTTGGCGGTGGAAGTAGATCCTCCGGTGGGAGTTCTGGGGGAATGGACCCAAATACTGCACTCTATTTGCAGCAATATGCTTCTGCTGCAGCGGCTGCTAATGCTCCTCTAACTGCTGCTGCACAAGGTTTAGCTTCCTTGACCGGTGCCTATAGCGGAGCTTTAGGGCAACGAGGCAATCTGATTAGCAGCGGTCAGCTCACACAGTTGGCTGAAGCTGCTAATCGGTCGCAGAGTGCCACGGGTCTGCTGGGACAAGAAGCTGGAGGTTTGACACAG
>CERO01037635.1_pt1 | contig 10760 bp, 11 predicted proteins | sample 530851 | NCBI WGS metagenome assembly CERO01 (sample SAMEA2621033, study PRJEB7988) | marine metagenome | biome: marine biome (ENVO:00000447); feature: surface water layer (ENVO:00002042); material: "saline water (ENVO:00002010), including plankton (ENVO:xxxxxxxx)" | depth 5 m
ACCTGATGTTACTCCTGTATATTTTACGTGTAATCTACCTTGCTCCGCCCAGATTACTTTATCTGAGTTTGAAGGCATTTCAGCACCTACCATTCTTAAGAATGATGATACTGTTCTGTTACCATAACGCTCGAATTCTTTTTCATACGTATCTGGAAGATAAGTACTTAAGAAATCGAAGTTATTGATATAATTAGTGGATGTAGTAATCTGCTGCGCACTAGGCTGCAACTGAAAATTTAACAAGCCACCTGTTTCAATACTTCCTGGCATAATTTCTAATTTTTTTAAGTTTAATAATCATTTTATTTTCTAGCACTTTTAATCCTCAACCTGTTTCCAGAATCAGAATTAACAGTTCTAATTTGCGTTCCCCCTTTTTGTACAACTTCTGGCGCTGAGCGTAACTTCATATTTATATTTTTAGTTTTACGCGCATCGCTTTCAATTGCTTGTGCTTTACCCTGCTCATAAAAATACTGAGCAAACTTGCTAGGGTTCATCGCTAATGATAACGCTTTATGATATCCTGTGGCATCGTTCATTAATCCGTCCTCTCCTAAATATTTTTGAACAAAGTTCATAATATTTCCTTGAGATTTTTTTAATTCACTTACATCCCCTGGATTGTACATTACGCTATTTTCTCCAATCTTAAACTCAAAACCTTTGAATTCATTCGAAAACACCTCTTCTGTTTTTTTCGCAAACCAGTCAGCTTTTCTTTTCTGCTGCTCGTTTTGCGTTTTCGCATCATCAACATATTGTCTGTACTCGTCTAATTCTTTTTGAGCATCATTAGATAAAACTTCCTGGCTTGACTCAAGCGGTTGTTTATACTTATCTTTTTGCTCATTAAAGTATTTTCTAGCTTCAACAATTTTTCTTTTTTTTGCTAGCTTTATTTTTTTAATAGTTTTTTCATCATCAATATCTGCGTCAAATGTATAATCATCCATTAGTGCCTCTACATCTTCTTCATCTATTGCTGTTTCACTGTCTAAAAAATATTCAGTTAACAAAACATCAGGATTCATTTCCTCAAAATCTCGATTAAGTTTTACATAATCATTAAGTCCACGACCTGTTTCTTTTTTATATTTAAAATACGCTGCGATATCTTCAGGTAATTCTTCCTTATCCTCTCGCTTAGCCATCAAATCATCAAATGATTCAATAGGTTTATCGTATCTATTTCTTATATATTCAAGAACATCTTTTTCTTCTAAAGATTTTTTTTCTGTTGTAGCAGCTTCTGTTTCATTTTTTGACTCAACTGCTGCTTCTACAATTTTTTCTTCTTGAACAGTTTGTTTTTCTTCGTTTTGTTTTAGTAGTTTTTCTTCTACTTGAGCGGCAGATTGTTCTGCTTTTCCTACTTCTCTAACTTTTAATTCCATTTGATTTAATTTTTTACAAAGTTAATAATTATTTTAATGTTAAATTTAAGCTTATCTAGGCTCAAATTCTGCTAAATCAAAACCATCTAAACTGTCTTCATTAGACTCAAATCTTTGAGGAGGTAAATTATTTTTCCTTTGATTTATTAATCTTGACTGTTCATTATTGGCTTGACTTATTCTATTAGACTTAGCTTTTTCTCTTTGGAGCTCTCTGTCCTTCAAACCTTTTTCGCTAATATCTCTTAACTGTTGATTATACCCAAACTCTTTATCCATAAGAGTTCCTTTTAATTGAGCTTCAGCATTTAGTCGTTCTATTTCAAAAGCAACTTTTGCTTGTTCCAATTGCATTTTAGCTTGACTCTCAGCTTGAATTTTTTGCATAGCAGTTTGCGCAGCCATTTGCTGTGATTGCATTTGCATTTGACCCTGCTGCTGTTGTTTTTGCATTTCAAACTGTCTGTCTTTTTCTTCTTTAGTTTTACGCTTCATTTTTAAAAGTTGATTCGCAAGTTTAAGATTATGAATTTCTCTAATATCAATTGCGTCTTCTAAATTTATATCACCCTTTTGCAATGCCATTTGAATATTTTGTTCTAATTGAGCTTTTTCTTCGGCATCAGGAGTTACTTCAATAAATATTCCAAAATCATAAATGTATAAATCATTCATTTCTTGTAAAATAGTTACATTGTATTTTCCTATTTGATTTGCAAATTCATCTTTAAATTCTGCAAATTCTAATATATCAGCCATTCTATACGACAATCCTTCAGCTAAAGTTCTATATATATACAATGAACCATCTAATATGTGCCTTGTCGCTGTATTAGAATTTAATGATGCTAATTTTTGAATACCAACTAAAGCATTAGGGTCAGGGTTACTTCCATCTTTAGCTTCACTTAAGCCCGTTACTTGTCTAATCATATTTATATAATTATTCATATTTGTAATTAGCATCTGTGTTTTGCTTGCGCCAGAATTTGATGTAAGCTGAGTGATAGGAACTTTACCTTGATTAAAGTCTCCATCTTGCGTATAACTTCTACCCACTACACTACCAGTTTGAAAATACAATCTTAGTGCATCTTCAGGATTATAAGCATTACCTGTTCCTAAATCAACTTCATTAAGACCATCTGCATCAATGTATACTCCGTCTGGAACTACTCTTGATATTACTTGTTGTAATTTTAAATGAGTTAACTGTATTAAATCAGCAAAAGGAATCATACGCTTAGTTAAGGATTCAATTCTTCCTTTATACATTCTTGGAGATGTTGCTACATAGTTAGGTAAAGCTGCTTGTGTAGCAGACTTAGGTCTTACCATGTTTTCCATCAACTCCCACTTTAACATTATATTTGTTCCCATAACCATGATACCGTCATACCAAACATCTATAGTTTTAGAAATTTTTCTAAAATTATTTTCCTCCATCATTTCTTCTGGCGGATTAAAAGAATCATCTTTTTCTATTATTTTAGTTGCGCCATTTTCATTTACTTTTTTCTTGTAAACATATTTTTTTGTAGTCTTATAGTTAAAATACATTAATGTAACTGTGTCTTTATAAAAAATATCGTTATTATAATATTGACGCATATTAAAATAATCATCCCACATTTGACTGTATTGACTAATTTCTTTTAAGTCATCATTAGTTAATGACTGGTCTATCTTCATTAATTCTGTTATAGCAACTGTTTTAATTTCACCCCAATAAAAACAATCTTTGTATTGTGGGTCTTCAGTATAACTATGAATTAAATTTGCAGGGTCTACATATTTAACCTCGACTCCTGCTCCTGGTAGGAACTCATGTTTTGCACATGCAAATCCTAATACTGCTAAATCATAATCTAATCTTCTTCGTATATCTTCATAATGATTTTCTGCAAATATTGTATCAATTCCTTCTTCTTCAGCTATTTCTATAGCTGGCTTATAATTTAGCTGCATATATAATGCAAGCTCTTCATCTGTGTTAGGTAAGTCATCAGGTGACATTGTAAATGGATTAGCTCCAGTGCCTTTTTCAATAACAGAAAGTAATTCTTTAGAAACCATCTGTGCTTCAATCATATCTTGAAAAGCACTTCTTTTAGATTGCGACATAGCATCTTGTGCATAAGCATTTACCTTAAACAATCTGTCATTCATTCCATTAACCACTAAGTCTACAAACTTAGGGATAATAGGTACAATTGACCAATCAAGATTTAGATAAGACAAATCTCCATCTACTGCTAATTCGTTTTTATATTTGGCTATAGGTTGTTCTCCACGAGCATACAACCTCAATCGGTTAAAGTCTTGCCAACGACTGTAATATCTACACGCAGAAGAATCTTTTCTAAACCACTCATATTGTATAGCTTGGCCTATAATTAGACCATACTCTTCAGTTGCTTTTTCTGCATCTGAAACATACTGGCTAGGAAACCCTACATTAGATATATCTATTTTTATATCTTTCATTTATTTCACTAATTCACTATATATTCCTTTATTAGCATATCTTGCAAAGTTAATGCTTATTTTTGATTGTTTTTTAACAGGAGTATAGAGGTGTTTTTGATTAGCCATTATAGCTAAACCTGAGCTTATTGAAGCATCAAATTTAGTTCTATTATTAATGTCAAATTTTGCCCAGTCTTCTAATGTCCTTGTAAAAAGCATATCTCCCATCTCGTCATTATCTCTAAAGTTACCTTGTAAATCAATACCTACATGCTTTTCTATATAAGATTCAATAGCGGCAGCGTGGGACTGTTTTACATCTTCACTCGAATTAGGTATGCCACCTAACTCTTTTTCTGTTTTAGAAAGTTTGTTGTAAGATTTGTCTGGTCTGTTTAAACTATACCCTCTATATCCTCTGTTTTTAAAATGATATAAAAGTCTAGGTTTGTTGTTTTCACATAATAATGGCATGCCATAAAAGATACAAGCCATTAAAACATCTTCGAAAAATATTTCTGCTGTTTGTGGCCTAGCAACATATTCTAAAAAAAAAGTATTACTTGGCGCTTTGTCCATATTAAATTTTGTCATTCCATGCAAAGCACCATTAGAACCTTTTCCTCCAACTGTTCCTGATATATCATAACTATCACAACCAAAAGAACCTATGTGTTCATTCGCTGGATAATTAACTCCATTCTTTTTAATAATTCTATTTCGCAAGTTTGATTCAGGAATCCAAGCTAAATGAAATCTTCCTTTTTGCGATGGATTAAATATTACTTCCGTGTCTTTGATTCCATTTCTCCAACTAAAATTACCTACACTTACATGCTGCTCTTTAATTAAAGAATCGTTGTAATCTATCTGTTGATATATTTTAGTAAGGTTAAACAAAGATTGTTTAGACTCATCTCTAAATGCATGCGATTCTGTTCTGGGAAATTGTCTGTAAAATTCGTTAAGTGCGTTTGAGTCTTGTTTAAGAGAGTCTACTTCATTTTGCCAATAGTCTATTGCACCAATTTTAATTTTCTCATTATCAATGCCTAAGACAGCTTTATCTTTAACAGATAAAACAGGCATTCCGTATTTGTCAATAAACCCTTCCATGTTCCACTCCATAGGTACAAACAAACTATATAGTCCACTTTTTGTTTGACCATTTGCGTTTCTTTTTGTAATATCAGAATCTTCATATAGTTTTTTAAAACTACTCCCTCCTTTACTTAAAGCATTAGATGTAGAACCCATCATACATTTTCCAATAATTTTTCTACCTAATCTTAAACAAGTTTTTGTTACTCTCCAGTTGTTTAATATATTATTTGGCTTTATCCATTTACCACTTTCATCGTGTACTAATAATAATAGTTTTTCTCCATCATATGAATTGTCATCAGTGTTTTTCCAGTCTATTGTTGTATCTAAACCATCCATTTCAAAATCATCTTCTAAATGCATATTTTTTTTGGTTATTTTAGAAGCTGGTACACGAAAAGCTAATTCAGTTTTTGGTTTATCCATACCGTCTTGAATCGGTTTAAAAAAGAAAGGATAATTGTTGGTTATAGGAACTACTTTATCTGTAAACATTTTTTTAGCATCAGCCCCTGTTTTAGACAAAATACCTATTCGAGAATCTTTTGATATAGTAGCAATATTAGCACATTCTTCAGAACCCATAAATGAAAAACCTGACCTTCTGATTTTTAAATAACAAATTCCAAAACTTCTGGCATCAGCTTTACAAGCTTCCCAGTAAATATAAAACAACCTGTTAGCCTCTCTAAAATCTGGAAACCCTACATCAATTTTAGTCCACTGAAGATACATGTAATGTGAGCCAGTAATATAAGTATGAACTCCATTATTCCAAAACCAATGCCCATCTTCTCTTCTTTCAAACTCTTGCTCTATATAGTCAATCCAATTATTCTTGAATGCAGCAGGCATCTCATTCCATATAAAAATACTAGGTATTTTACTCATTGCTTTTGGGTACTCAGCTCTTTCCCAATATTGTTCTAAATAATTTTTTGGTCGTTTACGACCAATTTCTGGTGATAATGGCAGCGCTATATCTAAACCACTGATACTAATAATTTCACCAATCTGCCCTGTTTTAGAAATAATAATTACATTATACTTTTCATTATAGCCATACAACCATGATTTAGCTTTGTTTTTTTTTGACAAAACATTTTTAGGTATAACGTCTGTTAAGACTTCATATAATTTATTTTGAGTTTCTTTCTGCAAATCCTTGTTTAGTATCAGTTTTTAAAATTCCTTTTTCTGCTAAATCCATATTTTCTTTTTCAGTTTGTATACGGTTAAGTATTTCAAACGCATCAAATACAGCTAGTTTTTTTGTAGCCGCAGCATTTTTAAGCCTATCTGCTGACAAATCATCTTCAGGGTCGTGCTTAATTATTTTTTCCTGAGCCACTTTAATTAATTCTCTAACAGCTTTCTCCCCTGCTGCTATAATTTTTAATTTTATGCTTTTGGTGTCTATCTTTGTTTCGATTATATTTAATTTTAGGTTTTAATTCGTTTTCAAAATTGTTTCTTTTTTTTCTTTTAGATTTTCTCATTTCCAAAAACCTGTAATACTTTGAGACATTATTCTATAAAGTTTTTCATCGTCAACAATAAACTCATATTCAGTATCTGGCTTGTAACAAACTCTATCTCCATTTTTTATTCCTAAATCTTTAAGTTCTTTATTTACATATTTCATTATTCCAGTTAATGGCTCGTGTTTTGTATTTTTATAAATTACTGAATCTTCAGTGTCAATAGGTTTTACAAAACAATATTTACTATGAGGCTTCCATTTACCATCTTGTTTGTATAAAAAAAACTGGTCTTCATCAACCATAAATGTATTGTCTTTTAAAAAACTCCTACCGCTTCTTTGTCTCCCTCTCATGTCGTAATAAAATTTAAATACATTATGATGAACTAATAAAGTATCTCCTATTTTAATATCTCCTTTATACCCTTTAGGTGTATTTAAAACTATGCCTTCTCTGTTTGAAAATCTAAAATCTTCTTGAGAAGTGCTAGTAATAATTTCATTGTTACCAATATTTTTAGTGTTATTATATCTACGGTTTTTTTTCGGAGTTATAATAAAGTCAACTAAAGATTGCATTAAAAGTTTATATTATATTCGACTGATACAGGCATTGTAGAAGAAAACGATTTCCACAAAAACACATTATTTGCTTGTATGATGTATATAAAATAATTTGAAGTTTTTGCATCCCATTTTATCAAATGTATTTTATAATTATTGTTTAATACATATTGACCAATTAAATAATGCATAGCGCCTGATTTGTAATCAGGGCCTATTGACAATTTGCGTATATCCATTTTATTAGAATGATGAACCTACTTGTAATACTCTGTATAATATATTAAATGACATAGTACCATTACCTTGTGTAGGGTTAACACTACCGCCATCCAAAACTAAAGCTGAGTCTTGTGCAATAGCACCTGTCAATTCAGTAATATTTAAAACTAAATCGGTTGCTGTATTTGCTTGAACTGAACTTATAGTACCAAAACTTACTCCGTTAATTTTAACATTTAAGTTCCCTGAAAAATTAAATACAGTTGAACCAGGCTTTATATAAACCATTATACTTAATATATCAATAACCTCATTAGTAGCCAAAAGACTTGCTGGGATTATATCTACATCAATAGTTGCTGAAGTAAGTAATTGAGCTGCTGTAACAGTAACCTTAGCTTCATTTGTATTAATACCAAAAAATTTCTGCAATTGTTCTACTGAAACATTTTTGGTTTGCAAAGCATTTTCTTTGTCCGTTATCAATAAGTAATCATATTTATCTAAATCAGATATTTGAGGATATGAAGTAAGGTTACTAATTTTTGCCATATTATTTTACTTTTTCTAGAGCTTCTACTACGTTTTCTTCTTCTGGCTGAGTCACCTCACCCGTCTGAAGATTTACCTTAGCATTATCTCCATAGGTTTCGATTAAATCTTTTTCTATTTTAGCAAACTCTTCTCTATGTTTTTGGAGTTGTGATAACAAAGCAACTTTTCTAACCTCACAGTCAGCTATTTCTATTTTAACATTGTTAAAGTTTGTGTTTAAAACTTGTAATTTACCAAGTTCTTCTGTTGTTAATTTTTGTTTTTTTGACATTTTAAGTAAATTTAATTATTAATATTTAGACAAAGATAATAAATTATTATCTAACATTCAGCTACACTAGAAGCTTGCTCATCTTCTACATATAATAGTCCACCGTTTGCCATTTTATAAAAGTTATCAGCCATAGGAGTAGTTCCTGTTGAGTTGGTGTAAACATTGTCTCCAACCTGTGGATAAGTTCCTGAACCATCATGGTAATAAGTTACCTCTGTAGCTGAACCACAAACCGCTTTACCACTTCCTCCGCCAAAACTTCCTTGCCAACTAGTTAATGATGAAGCGTCTTTATCATAACTGTAAAATGAATTTGCCTGAACAGGAGTTGTGTTAGGAGGGAAAGAAGCGCTTGATGTATTAATTGAAGGATAAGATTGCCCAGACCCATATGTATCTCCACCAGCGACTAAATCTCTAATAGATATAGCGCCAGTAATAGAGCCTGACCCCCATGTGCCATATGCGCATTCTCGTGCCATATTTAAAAAATCTAATGCTCCTGATGCTGGTATTGCCATTATTTTTTAGCTTTTCTTCCTTTTCTTGCTTTGCCTTTTACAGCATCATCTATATCTCCTATTTGATTTCCTACTTCTTTTATAGCATGAGCAACATCAGCTAATTCAGCTGCTGTTAATTTATACCTTTTTTTTATTTCTTTTACCGTAGCTACAGCTTTTTCATCTAAAGATGTTTTACTCCATAGAGCATTCCACATATCTTTCCAATACTGTTTAGTTAATTTCCACATTTTTTATTTTTTAAAATTTCTATTTCTTGTTTTAATTCTTTAATTGATTCAATTAATAGCGGAACAAGTCTGCCGTAATCAACAGTTAAGTAGTCTTCTTCTGTATTGTATGAAATAGGAGCTGTTTCAATAACTTCTGGTAAAACTTTTTCTACTTCTTGTGCGCTAACTCCTACTTGTCTTTCGTAATTTTCAAAGCCTAAATCTGCGGCTTGTTTATTTTGTTTGTAATAATATCCGTTTAGTTGACACACTTTGTCTAGAGCGTTAGGTATGTTTCCCTGGAAGTTTTTTAATCTTTCATCAGAATAGTAAGCCACAATATTTCCTGTAGCTCTAATAGTACCACTTGCTGTTGCTGTTGTTCCTGCTGATATACCATATCCTGAAGGAACATAGAATCCACTTCCTGCTGTAAATATAGTTCCTTCTCCTATCGTTAATGAACCTGTGCCTCCAAAGCCATTAATTTTAGTAGATGTATCATCTGTGTCTGTATTAAACTCAAAAACTCCGTTATTGTTTTTAAGAGAATACCCTGAGTTATCAGCAAAAATTAATTTATTTGTTGAACTATTCCATGCTAAATCACTATCACTTGTAAGACCTGTGCTACTATTCCAAAGAGCTATTCTACCACTAGAACCTGTACCTGTTACTGTTCCTGTATTAGTTGTAAAACCTGCATCATTATTCATAATAGACAAAGGAATTAATGAAGGTGTCATTTTAAAAGAAGTTCCACCTGACGAATCAATAATAAACCTATCACTGTTTGTCATAGCTCCTGTAGCAGTACCTAATTCAGTTAAATCTAAAGTTATATCTGGAGTAGTTGTTCCATTTGAAACATCTAATCCAGTTCCTACTGTAACTTGGGTTACTGTTCCATTACCTGTTCCTGCGCCTATGTCAGAACGAACTTCAGCCGCTGTTCTTGATTCTATTCTATTACTATTTCTAGTTAAAAACACTGAAGCAGCCGAACTCATAGCAACCATATTATTAACCGAAATTCCATTAGCAGTAATTGAAAACATATTTACTCCACCTCCTGCTACATATACCATATCACCACCTGGACTATATATACCTGTGTTTGTGTCTCCATTAAAAGTTATAGAAGGCGCGCTTGTAGAACCTAATCCTACTATAACCTTGGCGCCTGTAATATTTGTTGTTGCTTCTAAATTTGTTGTGAAAATTGTATCACCATCTACATAAAAGTCTGCATCGGAATCAATAGCAGTTGTACCATTCCAAATAGCTAATCTATTATCAACTCCAGTTCCAGTTACTGTACCATCACCTGTTCCAGCGCCAATATCACTTCTAACTTGAGAGCCAGTTCTATATTCTACAACACCACTATTACTTACTAAAAATTTATCAGTATCACTTGTTGCATTGGCAATACTACTTAGTGTTAAGGCATCTGCAATAACTGCTGAACCAGATTGTAATGAGAAAACATCATTTGTTCCCAAACTTGCATTTCTACTGATTTTAAATTTATTACTATCACTTTTATCAATACCAATGGCATAATCCATTGCGCCTTGAGTTTCAAATGTTATTTTAGCATCATCCCCAGTAGCACTCCCTGCATTATGTATGTCTAAACTTACAGGGGCATCACCACCATCAAAATATATTTGAGTGTTTTGTTGATTTTGTATTGTAGTAGTAGCGGTTAATTTAAGAATATTTCCCTCGCCTCTTACACTTGAATTTGCCCAACTAACAGCTTTATTGTTAGGCATATTTATTACACCTGGAACAGCAAGGTCAGTACCATCAAATGTAAAACCTGAGTTACTTTGTATCTGAGATGAACTAGCCCAATACGCTACTCTGTTAGCAGCTCCAGTTCCAGTTACTGTTCCAGTACCAGCTCCAATATAAGATAACAAATTTGCTCCTGTGACAAATTTA
>CERO01008485.1_pt1 | contig 10668 bp, 7 predicted proteins | sample 530851 | NCBI WGS metagenome assembly CERO01 (sample SAMEA2621033, study PRJEB7988) | marine metagenome | biome: marine biome (ENVO:00000447); feature: surface water layer (ENVO:00002042); material: "saline water (ENVO:00002010), including plankton (ENVO:xxxxxxxx)" | depth 5 m
AGATTCGCGAACAACTTTCGCGATCTCAGTTAAGTTAGAATCCATATCTCTTTCATTTTGCATTTCAGCTTCTTGCAGATCTGCAGCAACCTTAATATCTGTCTGTCGTTCTTGAGAGTCTAGTTTCTCTAGTTCAAGCTCAGTCTTACGCTGCGCGTCTCTGTCTTTCTGAGACAACTTTTCGTATTCCAGATTCATTTGCTCTTCGAACATTTGACGTTGAGGATCTTGCTGCTGTGCGGCCATTGCTTGCGCTAACGCTTGCTCTTGGCCTGTTATTTGTTGTGTAGCTTGTGCTGCAGCTATCGCAATTTGGCTTTCCGTCTCTGGAGGCAGTTGTGGCATTTGACCATCCGGTCCAGGTTGTGGTAACTGAATACCTTGTTGTGCCAAAATCTGTTCCATCTGCACTCTGTACTTCAATGCAATATGCTCTTGAATATGTGCTTGCAGTGCTGACATAGCTTGCGGGTTTTGTTGTATTTGAGGGCTTTGCATAAACGCCATATGCGCTTGGATATGTGCGTCGTGGTTCTGTTGAATGAATGCTTTTAATGGTACATTCATTAAGGCATCCATATTTTCCTGAACAGGATCTTTAGGTGTTGGTTCAAATTCAGGAAGTAGTAAGTCGTCAATGTCTCGTATGTTTAACGCCAAATACATTTTACGAAACGCTTCCCGCATATTATGTAGTTGCGGTGCGCTTTGTGCCATCTGAAGCTGCGTTTGGGCTAAGATAATTCGTTGTGTGGTGCTGAAGATGTTAGGGTCAGAAACAGGAACAACATCTACGTTATCGCTAAAGTCTTCACGGAAAACACTTTCCTGTGCACCTTGTACTTGGTAAGGATACTCTTGTGGAAGTACTTCTCCGAAAATACGTTTGAGTATTTTGAATTCATTGCGCTGCGCATAATGCAATCGTTTATGAATTGCAGAAATAACCTTCTGACCTTTCTCTAACACTGCAACTGTAGTGCCTACTGGAGCATTTTGATTACCATCTCCAGTTCCTTGATCCATTACTGCTGCGAACTTCTGACCAGACTCAACTAAAAGACCTAATAGCTGCGCTAAGGTGCCACTTGGTTCTTTATAAGGTAGTGGCAAAAACGAATCGCGAATAACACCTCCAGGAGTGTCAACATCACGCCACTCTCCCGGTTGTATAGGGTCGTCAGAACGTTGAATATTTAATCCACGAGATTTAAAACCAGCAGGTAAGTTTGAAAGCGTTCCTGCATCAATTAATTGCCGTAATATTGCAGTAGCGGATTTAGTTACACCGCCAATCATGTGAATTAGGCCAAATCCGTAGAATCCCAGTCCAGGAAGGAATTTATAATGCGTAAAGTATTCAACTTTTCTACGCATGGGGTCTGTCGGGTCATAATTTTGCCGTATCGACAAAACTTCATTAGTATCTAAGCAAACAGTGATAATATATGGTAACGCCAAACCGGTAGGCTCGTCATTTTCATCTTTATCTTCAAAACCTTCTAAATCAAACTCGCCGTGTACTTCTAATAGTGTGTATTCGTCGTCTCCACCTGTACGATCTACGCCGTCAAGCTCATCTATCTTATCTTGTAGATCATTTTGCTTAATATACGAAGGAGACCCCATATCCACATCACGATAAAACCCAGATAGCTGTAATTTCTTTACATCATTCTCTGTCATCCTAATGACATGAGTAATTCGTGAAGCAGTTACTAAATCATTGGTTGTATACGGGACAACTAAGTCTTCTGCTTTAACAAAACGAGAAACCGCTCTACCTACAGAGGGATCGTAGTAACTTTTCTTAAAAGCAGATCCTGCCAAGGGGAGGTAAAACAACATTTGATCCATTTCAGGATCATATTCTTCCATCTTATAAGTAAGCTGGTAGTTCATGAAGTTTTTAACACGATTTGCTTGTTCAAGTTTTGGATCTGAGGTGACGCCCATCACTTGCGTGTCTACTGGTCCCCCTGCAGGCAGTAACTCGCGGTAAGTTTGTGCCTGAAAGTGCGTAACCGCTTCAGCTAGTAGCGGATGATACACGCCGCTTGCACCTTCGAAGGGTTCACTGCGTGTATTTGTTTTAATTCCTAATAAATCTAAACCGTCTCTGAAAGTTTCATACCAGTCTTGACGAGAATCTAAGTCGTCATGGTAATAAGACGTAATTTTTGAAGCAAGTTCACCTCTTGTGGACTCGTCTAGTATCTCAGCAATATTTTCGCCAAACGATATTGCATACTCTTCGTCAAATTCATCACCGAAACTAGCGAGACCCTCGTCGTCTATAAAAACTTCGACGGTTTCGTCTTCGAAAGGCTCCTCTTCTACTTCAATTTCAAATTGTTCAGCCATAACGCGGAACGATACCTCGTTTTAATTCAATAATAAATCAGTAATATGCACGGACTTTGGGGTAGTATTCCTCTTCGTCGTCGTAATCTGAGTCTAACCTCAAAAACCCCCCGTTTCTAAAGCGTATTAACGCTAATGTTGTGGAATCCACCAAATCATCATGCTCTCCGTTAGGAAAGTCCGTAACTTCTTCCATTAATTCTTCAGCCCAGCGGTTTTCTGGCACCCAAACCTTGCCCTCTTGGAAAATAGGGCTGACTGAATTCAACCTCGCAATCTTATCTTGGCCCTTGTTGGGTGAAAACGTGTTAATCGGTATGCCGAGTCTGCGTAATTCTTGCGTTAGCGGGATACCTGTTGCTTTTGTTTCAATGATTACAGAATCGGGGTCCCAATATTCGTACAAACGTATCGCTTCACGTTTGAGTTCGGGAAAGTCTAGCCGCTCTTTTACGCAATCAATCAAGATAATGTGGGCTTGACCTCCTGGATACATCTCATCGTTAATTTTTCCTTCCGGATAGAACACACCCCACGTAGTTATCGCTGTAAAGTCAGCACGTTCAGACTTTAAAAACGCCGTATCGTAACTTTGAATTAAATACTCACACGAAGGAGGTGCGTCGTTAGGCCAAATCTTAAACCATTCCTTCGGAATAATGGAAATACCCTCGCCGGTTGGCCGCTGCATGTACTGAGCCGCCCACTTCGAAGGAGGAACCGAAGCCTTAATAGACTCAAGCTCTTCTAATTTCCAAAACTCTGGCCATAACGACTTACCCGAGGGCAAGATTGCAGGAAACTCAATCAGCTCCCACTGGTCTGCATTCTTATCTTGCATCATTTTCTTGATTAATTTGCCCGTTAAGTCTTTTTTAGACCAACGAGTCATCACGATAACGATAGCACCTCCTGGTTGGAGACGCTGTCGGGGGCCAGTCATAAACCAATCGTAGGCTTCGTCTAGTGATTTATCGGAAAACGCATCTTGTTCGGAGTGAGGATCGTCAATAATAAACAGATCAGCACCACGACCTGCAAGTGCGCCGCCAATACCTGACGCATAATACTCACCGCGTTGCGAAGTTAACCATTTACCCGCGCTTCGTGAGTCAGCTTTTAGTTCTGTCTTAGGAAATATCTCGCGATATTCTTCAGTATCAATTAAGTCACGCACCTTACGACCAAAATTTATGGCTAGGTCAGCCGTGTGCGTTGCTTCAATAATTTTTAATTTAGGATTTTTTCCTAACAAGTAAGCAGGAAACAGGTGTGATGCAAATTCAGACTTCGTATGTCTGGGCGGCATATTGATAATTAACCGCTTTAGTTCGCCGCTTGCTATTTTATCAAACGCCTGTGCCATTTTACGGTGGTGATCACCGTTAATAAATTCAGGCCAGATGATTTTTACAAAGTCGATAAAGCTAGAGGCAGAAGTTTCTCTACGGTCCCGTTTTTCAAGTTCTTCAAGGAGGAGTGTAAATTCTTTTGCTTCACTCTTAGATAAGAATGACAGGTCTACGTTTTTTAGATCCTTGAGTACCTCACTCATTTACGAAACGTCGAGTCTAGTAGTTCATTAACTCTATCCCCTACTGGTCCTCCATCAGCTAAACCTTTAGGTGGGCCATATAACGCTCTTTTTGTCTTGCCTCGACTAGCGGGGACGTCACTGCCTCTATGGTATATAAATTCGCTTGGCTCTACGTCTAAGGCAGACTCTGGATACATAAACCGACGATCAGCTTCAAACTGTTCAGGAGTTTCTGGTAAAATATCGCGTCTTCTCGGAGTAATCATAAGATTAGCAGCATCTTTAGCACCTGGACCTGTTGCAAAATCAGGAGTATCCATTTCAGAAAACAGACTATTTATAAAGTCTTCTGTGTTTTGCCTTGGAACTGGTTTTCTTTGAGGGATTTCAGGGGTTACTGAGCCTTTAACATCAGAAGGCACTCCTTCGAATAAAGATTGCACCAACCGTGCTTCCACTTCCCCAGGAATGCGGTTATATAGTTCGTACCCCATGTCTTGAATATTAATAATCTTATTAAGTTTCTTTCCTGCATTTGCTCTATCTTTTAATACCGCATCATCTATGTCTATTAAAAAACCAGACAGATCATCATATACTTTTGCCCAATCATCTAGCCCGAATTGAAGGTCTCTGAATTCATAGTTATTTAAGGCGTCCCTCATAGGTGTGCTATCAACTTCTACTGTTTTACTAAGAAGGTCATTTAGCTTAGCTGCTCCTGTAGTGCTTGAGCGGCTTATAGAAGCATTTAGAAGAGCTTTATCTTCAACCGTTAAATTAGGCCATTCTTCCCGAAGGACGTCCATAAATAAAATAGCTCCGTCGTCTTTTGCATGTGCGTTAGCGTCTGCTTCAACTTTTTTATTAATTCTTTTAAATTTATGAACAGCGTTTCCTAGTTCTCTGTTTGCTATTTCAGAAAGACTAAGACCTCCTCGTCTTTGGATATCAGAATTTCGGAATTGATTTTTTGTATAATCTCCAATTGTTTTATCTATATCAGCAATGAGACTTTCATATTCATTATATTTTCCTAAAAGAGAAACGTCTTTAGGATCTAAAAATTTTTCTAAGTTCCCGCCGCCTTCAAGTCTCTCATAGGCTTGGACAGCATGTTGTACTTCATGTAAAATTGGAGAAAGAATTTGTTCATCGATAGTCTTTTTTATGCTTTGATCAAGTATCGGTGCTAATGCCTCATCATCAGCGACTTCTCTTTTATTCTTTTCTAATTCTTTAATTCTATTTAAAGCCTGTTGAATTTTATTTCCAAGAAGTACCTCTCCGCTCTCTGGGTCATTAGCGAAGCGTTGAAAAGCTGCGACCGTATTTGAGTCCATAGCTTCGTCATAAGAAATAGGTATGTTTCGTAAGTGCGGGTACTCTTTAAACAGTTCAGGGAAGTCAAGTAGCTGGTCTAAACTAGCTTTGAGATCTAGTTCATTATCACCTTTAAGCATGCTTTCAAGTTGAAAGGCGTTATCGTAATCTTTTATTTTAACATTAGATGTATCAATTTCAATACGAGGTTGGTCGTCAATTACAGACCGATATACTCTAAGAGTCTCTCCTCTGTCAACTTGATCTCCCCAGAGCTCAGCATAAAATGGACGAAAATCTTCCCCACGTTTGCGACCTTCAGCTACCGCTTGTTCTTCAAATTTTCTTAATTCTGCTATTTTATCAGGACCGGATTTCATACGCGCCCCGCCCATAATCCCTAACACCTGTCCATCGTCGCCAGCTGTTCGAGCTATTGATCTAGCGGTTCCTGCTCCAATACCTGCAAGTGTTGACCCCATGTTGTATAAAAACTCGGTGGGTCTAGTAACCTGACCAGTATCTTCGTCCTTGGTAGTAATACCTCCTGCTTCAATATTTTGAGCACTTTTAATTGTGCCTTTCATTAAATCAGGAAGTATTTGAGGAAGTCCTTTTATAAATTCTTGTGTTTGTTTTTTCACCTCGGCTTTTTCTTCAGGTGTGCCAAATAAGGCTCGGTCGCCGAATTTTAACAAGTCACTGATGCCGGTGATTATCGGAGGTTCGCCTACTTTATAGTCGTACTCTCCCGGAGTGTAGCTTGTGCGAGGACGTTCTGTAGTAAACGCATCTCCATCAGAACCTCCGGTGAATCTGTAAAATTGTTCGCCGTAAGTGGACTCAGGAGCTTTTGTCTGTTTTGCTTTTAACGGGGCAAAGGCAGAAAGAAGAGGAGCTATTACTCCTTCTTCCGCTTCGGGAATACCGCTGATATCATAATCCTCGTCTTCTTTCGGAGGAGGTTGAGTGTACCGGTCTATTATTCCACCAATAACTTCACGGTCAGCATCTTGCTGTGCTAACTTCTCAGCTAAAAGTTCTTGAACTCTTTCGCTAGATCTAGCCATCGTTTACTTATCTTGGGCCAAACACTCTAGCTTCAGCTTCTAGTTCTTCTAGTTCTTTTGCTTCTTTATTAGCCCGTCTTCTTCTTAGCAAAGATCTAAGATGCCTAAGCGGGTTTACTCGTTCTCCTCCAGGAACAAAATCTCCTAATTCGAGGGCTTTTTCTTTAAATCCTTCAGCAGCTAGTACGTCCCCAGCCGACTCTATCTGCCCAACCGTTGCACCTTTAAGTATGTTTTTTGGCCTTAGAGCTTGTAGCTCTTTCAACCCTGCTTCTCTTACAGCAGCTCTTATACCACCGGTGCTTCCATCCTCGTACCGTCGAGGTTGTACTGACCCACCCGCAGCCATCTGATCAATATCCGCTGCTGACGCACTTACCATACCCATTCCAGGATTACCTTCCATCTGCGCCATCATCGCATTGCCGACATTCCTGACTCCAGGATCTACGTCCATCTGCATCTGGCTAATCTTCGGAACTGAAAAGTGATATACGTCTTGGGGTAAACCAACCGGTCCACCAGTGCGAGCAAATTGTACGTTAGTGGGTTCCATACCTGTGCTTTGTTGTTGCATTAACAACGCTTCAAGTTCAGGGGGTATCTGCTGCTGCTGACCACTTTGAAAATCTTGTGTGTCATACATGCCGCCGCCGTAAGTACCTTCCAACGCTTCTCGGAAATCTGGGGCGGTTGCCCCTAGTTCTTCAGCTTCACCTATCGTTTCAATCGCCAACTCGTTAGCTACAGGAATAGACGGAGCCGCTCCTTCTATGTACGCCGCTTCTTGGGCCGCTTCTTTTTGCGCTCTTGCCGTTTTCTTTCCTGCTGTAATACTTGCTGCTGTTCCTACTACACTTGCAGCTAAAGCTACCCATCCTACAGTCATGCTACATTCTCCTCGAACGAATCAATCGCAATCCGCGCTTCTAATTCTTCAATATCTCGTGAATCATCCGGATTGGGATGAACCGTTAATATTATGGTATCTTCTAAAAAATAGCCTACCCGTTTTGTATTAGCAGGGGTAGTACAGATTGCGAAGTCTTTGAACACGTCTACCTGTTCTTTTTTCTGTGCTGTTGAAACAATCTTTACATGACCTTTGACTAAAATGAACATATTCGGTTCTTTATGAACCTTGCTCATAACGATCGAATCCTTCGGTCCTAAAAATTCTCTGATATATATTTGTGGCGCAAAGTGATGATTAACCATGGGTTTTATTTCTGCTTCCGGATGTTTTACTAATACATCCATCATCACCTTTTGTAGCGTATTAAGTTTATCTCTTCGAGCTAACTCGAACTTAGAAACCTCCGCTAGTTCAGAACTCATTTGTAGCTCTTACCGTAATATCCTTTTTGGAAAACCTGACCACCAGTCTTATAACTTGCTGGCACCATCATTCTTTTGCGACGTCGCGTTCCTGGACGACCGCCCATGTTTTTCTTTTCAGTCTTCTCAGCTTGCCTAAAGTTCTCAGCGGTCGGTGCGCCTTCCTCACCTTTCCTTCGCATCCGCTCACCAGAACCTGCTGCTATACGTTTACGCTTCGCGTGTATATTTGCATATAATCCTGGACGACCGCCCGAGGCCATTAGGTCAGGATCTACATCATTGTCTCTTAGTAATCTTTCTAATTCTCTCGTATATCTTCTCACAGTTTCAGGCTCCAGATTTTCTTGGTTCAACTGCGCTCGAAGAGAATCTATCATCGACGCATTTTCTCCACGCGGTATTGGGTCAAACTCACTACTACCCTTGGGCATTGTTCCTGATCTACGTGCCGCATCTAAATCTTTATCTAACCCTCTTAGTGCTGCATCTAATCCTGCTTCCGAAGATCTAGGGCTCATCGAATCTTCTAACATATCAAAAAGAGAAGGTAAGCCGCTTTCAGACTCTCGATTAAAATCTAATTCCATTTGGTCGTCTGCAAGCCCTCTGTTTCGACGCGTAAACGCAGTGTCTCGAGGAGGTAAACCTTGTGCTATTCTCGCCTCGTCTTCCATATGCTGCTTTAATAATGCTGTGCGATGTCTTTGTGTTTGTGACGCACGTCTCTCGGGTTGTTTAATCGGATCAAGAAAATCAGGGTTTGTTTCGTCCGAAGGGAATGTGGGGTTTTTATACTCTTCATAATACCTAGAACGTGGACGGGTAGGGATTGCACTTTGCCGTATTTCTTGTATAAGGTCGTCGATATTGACCCCTTTTCTTTCTGCCATAGCAGACAACTTTTGAAAAGCCCCTGTAGGTAACTCATCCGTTAACCCTAAATCATAGGCATCTAAATCTTTTGCTAAAGACTCCGTTCCTCTCTCGACTCTGTTTCTCGGCGAAAAATACGACGCAGAAGATCTGCTCCTACTCAGATCACTAGGGGTTGCGCCCTGTTCTCTTAATAAATCCATTTCGGACTTATCTGGGTTCTTTTCTTTACTTAGCAGTCTTTCTATAATTGCCTCAAGCCCTTCGCGCATACTCTTAAAGCGGCCACCAGGACTCATCGCCCCCATCACAGTAGCAGCAAGTCCTGCCTCTTCTACTGGTAAATCTGTTACCGAACTAATTAACTCTTCAACTGATGCAAACTCACCAATGCCTTCTAATAGTTCTGATAACCGTCCGTCGCTTACCGCTTCTGTAAGTGCGTATGCAGGAATCCCACTAGTAGCTATTTCAATACTTTCCGTATCGGTGGGGAGTCCTACTGCTTCCGTTACATATCTTAAACCGCCTAGTGCAACATCTGACTTGCTTAACTCACCCTCGAACTCTTCTTGCATTTCATAGGAGTCTCTAGCCATTACCATTTCACCTTATCGGCCCAATAAGCCGCTGACATTTTTCCTTTAGCAATGTTTCTTCCATGGCGAGCTTTGAAACTCTTACGCCGCGCCTTCTGCTTGGCTGACTCGCCCTTCTTAGGCTTGCCTGCAGTCTTTACACCCTGCTGCCCGAAACGAATGGTCTTGATCTTATCCCCTTCTTTCGCTACAACAATATGCGACTTCTTCGGATGGTTAGGTGTGCTCTTCGGTTTGTTATAACCGCTGACTCCAGCTCTTTCGAGCCGTGAATCTTTTTTCTTCTTTTCTGCCATGTGCGAATCGTAACTCTTTATACACGTCACGCGCAACGCTCTAAAAAAATGTCGCGAAAAATTTTTGGAGTAGGAGTCCCACGGAAATTTGCGAAAAATTTGTGGTCTGGGGACCCATAGCAAAAGTACAGAGAAAAAAGAGGCTGGAACCAGGGGGTCGTGGTGGGTGGGTAGGGCCGCAGGGCCGTTGGGGGTATACCCCTCTGGCTAACAAGCCAACACACACAAACTAACTAACAAGCCAACACACGCACTGTCATAGGCATAGGTTAGGTTAAGTTTTAGCATTGCCTTAGGTATTGCTTAGCGCATAGGTTTAGGCTTATACTATTAGCATTGCCAGTTGAGTCGCACTGGGACAGCCTCCGCGTTTATTGGGGGGTCGCTGATTAGGAAATGATTAGCTTGCACGTCCTACAGTTTACTGCTGGTTGCCTACACTAATGTAGTGTCATGTTTCAAGGTGAGAGTGTGGGCGTTAACTTGTTATATAAACTTAATCATTAATTAACTTATAAAGAGGAATCTTATTATGGCTAACTCAAACGTAGCTAACAAGCAAGTCAACACAGACATCAGTGTTAAACAAGCAATTGCAAATATTGACAATAAGAAGAAAAGCGTTGCCGATATGGCTAGCTTAACTGAGTCTAAAAAGGGCGGAGGTTCGACTGGTAATTCAACAAACATATTTCATCGTGAGTATGCAAATGACATTGAATGGCCGCCAATACCTTTATGTTTTTATTGGGCCTATGAGCAAAGATGTTTAGACAAAGGTTTAACATCTGGCGCGGCAGGTTCAGGTATTACCGATGATGAGTTACTTGAAATGACTGTTGTTTCAACTAAACCTCAGCTTAACTCTAAAGGTAAAGAGACAGGCAAAACTGTTTACACCTACAAAAACCTGAACACTGAAAAAACATATACTTCAGTTCAAAAGCCACATAAGCACTTAACCGCTAGCGGTTATGCAAAACGGTTTAGCAAAGTATTAGATAGAAGCTAATACCTAGCTAACAAATTAGCCCACCTTGTGTGGGCTTTTTTGTTACTAGTCACTAACAAGTGATTAAACGCTGGACACAAACTTAACAAGTCAACACACACATAACAAATAACAAAACGCTGGACACATAACAAACAAACGCACGTTAACAAACTTGCACACGCTTGTTATAACAAACCGTTGGACGGCTTGTTAAAAATCGTAATCCGTGGGTCGGTCGGTCACTCAATGAATGAATGGGTGGGTGGGCGGG
>CERO01037486.1_pt1 | contig 10651 bp, 8 predicted proteins | sample 530851 | NCBI WGS metagenome assembly CERO01 (sample SAMEA2621033, study PRJEB7988) | marine metagenome | biome: marine biome (ENVO:00000447); feature: surface water layer (ENVO:00002042); material: "saline water (ENVO:00002010), including plankton (ENVO:xxxxxxxx)" | depth 5 m
TTGTCGGCATGACACTGCGATAGTCACGTCCGTATTGGCGGTTGTAGCTTTCGCAAAGCTTGATGCCCGCAATCTTCGCAATGGCGTAAGGCTCGTTAGTTGGTTCCAGTATGCCTGTCAATAAGGCATCTTCGTTCATTGGTTGCTCTGCAAACTTAGGGTAAATGCATGATGACCCCAAAAACAAAAGCTTCTGTACATCGTTTTGATGTGCAGCCTCAATGATATTGGCCTCAATCATCAGATTCTGATAAATGAAGTCTGCTGGATAGGTATTGTTCGCGTGAATACCCCCTACCTTTGCTGCCGCTAGATAAACTTGATCAATCTGTTGCGCTGCAAAAAATGCATTCACGGCATGCTGATTGGTTAAATCAAGCTCGGCTCTAGTCGTTGTGACAATCGTCAGATTCTCTTGATTCTCTAGTTGACGTAGTAAGGCCGAGCCTACCATACCTCGGTGACCGGCAATAAAAACGCGCATATTTGAGGCTGACATACTCAGTTCTCCAGGGACACTGGAATATCTAAGCCATGCTGCTTCAGTAAAGCGTGGCGGCGCGCTGTTTTTAAGTCTTCGACAACCATCTCCTGACACATTTGCTGGACTGTAATCTCAGGCACCCAGCCCAGTTTTTCTTTGGCTTTCGAGGGGTCTCCCAGCAAGGTCTCTACTTCGGCCGGGCGGAAATATCGAGGATCAACCCGAACAATGACGTCACCAACATTAATGGATGGTGCTTTGTCGCCAGCAACAGAGTCCACAACACCCACCTCATCGACTCCATCACCCTTGAATCGAAGCTTAACGCCCAATTCAGCTGCGCTCCATTCAATGAACTCCCGCACAGAGTATTGAACACCTGTTGCTATAACAAAGTCCTCTGGATGGTCCTGTTGCAACATCATCCATTGCATTCGGACGTAGTCTTTGGCGTGTCCCCAATCGCGCAAGGCATCCAGATTCCCCATGTAGAGACAGGATTCGAGACCTTGAGCGATGTTAGCAAGGCCGCGAGTAATCTTACGCGTCACAAAGGTTTCACCTCGACGAGGTGATTCATGATTAAATAAAATACCGTTACAGGCATACATCCCATACGCTTCACGATAGTTGACTGTAATCCAGTAAGCATATAGCTTTGCCACTGCATATGGCGACCGAGGATAAAACGGAGTAGTTTCTTTTTGAGGAGTTTCCTGGACCAAACCGTATAGCTCAGATGTAGATGCTTGATAAAAGCGCGTCCTTTTCTCGAGTCCAAGTAGTCTGATAGCTTCTAGTAGGCGCAATGTCCCCATAGCGTCAACGTCTGCAGTGTATTCAGGCGACTCGAAAGAAACTGCAACGTGAGACTGTGCTCCCAAATTGTACACCTCATCCGGCTGCACCTCTTGCAGAATTCTTGTTAAATTCGAGCTATCTGAAAGATCGCCATAATGTAGCGCAAAGTTTTGATTTTCGACGTGAGGGTCCTGATAGATGTGATCTATACGCTGGGTATTGAAAAGCGAGGCTCGGCGCTTAATACCATGTACACGATAACCTTTCTCCAATAAAAACTCAGCAAGATACGAGCCATCCTGCCCGGTGATGCCAGTGATCAATGCTACTTTCATAAACAACCTATCTTGACTATCAAAATATTAAGGAGAACCAGTAAGCGTCTGGATTCATAGTCTGCCACTGTCAAATTTCGTGTGCCAAATCGATCTAATCGCGTTTAGTTTCCTACTCTAAATCAGACCTGTCGTCGCAGGAATCAACAAAACTCTTTTCGACATCCTCCGTACGCATAACTTGTCTTGAGGTCTCAATAGGCGAGACCACTATGTTATCCATTACGATTACCGGCATCTGAGTTTCAGAAGTCCATGCACCAATTGAAACTCGATGTAGCCTGTGTCTCCAGCAAAAAAATAATGTTCGGCATAGTAGCAAAGCCCCCTGAAACTCAGTCAGCCACTCTCGACACCATCCAGTTACCCATTACAATGACATCCATCTTGGTCCTCAAAAAACAGTTGAGCGCCTCAACAGGCTGACATACCACGGGTTCGTTCTCGTTAAACGATGTATTCAAAACCATGGGTACACCTGTTTTTTCGTAGAATGAACTGATAAGGCCATAATAGCGCGAGTTTGTATGCTCGTAGACTGTTTGAAGTCTACCAGATCCATCAGCATGGGTTACTGCAGGTATTTGAGACCGCATTTGTTCTCGGATCTGAAACACTTGCATCATAAAGGGTACATCAGAATCTTGTTCAAACCACTCACCGACATGTTCTCGAAGAATTGATGGCGCAAAGGGTCTAAACGACTCCCGGCGCTTAATCTTCAAGTTAAGAATATCCTTCATATCTGATCGGCGCGGATCACAAACAATACTTCTATTACCTAACGCACGTGGCCCCCATTCCATACGTCCCTGAAACCAACCGATTACTTTTCCATCACAGATACAAGATGCGGTTCTATCATATAGTTCATTCGAATTGGCCAAGTACTGCACAGTGCACTGCTCTGCATCCAAGTCAGCTTTCCTCTCCTCCAACAGCATACGTATCGTCTCGTCCGAATAATGTGGACCCCAATAAGCATGGTCATGGTGGGCAGATAACTTATCATTAGACTTGTTTCCATGAAGCGCCCAAGCTTCCAATGCAGCACCAATGGCACCACCAGCATCTCCCGCGGCCGACTGAATATAAACCTGCTTGAACGGAGTAGCCAACTTGATCTTGCCGTTTGCTACGGAGTTCATCCCGCATCCGCCCGCGACAGAGATGGCATCCACCTCATACTTTTTGTACAACGTGTTTAGGAGGTGGAAAAATGCTTCTTCGTACATTTTTTGAATCGAGTGTGCCACATCTTTATGAAATTGTGTCAACTCGTCTGCAGGGTTCCTTGTTGGGCCAAGCAAGCTCTCTAATTCTGAAGAAAACAAACGCCCTATCTTGGGAGAGCAGTCAACCCATTCATAGCTGACCTTCTCCTTATGATGACGGAAATATTTAAGATTGAGCCTGAAACCTCCATCTGATTGTAACTGAACGATCTGTCGCATCTCATTAAGATATTTTGGGCTACCATAGGGCGCCAATCCCATTACCTTATATTCATCACCATAATTTGGAAATCCCAAATACTGAGTCAAGGCTTGATAGAAAATTCCTAGGGAATGTGGAAAATAGACTTTCTCGTCAACCGAAACAGAAGAATTTTTGCCCAAACCCCATGCAGCACTAGCGAAATCACCAAAACCATCTACTGACACGACAACTGACTCAACAAATGGCGATACATAATACGCAGATGCCAGATGGCATAGATGATGCTCAATAAATTGTACTTTGCCGGTAAACGCGTCATCCGGAAAGAGAATCTTGAGGTGAGATGGAATATCGCTGCGCTCTTTTTTGTTCTTGATTCGATCAGCAATGAGAGCAAAGCTAGGCTTTGACTTTAGCGTATACATCACTTTCTTGACTAAGTTTGCGGAACTATCTTGGTTAACAGCAAGATAGGCAACATCGGAGAGATTAATACCAGCTTCCTTTAGGCAATATTTAATCGACTCTGATGGAAATCCAGCCCAATGTTTTATACGTCTGAATCTCTCTTCTTCAACAGCTGCTAGTATCTCACCATCTTTCAGAATACACGCAGACGAGTCTCCATGATACGCATTCACGCCAAGTATATACATTTTCTCTCCTAACAAGATTTATTAAATGCCAGTCAATTCTTCGAGTATCAAATTGATATATGATTGCGTTCGATCAGAACTAGTCGGCAATCTCATGTAATGGTCGTAAGCAGCGGAGATAACCGTCTCACGTACTGAAGTTTCTGTATACTCAAACCACTGAATTATTGCATGAGCCGCAGAATTAGTATCAAGCGGATCAAAATATTGAGCATGACCACCACAAACATCTGTCACGAACTCTCTATTTGATGCGAAAAGCACTTTTCGAGTTGCCAGCGCCTCTAACGGAGTAACAGAGAAACTCTCCAACAGACTCGGAAATATTACAGCGTCCAATTGCTTGTAAAAATTCGGAAGATCCGCATATTTGACAACTCCTGCATTTACCAAACTAGAGCGGAATTGAGGACTTTTCTTTGACCACTCTTCATCGCTTAGGGTAACTACAATTTTGTATTCTAGTCGACCCAGTTGATTCAAACGGATAACAACTTCCATCAAGAAATCCAAATTCTTATGAATATAGTCACGACTAATCAATCCAAGATAAATCACACCAGGACTTCTCGAGAAAATTTCTACGTCACGTCGGTTCTTTTTTTCACTGCGAAAGATCTCGGCCACACAATTAGGAACCACTTTGACACGAGAAGGACTAAAGCCTTTATAGGACGATAGGCGTTCTTTTAAGTGTTCAGATTCCACAACTAAAAGGTCAGATTTCTGAAAAAAAGACCATTGGAGCCTGAATTTCAATCTGTCAAAGTTCCGCTTTAAAAATGATTTACGGAAATAAACCTCGTTATTCGGGTATACGATCCATGCCTGCGCAAAGCCAACAATGCTATGCTTTACTCTCTGATTAGTATAAAAAGGACCAAAAATCGTAAAAATCAAATCAAAGCCTTGGAACTCGCTTGAGACACCAAACTTAAGTGACTCAATTCCTCGAACATTAAATCGTTTAAGTGTAAAGAGTGAGTCACAATTTATTCGTTGAAAGTCAATGTTCTCATACACTGTATCCGATGCATAAACACTAACAATACAATCTGCTAACCTAGACCTATCGCCGAGTAAGTCATTGATAAAAGAGGTGGCCACCTGCACTCCGCCACCGGTGTGGAGATTCGAGGCATTGATCAAAACGCGCTTCATCGTGGTCATCATTTGTCGCGAGGACTATTCTCTGAAGTGTCAATCCTATATTGACTTCGCAAACAGACCTCATCAATTAGTAATCTGAATCGTCTAGTCATGTCCTCTGTGTTAAAACTAGTATTTATCAACGCAACGCAGTTATTGGAGCACATATTTAATTTTTGCGTATCGTTTATCATTTCGTATATGACAATAGATAGAGAATCACAATTATCCATTTCGAATGAGCGTCCAGTAATATTTTCCTGAAAGGCAGAAAATTCCGGCATTTGCTTATCAGAATTGCTGTGTACAATTGCCGGTAGTCCATATGCCATACCATGAACCAAACTCAAACCTACTTCACCAGGATATACAAACAGTCGACAGACATTCGCATACTTTGCGATCTCGACTTCATCAATTATCCCCCCTAAAAATATGACCCTATCCTTAACTAGGCGATAATCAGACATACGTTGTATCTCAGCAAGTCCCTCTCCAGTGCCTATAACATACAACTTTACGTCCAAAAGCATGGGACTACTCAAAGCTCGGATCAAGAGAGTGATATTCGATTTTTTAGTTAGCCTACCTATGAATAACAGGCTTTTTTCTCTTGAAATCGACTCATACTCCTCTCTTAACAATTCAATTTTTGAAGTATCAATTCCGTTATTCAACCCTCGACACAGCTGCTTTTTTTCTTTGAGAAAATTATTTGAATACATGGACGCCTCTTTGTCCGTATAGAACAAGACAGCATCCGCGATATTCATAAAACGCAATCTTAAAAAGAACCTCCAGCGCTTGGAGGTTGAACTCCACAAGTGCCCCCACCAAACCGTGCTCGCACCAGCTAGCTTAGCTTTAAACAGAAAAAGAATGTTTGTAATACACCTCGGAGCACCAGCAACTACGACTATCGTCTGTTTATCGACCGGCAGCTTCATAACACCGACTTGCCAATACAAACCAGGAAATATTTTACGCAATGGCCCAGATACTTTAGCCCACAAATAACTACCATCGGCATTCAGTAGATTGCCGCTAGGATAAACTACTGAAAAATCATCAACATCAAGTTTCGACAACGAGTCAAAAAAATGAAGACGATAATGAGGCAAAGCTGGTTGAATAATAATGAGTTTGGTCATATTACCCATGCGATTGGCCATCTATACTGAAATAAGGCAGTCTACTTTTTTTTGAAAGTATGTAATAGACGATGATAAGAACGAAATAGTAAATCAAAACTGTATCAATGGGGCCCCTAAACACAAAAAAGAGTGAGGATATAAGGGTGACAGCCAATGATCTCTGGAACCACTCACTTGATCGTAAGTAGTAGTCATCAAGAAGACCTAATGAGTATCCTACAAGAAAAAATAAAAGCACCCCAAACCAATAAAAATTAAAGAAAAATTCACCATATATCGTTATTGGCTCACTACCTCCAGCGCTGTAAAACCCGGGATTAAACTCTCTCGATATTACGCGACTGAGCGTTTCGGGTTTATCTGGGAATATTGACCTAGGAATCAACCAAAAAAAGGGTTTCAAGTAGTAAACACCCCAATGAGCGTCATCAATAGTGTGCTTATAGAAAACGTGATGAACCGTGTCAAAGACAATTGGAAAATCCAACTCAACTGCAACTACTGACTCTAAATTGCCACCACTCAAGTATGATGTATTGTAGGATCCTTGCCTCATTCCTATAGCGAATAACAAAAACGCAACCACCCCAACTGTAAAATACAAAAGCGATTTTATCGGTATCTTAAAAGACTCACGAAAGGTTAGAAACATTAAGAAAAATGCAGCCAGAGCCACTGCAAAATCTCTTCGGTCATCAGAACCAAACAATAGCACTAGTACACTCAATAGAAAAACAAAACTTACAATGGCTCCTTTAAACCTAAAACCATAACGGAAAATGAATGAGCATAAGTAGATTACTAAAAACAAGCCCAGCAGATATAAAAGCCGGAATAACGGATGTATATTCGTAATTAGCCCCAGAGAAACAAATACCAAAAAAAGAACACCTAGACTAAACCTTGATCGCCGATTCACACGCCGCAGATTTTCTTTTACTTTTATGGTACCAGTTGAAAACCTATACCCAATCTCAATAAGAAGCCAGCATGCGCTCACGAAAAACAACACTTCGTGCAACGCCTCCAACGGAACGTACTCAAGCCTATTTAAATAAAGATAGGCCGAGTCAAACTCACTGGAGAAACTTAACCAAATAGGACGTATTGTGAAGTATACAATCGTGAAGAAGGCAAAAGATGCCAACGAAAATCTATGTTGCCGAGAGAGAGTAACAGCCCTAAGGCTTAAAATAACTAGTAAAAGAAAATATCCTGCAGCAGTTATCATCTAGTCAGTAATCTCACGAAACTCTTGCCATGATCTAAACACTGGCTGTAGATACTTTAGGTAAACGTCTTTCCACAATGGCACTTCAAATTTATACGCCATAAGCGCAAAAAAATCATACTCTTCAATAATATTCATAAGGAAACTTGTATTAATTTCGTCAACCGTTTTGTACAGCCAGCCTGGAGGACAACCATCGAATTGCTCCAAAACACCTGAAGTCTTTTTTGTCAAGAAAGGTAATCCCACTGCCACGTACTCAAACAATTTGGTGTGAGGTTGGATATCATAAACGGGCATGTCCGGCAAAGGCGATAGCCCAACATGATAACTGCTCAATATATTTGAAAAATCCCGCCTATTAAGTGGACCACAAAAATTAATATTGAAATCTTGAATCTTAGTCTGATCGGAACTTGAGGGCTCACTTAGCGCATATACATCGATTAAGTAATCGATATTTTTAGTCCTCAAGCAGTCTGCGATTCGAATCAAGGTTTCGAAAACGCCAGGTCTGTTTATAGCACCTACATAAACAAACTTAAGTGGAGTGAACAACTTGCTCACTTTGCAATCACGAGAAAAATCGTCGCTAGCAAGAGGAAGCCGATAACATTTCGATATACCAATTGCTTTAGATACAGCATCAGATATGACAAATTTGTGCGTAAATGTACGGGCAGTTAACTTGCAGATTACCAAGTCTAAACGTCGCGTAAACTTATTCCTTTGGACCGGAACTGTCCTTATATCAAGTGCTACAGTGCATTTGGAGTGTACAAAGTACTTAAGCAGAACCACAATTATGTTCAGTATTATCGCATATCTAAAATAGCGAATAATAATAACATTTTCATCCTTTGAATCTAATGAACGCAACTTTGAACATACACCTTTGATTAATGATAAGCTATTCCCGAAGATATGAATTTTACTCGGATAAAAATCTTTTCCCGCAGAAACTCCACGACCAAGATAGCAGACATCATAATCGTCGATGTGACTAGCATGTTTTAGATGATTTACCCAGTCTGTGTTTCCGTACTTCTCATTAGCAACTAGAAATAATTTTCGAGCCATACTCCTACCATTTTAAACCAAAATCTGAAGTGGAAAGCTTTAAAAACAGTTAATGCTAGCTCGCGTATCGAGCCTGGTCCGCCTTTCGCCATCTTGGGCAGCTCATTTTGTCCCCCCATCTTCCGCAACAGTCAATCGTAGAAACTTATGCTTCCATTAGTAACGATCGAGGTGGCATGCCACCGATGCCCGAATGAGTCGCTACAAGTTCGCTAGACACTTTCCAGCTTCTTAAAGTAACTATTTTCGTACTCGGCTGGTGACGCATTTCCGCTGGATCCGTGACGACGAACCGGATTGTAAAAAATTTCGATACAAGCAAACATATCCTTCAGTCCGACCTCGCGGCTGGGGTACACTTTGCAGCGAATCCGTTCGCGCTTTAGTAGCTGATGAAGCTCTCAGCTACTGAGTAGTCATAGCAGTTACCTTTTCGGCTCATACTGGCAATCAGCCCATTTTGATCGAGCATCTTTGGCCAGTCATAACTGGTGTACTGAAACCCCTGGTCAGAATGTACGATTACTTTATGTTTAGGTCGTCGGCGCCAATAGGCCATAACCTGGACACTGAGAACCAATTCAGTCTTAATACGAACACTCATTGCCCAACCACCGTGACTTGTGGGAGGACAGGTCCAGAACAACGGCCAGGAACGGCCATTCTTCGGAGCGACTAGTTCGTAGCAAACGACCGTGCAGATAACGCCCGACAGCTGCCACGCTCGTCGCTCACTAAGCTTATGGGTATCCATCATGTAGGAGGCGACCTTTTTGCGAGCAGCGGGCGTTACCACTTTTTTGATATCACGTACTTCATGGCTTCGACTTCCAGCAGTTTGTCGACCAGAAGCTCTTAAGCTTGTTGTTTTACGACTCAAACTCGCGTAGCGGTTTGGCCTCGTTCATTGCTAGGCCGGCAAGATTGCGTCTCCAGTTGGAGAGCGCCCCGCTGCTGATGTTCAAGCAGCCGTTAGATATTGGGCACTTTGAAGCCAGCCTCATGCTCTATGATGGCCTAGATAATGTGCTCTTCTGCGTATCGTGGCTTCATGTTGAGATCTCCATCCTGTAAGGTTCACTGGAAATCTTATCAAGGTCATGGTTCTAAATTTTGGGGGTGTGGTCATGAGATTGTCAGTCGCTTACCGTTTACAGCTATAGGTAGCTTGTCCACGCCCGCTCAATTAATATAGAAGATGCGCTGATTCAGTACGTCAGGAACACTGCGAAATTATTCACGATATTTTATAATCAATGAACTATCTTGTTTGCGATTATACGAATCGCGGCAAAGTAGTAGTCAAGCAACCGAAGTAGTTTGGCACCTAATTTGTAATTAATTTCCATAGCGTGATAGGCAATTGAATATAACGGCCTCATGCCCAATAACTGACATATAAAGACCGTGTAGCTTATATTAGACAAACGCCCTTCTATTTTGGCACGATTTAAAGTCATCTTTACTTCATTCATATGAAGGTTGTTAGCCCTAACGTCCAATAGTTTTTTAGGAATTGCGCGGGAAACTCCGAATAATGACAACCTATAGTCAACCAAAGGTTTATCGATATAGAAGACTTTACCAAGCAATCTAGCCCTGAGAGGTAATATGCGATCTTCGCACATCAACATTTCAGGATATCTATGAGGCCAGAAGAATACTTCACGCTTGTAAGCGTAACTAGCCCCTGCAGCGACCCCGCCACCTCCTGACAACATGTCGGATATAGTAGGATATACCGCTCGCCTGTATCTCTTCGGGTGCATTTGATCTATTGACCCATCATTGTTTATGTATCGAATGTCTGTAAATACAGCCATTATTTTTTCATCTTGTCTCATTACATCTACAACTTCCGAGACTCGATCAACGTGAGATATGTCATCACCAGCAGCAATCACTAGTATATCTCCAGACGATAACTCAGAGAGCAATTTTACATGTGCGCCTATCCCAAGATTAACCTTATTTCTATTAAGAATGACTGTTAACTCCTGGTCAATTTCATGGCTACTAATTAATTCTTCTATGAGTTCAAACGTACCATCAGTAGAACAATCATCCGATATGATTATCTCCAGCGGTCGATATTTCTGATTTAGCGCTGCAAGAACCGCACTGTTTACAAACTGCTTCTGATTATAAGTAAAGAGGCAAAATGATACTTTCAATTGTTATTACCCAACTAGCAATCTGTTGAAAAAACCGGATTATGAGAAAATAGAGTTGGTCACGCTTGTTCGGGCAGCCAAACCCGTTCTGGACTGATCCCAGTTTGACGGACACTTCTGGGCTATAATTTGGACTGATCCCGGTTT
>CERO01025461.1_pt1 | contig 10601 bp, 14 predicted proteins | sample 530851 | NCBI WGS metagenome assembly CERO01 (sample SAMEA2621033, study PRJEB7988) | marine metagenome | biome: marine biome (ENVO:00000447); feature: surface water layer (ENVO:00002042); material: "saline water (ENVO:00002010), including plankton (ENVO:xxxxxxxx)" | depth 5 m
CCTTTTCAGGCGGCTCACTAACTATCTCATCCTTCTTTGCTTTCTTTGCCTTAGTCTTAGGTTTAGGAATTTCAGCAGATTTAGGGGGTTTGCTAGTAATAGCCTCCGCCTTTGGCTTTTTCACTTTGCCAACAGGTGGCTCAGGGATATCGGCTACTCTTTCTTCAACCTTCGGCGTAGCCTCTTTAGGGGGTTGCTCGGCAGGTTTAGGCGTGTCCTTGACTTTAGGTTCTTTGCGTTCTCCGCCGTTTTCCTCATTGCCTTTTTTGCCCTCTCCGGTATCGGGTCTAGGTTCTTCGGCCACTTGATTTCCGACCACGGATCTTTCTCCGCTTCCTTCTTCGACATTGATTTCAGGTCGAGGTTCATTTATTGATAACTGTTGTTGTCTTGCGAGATTCCTTTGCCTATCTGCTTCAAATAGCATATCTAATATTCTCATCTTTTCCTCCATCGTGTTTCTGCGACGAAAGAATTTCTCTATGTCGTCATCGCCTTTTTTGGCGAAATCCCACGCTTCTTCAAAGGCACTATCGGTAGGCATCTCGTATAGCCTCCGTAGTCTGATGGTTTCTAATCATTTCACGAAGTCCAATTGTTTCTATTTCTGATTTCAAAGTTGAGAGGGGCGAACCTTGCTCAATAGCGGTCATGTTTCGCCTACCTGCTTGCCTTTGGGCTAAATTGTATGCGCCTCTAGTCAAACCGGACATTCCTAATGTGGCTATGTTAGAAAGAAGGCCTGTGCCTGTTCCGCCTCTTGTATTTGCACGTTCCATTTCTTGCTTATATTGCTGATTTCTTAGATTTTTATTGGGGGTGAATGATTGTTGATTCGTATTTATTTGCACTTGAGGTTGTTGGGTTTGTTTGGTTTGTTGAGTTTGTTGCTGCGTGTTGCCGCCTCTAACGCCCGAAAGCGCACCGGCTACATTTTGAGGCAATTCTGAACCTCTTATTTTTTGAGCCATTTGCCCCGATTCGGCTTCATTGATTCCATATCGCTGCTGCTGCCCTCTTTTTGCAGCACCCATAATTCCGCCTTGAACACCGCCGGTCATCATACCATATCCTAAATTGGCTATTGGATTGCCCATGCCGGGAACATATTGTCCTCCTTGATTGCCCGTTCCAATAAAACCGCCTACGGCACTAGGCGTGGCTTGTGCGGCACGAATTCCTAAATTCGCCGCCCCTGATGCAAGCCCCATTCCTACTTTTCCGGCAGTAGTAGCACCTTGAGCAAAAGGTCTAGCCAACCCTCTCAATGGGGTTAATACGCCTTTTACTAAATCTTCATTGAATTCTGCACTTTTAGGTGCTAAAATCATTTCATTCATTGAAGGCCACCTTTACAAATTGCACATCTTGATGCTCAATACCAAATGATTTTGCGATGTTTCGCCAATCTCCTTTGGTGTGGTAAATAGCCACTACGTCAGTTGTTGAGCGTTGAATTTGGGATGATGCTAAAGCAATATGAACAGGATCGGTAATCGACATTTTAGTTACACTTCTCATGTCTTCTAATGTGGCTTTAGCCAATTCATATTGAACCTGCTCTAAGTAAGATTGGATATCGGACTTTATCACAAATCCTTCGGGGTCTAAACCTAAAGCGCGTCGGGCTTCACGCTGCCTTTCGACATTGCGTTGCCTAAATCTGCTAATCATATCAGCCAACCCGCGCCCCCCATTGATTGGGCTTATATTGGGGACATTGGTATTTAATTCAGTCGAAGGTGGCGGCGTTGCAGTAGGATTTGTTTGTGGCGGCGGAGTCATCGGATTACCTGTTGGCGGCGGCATTGCAGGTGGGTTTTGTGGCCCTGTCGGTGGTGTGCTAACGACAGAAGGCTGAGGTTGAGGCTGAACCGGCCCTGCCGTAATTGGTGTTCCACCCATAGGCGGCACAGGCTGACCTTCGGGGTGTTGATACCATTCCGGTATAGAGCCGTCTTTAGTGTGATGTTGCCATAATGCACTTTGTAGTCTTTGAAGTGCGTTTTTGCCTTTGAATGGGCCGCTTCTGCCTTGTTGTAGTCCGGCTACAATATCTCTTGCATCGTCTTCACTAACGCCATGATGTTGCATCAACTCTCTAGTCATTTTGCGAGAATCCGTCTTTAGTGCTTGCAATACGTTATTCGGGGTTCTATATGTCCTTTCATCTAATAATTCAGGATGAAGAATACTACCATGAGGCATTGTCGTGGGTGCTTGACCTATGGTTTCTATCGGCAAATCACTAATGCCTTCTTGTATTTCTAAAGCATCCTGTTCCTTTCTATTAGCCCGATTAAAATAACTTTCAAAATTATGATTGCGGAAATTTGTATGATGAAAACTTGAAGGCAAATCCTTTACCATTTCTCTAATTGTAGCCGGATCTTGTATATTTTGCATCTGAGCATTTTCTATAACTTGAGCAATTTCTTTTGCATGGCGCATATCATTAACATGAATTACATTATCGTGAATGAAATGTGCAGGTATCAAATATCTGAATCTATCACTTCTTTTGCCGGTTTTCTTTGAATAGTCGCCCGGTAACAACCCCATTTCTTTAGCAGCACCCTCATACCAACGAGCATACCCTTCACCGGGTTTATCATCTAATGGATGTTCGGGATTAGTCGAAAACTTATCACTAACAATATGAGTCACTAATTGTCCGTTCCTATTGAAAGGATTGAAGGCCGTTACATTTCGTGTTCCGCCGCCTGTTTGCCTACTAACTGTTGAACGAACTTCTTGACGATAAGCAGGGTGTAAGTCACCCGATGCAGTAAATGGTAATGGTGCGGGCTTGAATCCGTTTGCTTGATTTAATTGATTTTGCCTTGCTGCTGCCGCATTCATCAACTGCGAGCCTACTGCTAGTGTTCTTTGAAAAGCCTCTTGATACTGAGGATTACTTTCTCCTTCATGCACTATTCTAGCGGTTTCTTCATCTATTTGGCCGCTAGACATAGCCATATGTATTGCATCCATAATGTAAGGATTGTTTTTCTTTTCTTCTGCATCTTCTATTTGGTGATGTAACCTATAATCCGCCATTAATCCTTGAAGACTATTTATTGATAAATCCGGCAAATTCATCATAGATTGTATCAATTCATCTATGTCTGCGACAATGTATGATTTCGATATCAAGAACGCATCGAAATTAACATCAGTCATATTTTCACCGTTTGCCGACTATACCTAGTGCTAACGAAGTATCTTCAAACATCCACGGTGCTTTTTCTTCTTCACGAATGTCTGTTGCGCCGGTTGGCGCAGATGCACGGTCAGGGCTTGCTTGACCGCCACGTTTTGCTTCATTCCCCAATTCAGGATTAGATTTTGTTAATTTCTCCAACTTTCGCATCATGGCTTCAACCTTCTTTTTCAATGCAATTAATTCTGAGCGGCTAAGACTTCTCTTTGCTTTGAGTATATCCTCAGAACGTAATAAATCAGAACCTTGACTTAACAAAGCCATAACTGCGGCATCGGCAGCAGCACCCGATCTCATGCTAGTCCCTAATTTCGGAGAAGTAGGCTTTTGTGTTCCGCCTAATGAAGTAGGGTTTGTTTGCCCTATTTGATAACCTCTAGTGCCGCTTTCGGTGATGCCCGTTTCTCCTGATGAACGATGCCTAGTAATCGCACGGGGCAATGCACCTGTGAGTCGGCGCATCTTTTCATTAGCCAATTTACGTTGATAAGCCACCGGATCACGAATTCTTAGAGGAATTGCAGTAGGGTCTGTTCCGCCTATTCTCCTGAGAGCCAAACTCCGACTATTGGGTGCGAATGATTGACGTTTTGAATGACGGTCGAGTTTCCGAGCCACATTCGCTTTACGCCTTTTCGTAGTCCCTTTGATTTGTCTTCCGCCTTTGGCGGTAAATCGTGTCCTTCTTCCTCGCTTTCTTTTTCGTCGTCGTTTTGCTTTGGATTTTCGCTCATCCTCATCACTTTCGTCATCTTCCTCATACTTACGGCCTTTGTATTTTCTGCGGCCTTTCAGCAAATCAGAAGTAATACGCTCATGGCTAGTTCGCACCATGCCCCTTGAAGGATGCCCATAAGTTACGAAAGGAGTATCGCTTCTAACTGTTCCACGATTAGCACCGGCGGATAACGATAAGCCATTAGCCCCTAAATCCACACCCAAGCCCGATTCTAACAATTTATTCTCCCCTTCAATCATAGGGTTTGAATCAAGATTTGTATTTGGGGTATAGTCCGTTGTAATCGAAATGTGCTTCAAACCGGGTATCAATTCTTGTAGTGCTTTATCTCGTCTTTTTTGTGAATTAGACTGTTCTCGGCTTTCTTCATCCTCTTTCGTTTCTCGACCATGATGAGATAAACCATCATTGTCTTCATTAGGATGAACGCTAAGATCGGGATAATTACTCATTTCTCTAGGCTTGAATCCGCCCGTGAATTCTTGGGTTCTAAGACCCCTCCATTCGCCCATGCGATTTCCGGCTTCGGTCATTTATGCACCGCCCTATCATTAGATGCTAGAAAAACATAATTGTAAGATTGAATTATTTTTTCAGGTAACGACGCATACCATTTTGATACCGCAGGGGTTCTAGTATAGGATTTTGCTAACTTGAAAAACGAAGAACGAAGACGTTTGCATTGTCTTACCATTTCCAAATAACTCGATGATGAATCAAATAGTAGCATACGAATAGTAAATATTGTGCCTAAAGCCTCCGCAGCAACCTCATCGGCATCTTCAACATTAAACGAATTCATATTGCGTCGCCATGCTTCTATTACAAAATCTAACGCTTCTGCAAAATCAATTAATTGTTCAATATTAGTTATTTTTTTAGAATGAAGAATCTCATTGTAAGGCGTATCTTTTAGCATTAGTTGGTGAATTGAAAGCATCAAGCATCACCATCCATTACTCCGGCTTCTGCTAACGCCTTTCTTAACACTCGCCATTCTTCGGGCGACTTTTCAGCAAAGTGGGCTTGAATTACAGTAATTACAGATACAGACTGAGATTTTTCAACGGTATCCATTTTATCGGCCCATTTTGCTAATTCTGTTAATGTTTCTCGGACTTCTCTATGGACTTTAACGCACAAATCAATATCTTTTGGTGAAATGATATCGGGAGTATCAATAAATTGGGCTTCGACCCTATCTAATTGCATACCCAATATAGTATCCAATCGATTCATGTTTTTTCCAATTTTTTGCAAAGCATCGTGTGTCGTTTTAATTGCGCTAGGTATCATTTCGATATCTGCTTCTGCTTTGATTAACTTCTGAGTATGTTTTTCCATATGCGTTCTAACTGCTGACTCAGCAATATCTAATTCATACGCAAACGCCTCAATTGTAGCCCTTTGCTCATAAATTGCGGTTTCTATCTCGGCTCTTTCAGGATGGGTGCATATAGGACATTGATTATTGCTATTGTTTGCATATTCCCCTGAATGTCGCCTCATGTGTCTATGAGATGTTCCCGCAGCCCATCCTTGATCGCGGTCAAGAATATCCACGTCAGCAATGCCTGTTCTGATTTGCTGCTCAAAGGTATCCCGTTCAGGATGTTTGCAGAATGGGCAATTAGAACGAGTCCTCCGACCACTCATATATGCTCACGGCTATACCATGCTTATTCTTTGTTTTTATTCATGCGATTATGTATTCCGCAATAATCTCCCATTCTTTTACGCCTTGAACATTGTTTTTTGGTGGTTACGCTGATTGCTATGCAACGCTCATCCTCAGATGGATTGTTATAGCATTCTGAGCATAATCCTGTATCATACTGTGCTTTTCTAGGTCGTGCTTTTGGCGCACCACATCTTTTACAAACGCGCCCGTTTATTCTATGTTGCCTTCTCATATCATCCCCATCCTCCATTTCAGCCGGTGCTAACACAGGCGTTGGACTGTCTAATGCTTCTTGTATAGCCACGTCGCCTGATTTTTTAATCAACCTATCTGCTAATTTACGAAGGTCATCAAAATCAAAATCGCCATCGCCATCTTGATCGAATTTGCGGAGAACAGGGCTATGCACTATTGGATTTCTAATAGGCGTATATCGCCCGCCCCCTAATGAGAGGGCATTACCGAAAGGATGCGTATTGTCTGACGGCTATGAAGAATGTAAGAAAAACACCCATCATTACAAAGGCTAAAGTTGTTGATTCCAAAGTGCTGCCCTTCCAAATCAATGTTAAACCCAAAAATAAACCAAAGGCAATAATGAATATCATTGTTGCACTTTCAACCAAAAGTCGGTTCGGACTAAACATCTGCATTGTAGTGTGCATTGGGTTTAGGCCGGTGAATTCAGATTGATACGCTTCGGCCATCCTTCTTTCTGCCGGATTAGGCAATCAGACCACCGCCGCGCCCATAGCACCCATTCCGCCTCTTTGCATCAATGTTTGACCGGCTAATCCGCCTAATAGAGAACCGAAGAATCCGGGTTGATTATCTCCCATCATCATAGGATTATGCGACATTAACAACATCTGAGTCTGTTGTTTGTTGAAATCAACGGTTTGCTGACATACGTTTTGTAAAGTCTGCAAAGTCAAACTAATATTTTCAGGAGAAAGCGTGGAAATTTGCGTCGGCATTGTTGATGTATCAATACTCAAAATTTTACCATCTTCATCCTTAAATTGAACATTATCAAAGAAATTTTTGAGGGAGAGCATTATTAAATCCCCAAACAAATTCATAACATATCCCATATTATTACCTGCAATAAAATTAGCCATAGGATCATTATGGCTTATCAACTTAGCAGTAGCCATAACAGGGTCATTGGCGAATTGAGCCATCATAGGATTTTGAGCCTGTTGAAAGCCCATCATAGGATCGGCCATACCCATACCCATATTCATACCCATACTGTTATTTTGAGCGTATCCGTTGCCCATTGTGCTAGGTGCGCCGAATTGTTGTGTCGGTTGTTCGTTATTTCTGCTAAACCATGATACCATGTTTATTCCTCGTTATTGTTGCCCCTGCGGTTGCTGCGCCGGTTCTGCGGGTGGCGGTTGCACTTGTTGTTGTTGCGGGGGAATGTTTTGTTGCTGCATCTGTTGTTGAGCATTTACAGGAACGCCAATTTGCCCCTGTTGGGCGGCTAATTGCATTTGTAAAGCCCTTAAGTCAAAAGTAACTGTAACTAAATCGGCCACTCCTGTTATTGGATTTTCATGCTGAGTTAGTGTAATACCTTTTTTGTGCTGGCTATCCTGATAAATCATTTTGAAAAATGGCTCGTATTTCAATAAAGACTCCGGCGTTGAGCGGTTTGGTGTCTTTTGAGAACCGGCTAAACCCGGAACACGGAGAAATTTAGTGCCTTTACTTACGATTCTGCTTAATCCTTCTGATTCTAATTCTTGTTCCTGTAAAAGCGAAATAAGGGTATGGTAAATATGAAGATGAGCAGGGCATAGGCTACTATTCATTTCATCGCCATGATCGCCATGCGTTCTAGCATGAGGCTTTCGCGCATTACCTGTTTCTTCATCAAACCAATAAATATCTGCTAGTGAGAGGCCGGTATCGTCATCAACAATTTGAGCATAGGCGTTGTCGCCTTCTAAAAATCTCCGAATATCGACACCGCAACAAGCGCACTCATATGCTGCATTGTATCTGTAAATTTTGAAAAAGCCTAAATTGTAATTGGGAGGCCTTAATGCCTTTCTTAGCATTTTGATATTCTTTTTTCGTGCCTTTCTAGGGTTTTTGGGATTCGACACCAAACGAATTTCAACGGTGGGGACTAATGACTCATTTTTGTCCATATTGCCGGATGAGCCGGCACTCGCCATTTCCGCCCTTTGTTGAGCCTTTAACATTTGATAACTGATGCCGGATTCTGCGGCTAATTGCTTCAACTGTTCCTCATTTAAACCGGATAATCTAACCCCGCCGCCCATGAAAGGCATAGATGGAACGTAATTCATCATAGCCCTCGCACTCCTAATAGCCTCATTAAGATTCCCGCATCTCATAACAACTCTAACAGTTTTATGAACACTTGTGGGACTCTCATACCTGTTTGGGCGGATATTGCTTCAACTTCTGCTCTAACACCCGCTTTTCTTAATATGCTTAATTGCTCTTTGAACGGCTGAACCGCAGGGTGTTGCCTTTGCAAATCCATATCCCATAAATTATGATAATACGGACTCCACCATTTATCCATTTTATTTATCATAAAACAAAATATTGTTGGTTTGTAATCTGTTCTAGCGTGTTTTTTAGCCTTTCTCGATATTTCTTTAGATACGTTTTTTCTCGTTATATTTTCGATTAAATACTGCAAAGAGGCTACTGCTTCTTGAGTCGCTTGAGGCGAATACTCAGGAGAGGTGTAGTCAAACCTATTATCCACCATAAATATCACAATATCGACTTTACGAGAAAACATATCATCGACCCAAAGATTGCGAAATTGAGATTGCCCCGCTACATCAGCATTAGATATAGGGTGTCGCTCTTTTTTCCATCGGATTTCTTTTCTATGCGCTTTTGCTAAAATAGGACGGCCCGATGAATCGACTCTAGGCGTTGTCCTCAATGCTTCGGGTATTGGTTCGATATCACCCGGAACAGTAAGATATTGATCCAATGTGGTTTTGCCCGTCATACTAGGGCCGTAAATTCCAACCTTGAATGGTCTAAATGTTCGATAAATACGTCTAATCGTGTTATATCCTAACACTAATATGTGTCCGGCGACTAATGCACTACTCATAATTATCACAGGGATTGAATCCATGCCCAAACATCAGAAGGGTGGATCTCTCCCATTTGCTCTAAAGCGAACAGTCCAAAAAAGGTAATTAGAATGCCCCCCAATAAAGCGGCTATGGTGCGAACCCAACCAGCAATACGCTCTAATTTACGCTCATACGAATTTTCAGCCAATATCTGCGACATGGCTTCTGCCTGTCGTTCCTGTTTAGTGGAGAACGGCCACATCTAAACTCCCTCGCTTAGTCTTCTCTATCATCAGTAAAAGAAGTGTTCGGCAACCCGAATGTCTGATTCCCTTCTAATTGACGCTGCATTTCAGCATAATATTCTGCCTTCTGCGCCCTTCTAGCCGTCATTTGCATTTGTTGTCTAAACCACTTATCATATCTCGACTCTTGAGAGAATTCTGCTCGCATAGCCAAAGAATCTCGCACACCGCCGACTTGAAATAAAACCATAGAAGCACACAAAAAGCCAAAGGTAATCAAACCATATTGAAGGCCCATTTCACCCGGAGATGAAGAAGGCAAATACCAATCCATGTGAGATACTGATACGGCAACACCCGTCAGTAAAGATTGCCAAAGCAGCATAGCGATTAAATTCACATCGATTCTATTATTTTCATTATTAGAGCCAGCCCACGGCGGGGGCATCATTGCCGGTGTTCCAGCATTCTTCGTTTGTTGCGGCATCATTGGTTGTTGCGGTCTAGGTTGCATTACTCTCCCTCGTCTAAATGACGGAAATACTGTTGGATTGCGTGATTTAAGAAGGATGACTTCGATTCACGCCCACGTCGTTTTTCCATTAAATGCCATAAATCATCTCTCAAAACTATCGATACATGGCGGCCCATGTTCAACTGTGCTTAGTGATAGGCTTATCAGTATTACCATATATGTTAGCACAGTTAGGCTATTTAGGTGCGGGGGCGAAGGAAAACGACACTCAAGGTGCAGCCGAAAGTGTCTAGGAGAGCGTCAGAACGAAAAAACGACAAAAGTTGGGATTAATCACTCCGCACACCCGCAGTTAAGAATAAAGGGACAATCATTGATGAATGTTCTTAGCGATTTATGGGTATTCCGTAACGGTCATTCCATTCCCTCTAAGTCCATTTCATCAGTTCCATGAGGCCACGGAACAAGATCGAAAAGTGGCTCAGGCTCATCCATAGCCCCCAACCCTCTTAGCATATCTTTCAATGCGTCAGAAGCCTCGCCACCTATGAAATTCGGGTGTTTAGGGTCGAATAAATCAGGGAATTGCGAGCGAGCGAGGGCATCTCTTTCTTCCCTTGTTTCATTGTTTCGGTCATGCCTGTATGTCATCTCATTTTGCCAACAATTACGGCATAATATCATGTTTCCTCCCCCTCCTATGGGGAGTCGGGCTACGAGGGTTTCATCCATGCAACCATCACATACACCCATGTCGTTTTTCACCAAAGCCCACGCTCGGTCAAAAACAGTCATCAGTGAGTCCCCCTCATTACTTTGACCGGAAATGGAGTATTGCCGTAACCACGGGCATACAACTCGGCCATCCTATGCCTTCCATCGTGATTCAAATTGGGGTGGTGTTCGGAAAAAACATACGGCATTCCAAACAAAATGTCCTCTCCCGCCTCCGCCCTGTCCATCAAATCTTGATAGAAATTATCTCCTACCTCTCTTGGAGAGTATTTGTCATCACCATAAATAGCACCCTTTGGGTCGCCCGTAGTCATTTCTCCAAATTGTGTGGGAGTCATATACTCAATTTTGCCCTGTCCTTGACTTGGATCGCCGGGAACATAACCATGCACGTTATCTTGTTCCATCCAATCGGAT
>CERO01089426.1_pt1 | contig 10601 bp, 3 predicted proteins | sample 530851 | NCBI WGS metagenome assembly CERO01 (sample SAMEA2621033, study PRJEB7988) | marine metagenome | biome: marine biome (ENVO:00000447); feature: surface water layer (ENVO:00002042); material: "saline water (ENVO:00002010), including plankton (ENVO:xxxxxxxx)" | depth 5 m
CAAGATTTTCATATCAGAAGGGATTAGATAACGATAGATTTGGTAAAACAACTATCATGATGATGCCTGGTGATCATCTGATTGATAATAGACCAGGATACATTCCACTTACAGGATCTAATTACCTACAAAGAAGTGGTACTGAGGTATCTGATTTTAGTGCATTTGATGCTAATACAAACTTTGATATTGAATCACCAGCAAATGCTTTATATAAACTGAATAGTGTGTATGGTGGTGTCATTATACCCAGAGGTACGTCTTTGGTTGGTTATGATTTAAGAAAAACAAAGATCAGACCACTATATGTACCTGACCCCACCAATTCAAATATTGAAAGAACTGCTTTATTCAGAGTAACTGGTGGATGTTATTTCTGGCAGATGACCTTCTTTGATGGTCAACCTAATGGACTTGTTTATAAGAACTATACAAATTCGCAATTTGTTCCAAACTTTTCACACCATAAAGTAACTTGTTTTGAGTATGCTGATGGTGTTAATAATGTATATCTCAATGATGCTTTCAATGTAAATAAACAGTTTGATAGAACTGACCTTGACATGTATTATGAGAAGGTTGGTTTGGCATATGGACCTGCTTCTGGTAGAACCATTGAACCTGACTTCCCAGCATCTGGTCTTGACATTCAAACAAAAATTGATGAATTTAGAATTGTTGGACCAAAAGGTGGTGCTGTAGGTATCTCAACCATTAAGGCAGGAGATGGCACAACAGGAACCAAGACAATTACTGTTAATCTTGGTGTAGGCGCAGGTAATGTTCAAGGCATTGATGGACTGCAAGTTGACACAATGTTCCAAGTGAATGATTGTGCTGATTCTGCATACAATGGACAATTTGTAGTAGATACTATCTCTAAAGTAGATTCAGTAACAGGAAGAGTCCTTGAATTTACATATCAAGTCCCAACAATTCCTATTGATGCACTTGAGAATCCAGCATCTGCAACTGTTACTCTAGATACTGATACTGTTAAGTCAGCATCGCCATATATCTTTAACATATCACTGAGATCTGTTTATGGTATGTGTGGTTTGCACGCTGATGGTAATAGGGCAGGTGGATTTAAATCAATGGTTGTTGCCCAGTTTACTGGTGTATCACTTCAAAAAGATGACCAAGCATTCATTAAGTATAAGAATGATGGAACATTTGAGAGAGGAACAGCCAACCTACACAGTGATGGAGATGCTAGATATCATCCTGATTATTACAGTTATCATATCAAAGCATCAAATAATTCAGTTATTCAAATTGTATCTGTATTTGCCATTGGTTATGCACAACAATTCCTTACAGAGTCAGGTGGTGACTTCTCAGTTACCAACTCTAACTCAAACTTTGGAGAAATTGCTCTTAATTCAGTAAGTTACAGAGAAGAAGCATTCCCTCAAGATGATGTTGGATATATCACTCACATTATTCCTCCACAAGAGATTACATCAGATAATTTCAACCTTGAGTATGATGCAATTGATGTAACAAAGACACTTTCTGTTGCTGCTGGTGCTGCAACCACAAGTAAGTTATTCCTTGCGGAAAAAACTAATGTTGATGATGCTCCAAATACTCTTGTTCAAGGACATAGAATTGGTGCATCTGTCAATGATACAATTAATGTAGGTATCTCATCAGACATTACTGGCACAAAGGAATATTCTGCCAGAATTGTGATGCCCAATAGCACATCCTCCTCTTCTAAAGAATTCAATGTAGGAAGAGTAGGAACTGCAAATAGCATTACAAGTGATATTATCACACTTACTGAAGATCATTCATTTATTAATGGTGAAACAATTAGATTTATTTCAGATGATGCTAGGTTGCCTGATGGACTTGAGAATAATCAAGTTTACTTTGCTATCACAGATGGTTTGAATGCTGATCAAATTAAAGTTGCATCAACATTCACTGAAGCATCTGCTGGTCAACAAATTCCTATCAATAATCTTGGTGGTTCACTTAAGGTACAAAGTAGAGTCAGTGATAAAATTGTTGGTGATTTGGGTCACCCAATTCAATTTGATTCTACAAATGGTCAATGGTTTATTAATGTATCAACTGATTTATCCTTGAACAGTATTTACCATTCTATAAAAGGCATTGGATCTGGAATTGTTGGTGATGCTACATCAAGGTCATTCATCACAAGAAAATCTGATACTAGACCTCTTGGAGATAAAATTTATAAGTTTAGGTATGTTCTACCTTCTGGTGCTGGCATCTCATCCGCAAGACAACCACTTACTTCTTATGTTGTTGAAGAGTCAAACACTGTTATTGGTTCTACAAATGCTGAAGTAGCATTACAGTTTAGTCCATCTTCTCAGACAATGAGTAATCAGTCTGAGATGAGAAACTTTAGATTCATTAAGAGTGCTGCAACTGATGGTACACTTAACTACTTCAATAGTGAATTGCCTCATGGTTTAACACTTGGTTCTGAAGTAAGAATTAATCAAGTAACCAGTTCTACAAACCCAACTGGTGTTGCTAATTCTGGATATAACCAGAAATATACAGTTGTTTCTGTTCCAAAATCTAACCAATTTGTTGTTCAGATGGGTGTTGTAAATCCTGGAACATTTACTAATAACACATCACAGAGAAATACAAGTCTTCCAAACTTTAATAGAGTTAAAGCACCAAACAACTACTTCATCTATGATGTAGATACTATCAATGAATATAAAACTGGTATTCAAGATGGTGTTTACTATCTGACTATTGTTGATGCTACAAATACTCCTCAAATAGCACCATATAATGACAGGAATAAGTTTGCATTTGCACAACCAATCAAGGATTTGTTCCCACAATATGATAGAGACAATCCTAATTCAAACCCAGATGCTGCAATTGCATACGCATCATCAAGAGTTCTTGGTAATGTAGAAATTGATGACCCTAAGCATTCTCTTACTAGATTTGTTGCTTCACAAGGTCAGGTAGACCTGGCTGTTGGTTTTGGTATTACTGATATTGTATCCAACTCTGCTGGAACTGCTCACACTATCTTTACTAAGACAGAGCATGGATTGAATAGAATCACAAATGTAAGTATTGTTGGCGCTGGAGGGTCAGGTTATGGCAATAATACTGGTGGTGTAGAAAGTCTTTACAATGCCACACTCACAGGTGGAAATGGTATAGATGCTAGTGCAAGAATTACTGTTGATTCTATTGGTTCAGTTACTGGTATTGAGATAATGAATCCAGGAACAGATTACCTGGTTGGTGATGTATTGACAGTTACTGGTGTAACAACATTCAGTCCTTACAGTCCTGCAACTGTTACAGTTGGAAATATCTTAAACAATGTTGGAAACACAATTAGAATTGAGAATATCTCTTCTTTCAAGAGAAAAGAATATAATAAATTATATGAGATTACTGGAATTTCTACAAACAAAGAAATTCAAGTCACATCAATTGGTGGAACAATTACAGACCCATCATTTACTGGAATTGGTGCTACTGTAACCAATCTGTCCTTTGGAACTTTGACAGGCATTGGATTGACAGTAGACAATACTAAATTTGTATATGATAGTTCTTCTGGTATTGCCACTGTAACCACAACTGAAAACCATGGTTTTAGAGCTAGTAATCAAATCACACTAAATGGTTCTGCTGCTACATTATATAATGGTGATTTCATTGTCAAGCAGATTGTTGGTCTGACTACATTTACTGTAGATATTGGTAAGAGTAGTTCAGTTCCATCAATTAGTGGCACTGTTAGAGCATATACTCCTGGTTTGATTCCTCAACCTGGTATTATTAATCTGTTTGATGAAAACTTTGGTGGAAGAGTTCTCAATGTTTATGATAATCTAACAGCACAATTATCATCTCCTGTCTCTACTTTAGTCACTGATGAAATCAATATCACTAATCTGAATAACTTTGACTTTAAGATTGGTGATTATATGAGAATTGATGATGAGATTGTAAGAATTAAGACTAATGTTACCTCTAATCCAGTCAAGGTATTCAGAGGATTAATGGGCACTAAAACTGCTACTCATATTACAGGTTCTGTTATCAGAAGAGTTCTTGTAGAACCAATTGAACTTAGAAGACCCTCTATCATTAGAGCATCTGGTCATACATTTGAATATCTTGGATTTGGTCCAGGTAATTACTCAACTGCACTTCCTGAAAAACAAACTAGACAACCTTCAACCAAAGAACAACTTGCCACACAATCATTTAACAGTGCAGGTGGTATTACTGTCTTTACTGGGATGAATGATAGAGGTGATTTCTTTGTTGGTAATAAGAAAATTTCTTCTAACACTGGTAAGGAAGAGGTGTTTGATACACCAATTCCAACTATAACAGGTGAGGATGTCTTCTCTGTTGGTACTGATACTGGTATTGATATTATTAACCCTGCTGAAATTACAATATCAAGAACACTTAAAGTTGAGGGTGGTAATACTGGTAACCTTCTTTCACAGTTTGATGGTCCTGTTCTCTTTAACAAGAAGATTACCTCTACCTCATCAGAAGGTATTGAGGCAAACCATGTATTCATTCAGGGTGATGCCACTGTATCTAGAAAGTATTCAGTTGGTATTGCCACACCAACCACATCTGCTACAGCAGGTGATGTTGTCTGGAAGGCACAACCTGAAGAGGGTTCACATTGGGGTTGGGTATATACCACAGATAATGAGTGGTATCCATTTGGCAACATTAGCATAGACAAAGATAATCAAATCTATATCTTTGATGGTGTTGGCGTTGGTACAACTTCTCCAGGAACTAATACATTCCAAGTTGGTTCAGGTACATCAATAGTTGCTATTGATGGTAATGGTGGTGTTGGTATTGGGACCACTGCTAATGGATATGATATTAGAACTAATGGTGATGGTATCTTTGTTGGTTCAAGTGGCACTTACTTTGGTGATGGTTCAGGACTTTATAATCTATTAAATGATAGTCTTTTTGAAGGTGTTAACTCTGGATTTGGCACTGGTATTCATCCAGTTCAAAACTTTAATGTAGGAATTGGAACCACAGTATTTGATCAGACACACACCTTACAAGTTGGTTCACCTGGTACAGGTAAAACAGACTTGTTGGTTAACAATATGTCTAGGTTTATCTCAACTGCAGATTTTGAAGGTTCTGTCAATATTGTTGGAAGATTAACATCATCAGACTTTGATCTTGATTCATCTTCACACAATATTACTGTTGGTGTCCTTACTGCAACTAATATCAATGTTGGATCTGGTTCTACTATTTTAACCACTACAACTTCTGGAGTTGGTATTAATGCTACTACTCCTACTGCTGCTCTTGATGTTAGAGAACCAGCCAGATTACAAAGCACCTATGAGATTCCAGAAACTGTAACAAGTTCTTCTAATGCAATTACATTACAAGTTGACCAGTCAAATACATTCTTACATACCACCACTGAAAATGTAAGTAAATTTGTACTCTCTGGTGTTAAAGCAAGTAGTTCAGCATCATTTACAATTAAAATTGTTCAAGGTGCTACAACAGCAAGAACAGTTGCAGTTGATACCTTTGAAACCACTGGAGGAGTTTCAATACCAGTGAATTGGCCTGGAGGGGTGGTGCCCACTATGACCAATGCTGTAAATGCAATTGATGTATATTCTTACATCACATTTGATGGTGGTGCTTCACTCTATGGTGTGGTTGGAGGTCAGAACTTCTCATGAGACAGAGTGTACCTTTCAATAGAACAATTCAAACAGCGTTGGATCTTAATGGTCCAACTCTTGGTATGCAGAGTCAACCAGTTGGAACTTCCTGTAGTGTAGCATCAGGAATAGCAACATTCATAGGTATTGGCACTGCTATATTTCCAGCTGGTCAAACAGCAAGAAAAACCAATTCAGGTACTATTACACATCAATGGCATCAAGTAGGTGTTGGTGCTTTAACTGATGGTACAAATATTACTGGGTCAGGAACTACAACTTTGACCCTATCTGGTTTAACTAGTCCAACTGATAATCAGAATGAATATTTCTGTAAGATAGGATATGATCCAAGTGATTTATCTCCTAATGCAATCAATGAACCATTTGATTCTTCATCAGCAAAAGTCACAGTTTCTCCTGTAATTAGTATAACAACACAACCTGAAAATGTTACAATTGAACAAGGTAATCCAGCTACATTTAGTGTTGTAGCATCCACAAGTGATGGCAGTGATCAAGATTTAAAATATCAATGGGTTATGGATGGTGAAAATTTACAAGATGGTAGATCTATTCTTCTTGATCGTGGACAAACTGTAGTTTTTGGTGCTGAATCACCTACATTGTCTATTGAAAGAACATATACTGATTTTAATAAATTATTTTGCAAAGTATCACATGCCACTGCAAATCCAGGAATAGTAACAACAACTCAAGCAAATTTAGATATCACATCTCCTAGATTTCTTCTCGCTTATCAAAGATTTGGTGATGGAAAAACTTCTCTTGCTGATAGTGGACAAAGAGAGTTAAAATCATTAGGTGCATTATCATTTAGAGCTGATACTGATCCTGATAATAGAATTGTAGTGGTACATGCTCCTGAAAATGATATTGATGTAAAAATTACAATGGGTGGAGCAGCAGGTGAAGATTTTGGGACATCAAAAGGAGGAGAGGGTGGAATTTCTGTATTTAAAGTAACATTTAAAAAGGGTGATGAATATCTTATAAAATTAGGAGTTAATCCTGGACAAGGTGGTGCTCCTAGAGGTGGTAATAGAAGTTCTAGAGCAGGTGGAGGTGGTGGTCTTGCTGCCATTTATCACAAAGGTAAATTGATTGCAGTATGTGGTGGTGGAGGTGGTGCTGGTAGTAGCAATAATGGTGGAGATGGTGGAGGACTTCAAGTAGAAGGTGAGGATGGATTTGGTGGTGGTAATGTAGGGAGAGGCGGAGATACATTTACACAAGGATTACTTCCTACAGGTGGTATGACACAAGCTGGAAGTGGTGGAGCAGCTGATTTTGACAGCAACTCAACTGGTGGAGGTAGAATAGGAGGATGCACAGTTGGTAGTGCATGGTGGAGAAATGCAGGATTTTCACCTTGTCAAGATGTTTCTGGAGCTACTCGTTTTAGAAATTCTGATGGAAGTCTTAATACTGCAACAGCATTATTGTCTAGAGGTTTTAAATCTGGACAGGGTTTTATAAACAATGGTGGTGCTGGAGGAGGTACTGGTTGTGGAGCAGGTGGTGCTGGAGCTAATGGAGGTAGTGGAGCATTAAGTGTTGGTAGAGGTGGTGGAGGTGCATCAGGTTATGCCAGTGATGAAGTAGAACTTCTTTCTAGTTCTGTTTTATCATCAGGAACAAGATTAGGTGGTAATGATGGTGTAGCTTTTATTTCTTTTGAGGCATGGGAAGGTATTTCTCTTGAAGATCCTGACCCATATGTTCCTAATATTCCACCTAAAGTTTTTGAGGATGTTTTATTAGTTGAGAGATTTAGTGTAAATAGAAATGCTGGCGATAGTAATACAGTTACTTTTACCTTGCAAAGTGGAACTGGTCCAAACACACTTAGATTTGGACCTAATGGTGGTACAGTAACAGCACAAATAGGAAAAGGTGCTGTTTATCAACGAACAAGTTCTACAAATAGTGGTCCTGGTAATTTAGCATTTAGACTTAATGGAAATACATTAGGTTTAGATGATAGGCAAGGTTCTGGTGCTGATAATGATTATAATGATTTACAAATCACTCCAACTAATGGAACATTTACAAGCACCTCAAGATTAGTTTATTAATAATGTTGTATAAATAACTAAAACCTGTGGGGATAGTGAACCACTTAGCTTATGGCTGTAAATAAGAATTTTGTAGTCAAAAATGGTATAGAGGTTGGCACAAGGTTAATTGTTGCTGATACTCAAAATACCCATGTAGGTCTGGGGACAACTGCTCCCTTGACAACTCTTGACGTCAGAGGCGATGTAAGATTTGCTGATGATGGAGGGACCACTGTCAATACAGTGGATATTGCTGGTATCACTACCTTTAGGAAAGATGTTAACATTGGAGTGGGTGCTACCACTGTTAAGGTTGATGTCAATAATGGTTATGTTGGTATCAACTCTGCTTCACCAAGTTTTGCTCTTGATGTAAAAGCAGGTGCTGGTGACACATTAGCAGCATCATTTGATAATGACATATTTGCTCCCAATTTAATTGTATCTGGGGGTTCAATTAATTATATTGTTGCCATTGCTGCAACTATTGGCACTTTAGGTGTCACTGGTGTTGCAACAGCAAACCAATTAGTAGTTTCAGGTTTAACAACACTTGCTCAAAATGGTGGTATAACAACCACTGGTGGAGACCTTTATGTTGGTGGTGACTTATTTGTTAAAGATGATGTAGTATATGATGAGGTAACTGGTAGAAACCTTAATATTACTGGTGTTGGCACCATTAATGGTGTAAAGATTGGTGATCCATCTGGAATTGTAACAGCAAGTAGTGCCAGTGGAATTGTAACTTATTTTGGTGATGGTTCTAATTTAACAGGAACTGCTCCTAGTCTTGTTGCTGCAGTTGGTGTTTCTTCTGGTGGAACTCTCATTGGTGCTGGTGCAACAATGATTGACTTTGCTGCTGTAAATGCCACCATAACAGCAACACCAACTGTATCTGGGGTTTCTACAGTAACTGTTACTCCTAGTGTCTCACTTGGACTTGTTATTGCACTTGGTGCTTGATAAATATCTCTAACACGTAAAGAAAAATGGCAGAAGCTTTCACAAATAAATTAGCAAGAGCTGTAGGGGTTGTTAACTCAAGTACAGGTGGTGCTATTGGAATTACAACTAACTTGATTACTGGTATCTCTACTAGTGGGTTGACAACTGGTGATTTGGTTGACAATCAAAATTATATTGCTGGAACAATTATTTCATCAATTGGTGCTGGTCAAGTTGTTGTTGATAGAGACTCTACCAATACAGCATCTGCTACAAGTCAGAATGTTAAATTTCTTCAACCAACAACCATTTATACCTCACCTGGTGGTACAAAATCAATTTTGATTGGTGGTACTTTTGCAAACAATACTAACAATCAAGTATCACTAACTGTTAGTATTACAGATAATAGTGCAGGAATTACTGCAGCAATTGCAAGTAAGATTCCTGTTCCTGCTGGTTCATCTTTTGTTATCTCTGACACTGGTAAGACACTTCTAGAAGCAAGTGATGCCATTAAAGTTTCTTGTGATACTGCAAATGCAATTGATGTAAACATTAGCATCCTTACAGGAGTTAACTAATGGATAGAAATGGATATATTGGAAGAGCTCCTGCTGATTCATCAGTAATTGTAGCTAGACAGGTTTTTTCTCCCAGTGGAGTAACAACTGACTTCACATTTACTTCTGGATACACACCTGGATATCTTGACCTTTATCTTAATGGTTCAAGACTTGTTGAAGGAACTGACTATACTGCTACAGATACTTCTACTATATCAGTTTTAAATGGTGGTGCTGATGGTGGTGATGTTGTTGAAGCAGTAGCATATAAAGCATTTAATGTAGCAACCGCAACTGTTGGAATTAGTTCAGCAGGAACTTCTATTGGTAGTGTTAATGCACTCAATTTTATAGGAACAGGGAATACATTCGCACTTAGAGGTAGCACCATTGATATCAGTATTTCTGGTAGTGGTGGTGGCAGTGGTGTTGCATCTACCATCACAGTTGCTGATGAGTCAAGTGATACCACTTGCTTCCCTGTATTTGTTACTGCTGCTACAGGAGATTTAAATCCCAAGAGTGGGTCTAACTTAACATTTAATTCTAGTTCAGGTGCATTAACAGCATCATCATTTGTTGGTGCTTTGACTGGTGATGTTACTGGAACTGCAACCACTGCTACGTTAGCGAATACTGCTACTGTTGCTACGAATGCACAGGGATTAACTGGCACTCCAAATATATCAGTAGGTACAATATCAGCAAGTGGTAGTGTATCTATTGCAGGAACTTTAACATATGAAGATGTAACTAATATCGATTCTGTTGGTATTATAACTGCAAGAAGTGATATATCAATTGCTGATAAAATCATCCACACTGGTGACACTAACACTGCCATCAGGTTTCCTGCTGCTGATACATTTACTGTAGAGACTGGTGGTAGTGAAGTAGCACGTTTTGATTCCAGTCAAAGGTTATTGATTGGTGCAAATTCCAGTACTTCAGTTGCTAGTGAATCTACTCGTTTGCAAGTTGTAGGAGCTACTAATGATTCTTCAAGAGTTTCAATTATCAATAATGGAAATAACAGTGGTGGTGGCGGAATACAAATTGCAAAAGCAAGAGGTGCTGGTGGAACTATAGTTCAAAATAACGATGAAGTTGGTCACGTTATTTTTGCTGCAGGTGATGGTACTGATTTCGCCTCAATCTCATCTCAAATTTCATGTGAGATTGACGGTACCCCTGGAGGAAATGATGTTCCAGGAAGATTGACATTCCACACAACAGCCGACGGAGCAGCATCACCAACAGAAAGACTTCGTATAGATTCAAATGGTAAT
>CERO01003359.1_pt1 | contig 10576 bp, 15 predicted proteins | sample 530851 | NCBI WGS metagenome assembly CERO01 (sample SAMEA2621033, study PRJEB7988) | marine metagenome | biome: marine biome (ENVO:00000447); feature: surface water layer (ENVO:00002042); material: "saline water (ENVO:00002010), including plankton (ENVO:xxxxxxxx)" | depth 5 m
TGGTTTTGATGAGGACAAAGATACAATCAGAGAAATCTGTAATAGATACTACAAACTCTATTTCAAACTCTGTAAAGAACAAGGGAGAAAACCCTACTAATATTCCTCTATAGCTCAGTTGGTAGAGCAGGTGACTGTTAATCACCCTGTCCCTGGTTCGAGTCCAGGTGGAGGAGCCAGCAAGATTAACTCAGTGGTAGAGTGACTGCTTTACACGCAGTAGGTCACAGGTTCAAATCCTGTATCTTGCATGACCATAAGAGGTTAAATGCTTACAAATGATTACAGTCAGATGCAAAGAATGCAACACAGAACTAACAAGTTCTAGCAAAACACAGTTCTGTGGTTGTCCCAATCAAATGAGTATTGTTGACAATAAGGTTGGTGCAACTGACCTAGATAAAATTGTAATGATTACCAACAAAATTGAAGAAAAGATTGACAGTCATTTCTCTACTCAAGAACTTTTATATCAAGAGCAGAGAAGGAGACGCAAAGTAAAAAGATTGGACTTTGAAGTCCGTTAGTGGAAGGTTGGCAGAGTGGCTTATTGCACTGCTCTTGAAAAGCAGAGAGGGTAATACCTCCGTGGGTTCAAATCCCACACCTTCCTTGTTGTCCAATAGGATTGCATTATGTTATTATTAAAAGGAAAAGTAAAATCTGTACATGATACTGACAATCCTGAGGAGGTATTGATAGAGTATCATGATAAAGTCACTGCTGGAAATGGTGAGAAAGAAGACTATCCAGCAGGTAAAGGTTCTTTATGTTGTCAGATTTCTTCTATTATTTTTGAAAAGTTGGGTGATCTGGGAGTAAAGAATCATTATATTAGGCAACTTGGTCCTAATAAAATGATATGTAAAAAAGTAGATATCCTTCCACTTGAAGTTATCTGTAGAAATAGGGCAGCTGGTTCTATAGTAAAAACTACAACTATCAATGAAGGACAACCTATCATCCCTGCTATTGTTGAGTTCTTCTTGAAGGATGATGCTAAACATGATCCTTTACTTACAAGACATAGAGTTAGGTTGATGGGTATTGATCCCAAACCACTTGAAGAACAGGCATCACTCATTAATGATTACCTTCTCAATATCTTTAATTTACTTGGATTTGATTTGATTGACTTCAAGATTGAGTTTGGTATTGATGCTCATGGTGACCTTTATCTTGCTGATGAGATCTCTCCAGACTCAATGAGACTATGGGGTAAAACTGATCAAGAAAGATATGACAAGGACTTGTTTAGGAATGATGAGGGTGATATAGTACCAGCATATAAAACAATTCTTGACAAACTTCAGTTGTTTGTTTAACTCTCATATATACATCAACTATGAATTTTTATTCTGTGGAATACTGGCAGAAGAACTGGGAAACTCTCATGGAGAGAGTGGAGAATGGTGAGACAATAGGTGTAGAGAATGAGAATGGAAATAGAGCAGTAATGGTTCCTGCGGATGAGGAAATCATACGCATATACACAGACCATAATGAAGGTTCTTAATGAAGCGATTAGAAGTTATTAATCGCTTCATTGATTCTGGGACTGTCGCCTAATGGTCAAGGCCCACTGCTTATAACGGTGTGACCTGGGTTCAAATCCCAGCAGTCCTACTTGGGGGATTAGCAATCTGGTGAATGCAGCAAACTCATAATTTGCCTAAGGCGAGTTCGATCCTCGCATCCCCTATTGGACAGTTTAATCACTGTCCTCCTTGACCTTCTGGGTCAAACATCATAGAATAACAAGGTATTCAAACAAGGCAATGACTATCACTTCCAAGTTCAAAAAGGACATCAACACCTTACAGTGTGCTGTCAAAGGAGACTTCTTCTTGGATGTAAAGAACCCGAAACTTTACAAGAAAGTTCGTAAGTTTTATGAGAACAGTGGAGTAGTTTTTTCAGGTGATCCACTTGATGACTATGATATCCTCCTTGATTACCTTGCTTCTGATCTCAATACTGTGGCATGAAAATTCTTCTAGAACAATTCCCTTATCGTTATGTTGAGAGAGGCACCATTGAACTAAATGGTATGCCTGATTATAGGATTCAGAAAGTAGATTCCTGGACTGGTAAATACAAAGACATGTATCTTTGTGATAACCAAATGCAGTTACTCACTGCCATGGAAGACTTTGAATACACCAAATGGTTAGATCCTGATGGTGTTCCATCTTATGTCAGAGATAGAGTAGGTCGCGGAGTGACTTAAAACCTGCCCTGGTCGGGATAACCCCAAGAGTTTCTTGCTTCTCTAAAGAGCAAGTGGCGTGCATGTACCCTCAAAGACAGGTTGCTAAAACCTGTCTTTTTTTGTATAATAGAACTGTATAGAGTAAAATTATGAAGAGAGCACTTATTACTGGAGGTGCTGGTTTTATTGCCCACCATCTGATTTCTCAAATTCTTTTGAATACTGATTGGGAAATTGTAACTTTAGATAGACTTGACTTTAGTGGTAATCTTAATAGACTTCAGGATGTCTTAAAAGATTTTAGTCCTGCTGATAGATCTAGGGTTAAGATTGTATTTCATGATTTGAAAGCAGCAGTGAATCCATTGATTGCTGCTGACATTGGTAATGTAGATTATATTCTTCATCTTGCTGCTGGTTCACATGTTGATCGTAGTATTGATTATCCAATGGAATTTGTTCTGGATAATGTAGTAGGTACTTGTAATATTCTTGACTATGCACGCACTTTAAATAATCTTGAGAGATTTGTTTATTTTAGTACAGATGAAGTCTTTGGACCTGCACCAGACGGTATCTTGTATGAAGAGAATGATAGATATAATTCTACCAACCCATATAGTGCTTCTAAAGCAGGTGGTGAGGAATTAGCAGTTGCTTTCCATAATACCTATGGAGTCCCTGTCTATATCACACATACTATGAATGTGTTTGGACAACGCCAACATCCAGAGAAGTACATTCCAATGTGCATCAAAAGAGCAAGGGATGGCGAGACAGTAACTATTCATAGTGATCCAACCAAGAAGATTCCTGGTTCAAGACATTACATCCATGCTGAAGATGTAGCAGATGCCCTTCTCTTCTTGCTTGATCAACCCCCTGTTGAAGAATTGAATTGGGGTGGTGCTAAGTGTCCTAAGTTCAATATTGTAGGGGCAGAGGAACTTAATAATCTTGAATTGGCACAGATTATTGCTGATGCTCAAGGCAAAGAACTTAAGTATGAATTGATTGACTTTCATTCTGCTAGACCAGGACATGATCTTAGATATGCTCTGTCAGGTGAAAAGATGAAACAAATGGGATGGCAACCTAAGAATATTCGTGAAAGAATCAAAGAAGTGGTCACATGGACTCTTGAAAATGAAAGGTGGATTCAGTTCTAAATAGATGCAGTCTTATAAATTGAGAAAATGGCAGCTAGAGGACAAGCAGCAAAGTCTGTAAGTGGGGCAGCAATGTCCAAGTATGATGTTGAAGTTGAAGCAAGATTGAGAGCACTGGAAGCAAAAGTAGCAGAACTCAGTGCTAAGTGTGATGCAAGAGCAGCATCTGCTGCTCCTGCTGCAGGTGGAGACTCAGAAAAAACTGAGTTGCTTTGGAAAATTGTGAATGCTATGGAACCAAACTTTGACCATCTTGTCAAAAGATTTGGCGGCTGATATAATTACAGTATAGATTAAATTTACTATGGCACAGTATGTAAAGAAGGCGTTAGTTCTTGGCGCTGGTGGATTTATTGGAAGTCACATGGTCAAGAGACTGCGTGAGGAGGGTTACTGGGTGAGGGGTGTTGATACCAAATACCCTGAGTTTGGTGATTCTGCAGCAAATGAATTTGTGTGTGGAGATCTCACAGACAGGAGATTTGTAGAGAGAGTTTTAGAATATAAGGGTGATAGAGGTAACTTCTATTACTCTGTTCCATCAAGATATATTCAACCATTTGATGAGATCTATCAGTTTGCCGCTGATATGGGTGGAGCAGGCTTTGTCTTTTCTGGTGAGAATGATGCTGACATCATGCATAATTCTGTGACAATCAATCTCAATGTGCTTGAGTCACAGAAACAGATGAATGAAGATAAAGGTAAGAATGATACTAAAATTTTCTATTCAAGTTCTGCCTGTGCATATCCAGAGTTTAATCAATTAGATCCTAATAATCCCAACTGTAGTGAAGAATCAGCGTATCCAGCACAACCAGACTCTGAATATGGATGGGAGAAGCTTTTCTCAGAGCGTCTATACTTTGCTTACAATCGTAATCATTCTATTCCTGTTAGGGTTGCCCGTTATCATAATATTTTTGGACCAGAGGGAACCTGGGATGGAGGAAGAGAGAAAGCACCAGCAGCAATCTGTAGAAAAGTTGCAGCACTTCCAAGAGAAGGTGGCGCTATTGAAGTGTGGGGAGATGGAGAGCAAACTAGATCCTTCCTGTTTGTTGATGAATGTGTAGAAGCAACCAGAAGATTGATGGATTCTGACTTCATGGGACCTGTAAATATTGGTTCTGAAGAGATGGTAACAATTAATCAATTGGTTGATATTGCTGCTGAGGTTGCAGAAAAAAAGGTCACTAAGATTCATATTGATGGTCCTCTGGGTGTTAGAGGACGTAATTCTGATAATGATTTGATTAGGGAGAAGTTGAATTGGGAATATGAAATGACACTTAAAGAAGGTATTCGTTACACATATTATTGGATTAATGAGCAACTTAGATCAAAAACCTCACATAACTTGTAATGACTGTTGGATTTAATTATCTTGGCAAACTGGGACAACTGGGCAATCAGATGTTTCAGTATGCTGCCACTCTTGGCATTTCTAGAAAACTAGGAGTGCCTTTTAGTATTCCTAATCATCAAGAAGTATTTGATGATGGCATTGGGAATAAATTAAGAATTGAATTATTTGATTGCTTTGATATCAAACCAGACAATGTTGGGTTTATCAACTCACAGAATATCCTACAAGAAAAGGGGTTTGAATTTAATAGTTACATTTTTGCAGCAGACAGAAGACAGAACTTTTCTCTGTATGGATTCTTCCAGACAGACAAATATTTTCAGCACTGTGAAAGTGAAGTAAGAAAACAATTCACATTCAAAAAAAGAATTGTTGATGAGTGTAATGAAATTATAGGTGATTGTTTTAAACAACCTATTGCTTTACATATTCGTAGAGGTGACTTCTTAATTAATTCTGCTAATCATTTCAATCAGTCATTGGAATATTATGAGAAAGCATTAAGTAAGTTTGATGCCAATAGGCAAGTGGTTATTTTCAGTGATGACCCTGCCTGGTGTATGAAGCAAAAATTATTTGATGGTGATAGGTTCCTTGTATCTGAAGCAGCAGGACCATATCATGACCTTTATTTGATGACTCAGTGTGATGATTGTATCATTGCTAACTCATCATTTTCTTGGTGGGGTGCTTGGTTACAAACCAATCCATATCAAAAGGTCATTGCACCAAAGAGATGGTTTGGTCCTAACAATGCACACTTAAATACTAAAGATCTTTATTGTAGAGGGTGGGAAATAGTATGAGTTCCAAGAAAATGTCTATTGCTATCCCTACCTGGGGATCATATGGTAGGGGTGATGAGTTTATTGATGATCTGTTGAGAACCATTGAGATACAATCATTTAAAAACTTTGAGGTTTGTATCTCTGATCATAGTAAAGATGATATGGTCCTGAATGCTGTTAATAAGTTTAAAGATAAATTCAAAATCAAGTATCTCAAGAATAAGAAAGACTATGGTAATGGTCCTGCCAATACTAATAAGGCAATTAGTATGTGTAAGGGTGACATTATCAAAGTAATGTTTCAGGATGACTTCTTCTATGATGATGAGGCACTAGAAAAGATCTATACTGAATTCAATAATAGTGATAAAATGTGGTTGGTAAATGGATGCAATCATACACAAGATGATGGACACTCTTTCTATTGGGAGATGAATCCACAATGGAATGATAGATTTCTAGAAGGTGTTAATACTATTAGTTCTCCTTCAGTATTGTCATTTAGAAATGGAATCAAAAATAAATTTGATGAGACCTTGGTTTATTTCATGGACTGTGAGTTTTACTATGGTATGAATCATAAGTATGGTCAACCTATTTTTCTAAATGATGTTCTGATTTCAAATAGAGTTGGTGACTTCTCAGTTACTACAAATGTATCTCATAAAAACAGAGATTATTATGTAGAGAAAGAGACAAAATATTGTAAGGAAAAGTATGATCTTATCAGCGTATAAAGATCCCTTTGATCATTGGATTATTGATGACTTCTACAAGAAAGAGAAGGCACAAAAAATATCAGAAAGTTTTCCATCTTATGATGGAGACATATGGTTTGGTTATAATAATCCAATAGAAAATAAAAAGGCTTGCCAAGAGTGGGGTAAATTTCCTCCAGAGATTTATCAAACACTTCAAGACTTATGCTCTGATGATTTTATTGAATCAGTTAAGTCAACAACTGGCATTTTTAAATTGTATCCAGACTATGGATTGCATGGTGGTGGTCTCCACATGCATGGTAGAGGTGGTAATTTAAACATTCATAAAGATTACTCTATACATCCTAAACTCAAATTACAGAGAAAACTAAATCTTATAGTTTATATGTCTGAGGATTGGAATCCTGATTGGGGTGGTGGTCTAGAGTTTTGGTCAAACAATCCTGATACTAATAGACCAAAAGAATTAATTAAAACAATTGAACCTAAATTCAACAGGGCAATTTTATTTGATACCACACAAAATTCATGGCATGGATTACCTAAACCACTGACCTGCCCATCTGACAAACATAGAAAAAGTTTAGCAGTTTATTATCTCACTGATGTAGATGACACTACAGAGAAGAGATATAGAGCACTATTTGTTCCAACAAATGAACAATTAAATGATAGTGAGATAGTTGAATTCTGTAAGGAGAGATCAAAGTGAAAATAGCAGTAGTAACAGCATCAATTGGAACCAATGAATTAATTAAACCATTACCATTTGAGGGAGTTGACTACCACGCTTTTGTAGATAACTCTCCTGCAAATGGTTGGACAGTTCATCCAGTTTTGCCATTCTCTTCAGACCCTACCTATAAGAATAGAAGAAATGCAAAGGTTTATAAGATTCTACCTTTTGCTTTTCTTCCAGATTATGATTACTATTTTTGGGTAGATTCAACACATAGATTGGAAACTAATCCCCTTGAGGTCATTGATAAATATCTGAGCAACACTGATGTTGCTGTATTCAAGCATCCTGGTCAGAACTGTGTATATGATGAAGGGAAGGAAGTCATAAGAATCAATTTTGATCATGCAAACTTAGTTGAAGAACAACTTGATTTTTACAGACACATGTGCTACCCTGAGCACAATGGACTGTATGAATTGCCAGTCAGAGCACAGAGAAATACACCATTAACTCAGAGAATGGGTTGGATGTGGTGGGAGCAAATTTGTATGTTCTCTTCAAGAGACCAAATTAGTTTTCCATTTGTATGTCATCAATTAGGTATCAAACCTAGCATCCTTCCTGGAAGGGCAAATACGATCAGAGGTAATACAGTAATGCCTCAATTAGTCTATTCAAATCATAGTAGAACATCATGAACATCTTAGAACAGATTGCAGCAAAGGCACAGAGAGGTGACACAGGAATGTCCCTTCACTATGGGTTTCTGTATTCTTGTATTGTAGGTATGGAGACTAAGAATGTATTTGAATTTGGTAGTGGATTTTCTACCCATGTCATTCTCCATGCATTAGAAAAAACTGGTGGCACACTGACTAGTTGTGATGTAACAAACTACAGTGATAATCCCAATGTTACTGACTTTACAAAAGCAAGTAAAAGATGGAATTTTTATCATGGTAATAGTAATGAACTATTTGCTGATGATGTAGAGTTTCAACAGTATGATGTGATTCTCCATGATGGGTCACACATTGGCAGTGAAGTTCTAGTTGATTTAAACAACATCTACCCCTATCTAAAGCATGATGGTATTCTGATTACTCATGATACAAGGCACCATACTTTGGGTGATGGTATGATGGGAGCTGCTGTAGAGTTTGCTAAGGATAAGGACCTTGAGATGTGTACTCTGCCTTATGGATATGGTCTTACATTCTTCAGAAACAAAGGTAATGTTGATAATGCAGTTAACTTGACTTGGAGGAAGCGTTCATGAAGGCACTATTTTGTGAACATCCCAATAAACCATTGAGTGGTGGTTATTGCTCCTACTACAGTGAAATATATCATGCCTTGAAAGAGGTTATTGATATTGATCATAAAAACTTTATCCCACAAAAAACTAGTGAGTTTAATGGATATGATATTGTATTCTTAGGTTTTGGTCATACAGATTGTAGTGAAGGCAAACCTGTTTCATTAATAAGAGATAATGATGTTCTCTTGTTTCCTATCTTGAATAAAGAATATACAGGACTTAGAAATAAACTAGATTGGATTAGAGAAATGAATCCAACTGCTGGTCTTACAGTTCATCATGATACTGAAGTATATGAAGAATATACAGGTGTCCCCTTTCATAGAATTATGTGGTCAGCAAGCGAACTACAGTTTAGAAACTATGGTGGAAATTACAAACATGACCTTTTCTTTTCTGGTGTAACTAGACCAGAGCAGTTTGAAAATCTTAGAGAAAGAGTTCTGTCACAATTAGATAGACTTAATGGCGAACTTGGCAACTTTATCAATGCAAGATCACATAGAAACAACTATGCTGGAACAATGTTTAGTGATGATGAGTATGCTAGACATCTATCAGATTCAAAATTATGTCTTGTGACAACTGGTCCTGCTGACTTAGTTGGAACTAGATTTTTTGAAATATTTGCTGCTGGTAGAAGTTTGATTTTATGCAATAGATTAAGCTTTGAAGTTTATGAAGACATTGCTGTTGATGGTGTTAATTGTGTCATGTTCTCTACAGAGGATGAGTTCTATGACAAAGCACAGTTCTATCTTGATAATGAAGAAGAGAGAATGAAAATTGTAAACAATGCTCAAAATCTCTTTATGAAAAAGTTTACTTGGCAAAGTAGAGCAAAAGAAATCAAAAAAGTTATTGAAAGTTATCTATGAAGGTATCATCTATTATTTTAGCTAGAGGTGGGTCAAAAGGAATTCCTAACAAGAATATCAAAGATTTTTGTGGTAAACCATTAATTTCATGGACAATTGAACAATGCATTGATTCTGGAATTAGTAAAGATGATATTTTTGTTAGTTCTGATTCTCATGAAATTTTGGATATTGGACATCAATATGGTGTAGGTTCTATTCTTAGAACACCTGATGTATCTGATGATAATGCAACCTCTGAACTTTCTTGGATTTATTCTATAGATTATCTAAAGAAACTGGGGTTAACTTATGATTGGATTTTTGCTCCACAAGTAACTTCACCAATGAGAGAACCAATTGATATTAAGAATGGTTTGTTGATGGCAAAAAGTGGTGTATATGATTCCTTATTTGCAGCTACAAAAACTGATCAGTGTTCTTTGTGGAAGAGTGGCAAAGATGGATTAGAAAGTATTGGATATAATTATAAAAATAGAAAAAGGCGACAAGATAATGAAATCCAATGGATTGAAAATGGTTCATTCTATATTTTTAAACCAGGATTAATTAAGAAGTTTAATAATAGGATGTATGGTAAAATTGGAATTGTTCCAATGGATAGATGGAAATCTTTTGAGATAGATTCTATTGATGATTTTAAAATATGCTCTTTGGTAATGAAAGAGTATATGTTGAAAAAATAATAATATCATAGTATAATTTAAAAGTTAGGTGTAGGTTTATGCAAAATGTTTATGTAATTGCTGAAATTGGAATCAATCACAATGGTTCTGAAAATCATGCTAGAAAATTGATTGATCAGGCACATCGTTCTGGTTGTCATGCCGTAAAATTCCAAAAAAGAAATCCTGATCTTTGTGTTCCTGAGGATCAAAAGAATAAGATTAGAGAAACACCTTGGGGTGAGATGACTTATCTTGAATACAAATGGAAAATTGAATTTAGTGTAGAGCAATATCAAAACTTGCGTGACTATGCAAAGATGTTGGGAATGGATTTTATTGTCTCTTGTTGGGATGAACAGAGTGTTGATGACATTGAACTAAATGTTGAAGTTGACTATCATAAAGTAGCATCAGCACTTGCAACTGATATTTCTTTTCTGAAAAAACTTGCTGCAACAGGAAAACCCACTATCTTATCAACAGGTATGTGTACTCCTGAACAGGTTGATGCTGCTGTAGTAGCATTGGGTGATAGTCTTAAGTATATTCTTGCTTGCACTAGTACCTATCCATCTGCTGTTGATGAGTTGAATCTCAAATATATTCATACACTCAAGGATACTTATCCACATATTAAGGCAGGATTCTCTAATCATTATAGTGGATTTGTTGCTAGTCTAGGTGCAACTGCTCTTGGTTCTGAATGTATTGAATTTCATATCACTGATAGTAGAACCCAATTTGGCACAGACCAAGCAGCATCTATT
>CERO01037400.1_pt1 | contig 10550 bp, 8 predicted proteins | sample 530851 | NCBI WGS metagenome assembly CERO01 (sample SAMEA2621033, study PRJEB7988) | marine metagenome | biome: marine biome (ENVO:00000447); feature: surface water layer (ENVO:00002042); material: "saline water (ENVO:00002010), including plankton (ENVO:xxxxxxxx)" | depth 5 m
ATGAGAGATTTTAATATATTCTGTACAACTAAAACAAATCATAGAGCTATTCTAGATCAATTAAAACAAATGGCACTTACTAATAATACTACAGGAGCAAGTATTTATGATCTTGGAGGTGTTATTAAAGCTGAATCAATTGCTGAGGTTTCAAACATTCTTAAATCTGCAGAAGAGAAAACACAAGCAGAAAAACAAGCTCAAATGCAACAACAGCAAGAAATGCAACAACAACAACTTGAAGCACAAGCTAAAGAAAAACAAGCTGAACGTGACTTCCAAGCTCAACAAAATGCTGAAGAACGTAAAAATGATCTTATGGTTGCTGAAATTAGAGCTGCAGGTTATGGTGCACAAACAGATATTGATCAAAATCAACAAAGTGATTTCCGTGATGCAATGAAAGATATGGAGCAAAGAGATCAATATAGAGATCAAATGGATTTTAAAAGAGAAGAGTCAGCAAGAAAATCTTCACTTGATCAATCTAAGATAGATGTTGATAGACAAAAATTAGCTACTCAACGTGAAATTGCTAATACAAATCTTGAGATTGCACGTGAAAATAAAAACAAATATGATGTTCCAAAAAAGGAAAGTGAAACTAAAAAGAAGAAGAAAAAATAAGGATAGCTATATACTACCAAAAAACTTAATATTATATAAAATTTCTAAGGTTTATTAAAAAAAACTTTATTATATTGTATATGTAAACAACAAATATTAAAACCAATAAAACCAAAAATATTATGTCAGAAGAATCAAAAACAATTGAAACTAAAGTAGAAAAGGTAGAGGTTAACCTTGATGAAATCTTTAACGGTGCTCCTGGAGCAGATTCAATTACGTTACCAGAAGATGAATCAAAAAAACCAAATGTATTTAGTAGAAAAAAAGATATTGATATGTCTTTTATTGATAAACCAGCAGAAGAGAAAGTTGAAGAAAAAACTGAAGAAGTTGAACCAACTGTTGCTGAAACTGCTAAAAAAGAAGAAGAAGTAAAAGCAAAAGATACTGAAACTAAAGTTTCTGAAGAACAACTTAATGAAATCCTAGGAGATAATGAAGTTGAAGAAAATGAAGAAGAAAAAACAGAAACTAAAAAAAGAGGAAGAAAAGCTATAACAGGAGTTTCTGATGTTTTTAGAAAACTCATAGATGAGGAAAAAATATTAGCTTTTGATGATGGAAAAGATTTAGAGGAGTATAGTGCAAAAGATTGGCAAGAACTTATTCAGGCTAATTTAGATGAAAAAGCAAATTCAGTAAGGAGAGAAACTCCAAAACAGTTCTTTGAAAGTTTACCACAAGAACTTCAGATTGCAGCAAGATATGTTGCAGATGGAGGAACTGATCTAAAAGGAATATTTAAAGCATTATCTGTAGTTGAAGAAACTAGAGATTTAGATGTTAAAAATGAAAAAGATCAGGAACATATAATTAGAGAATATTTAGGAGCTACAGGATATGGAACTCAAGAAGAAATCTCTGAAGAAATAGAAGTTTGGAAAGATCTTGGAAAGCTTGAAACTCAAGCAAACAAGTTTAAACCAAAATTAGATAAGATGCAAGAAAAAGTTGTTGCAAGAAAGTTGCAAGAACAAGATATGAAAAGAAAGCAACAAGAACAAGCATCACAAAACTATATGCAAAATGTATATAATACATTAAAAGATGGTAAAGTAGGTGATATGAAAGTAGATAAAAAAGTACAATCACTTCTTTATAACGGATTAGTTAATCCAGCTTATCCATCAATTAATGGACAGAATACAAACCTATTAGGTCATCTGTTAGAAAAATATCAGTTTGTTGAACCAAACTATAACTTAGTAACAGAAGCATTATGGTTGCTTGCAGATCCAAATGGATATAAAGCACAAATAATGAAAAAAGGAGCAAACACAGCTGTTGAGCAAACTGTTAGAAAATTAAAGACTGCACAAAGCAATAGATCTTCTGCAGCACCAGTTGAAGAAGCTCCAGCTGAAAGACCTAAAAGAAAAATTGCAAGAGGAAATAAAAACATTTTTAAAAGAATATAAATAGAAAACAACAATAACAATTATTATTAATCATTAAAACAATTTGAATCATGGGACTAAATTTGAAAAAATACTATGCAGGTGCAACTGCTAAGTTTGCTGATTTTTCAGGAACTGGTGCACAAACTTTGGCAAATACAACAAAACTGCCAGATAATGCAATAGTTAACGAGGTAAGTATTTACTGTCAACAAGCTGTTACTTCTAGTGGTGCTTTAGTACTTAAAGTTACTGGAGGAGGTGTAGATCTAACAGGTACAATAGCTAAGGCTGATCTTACAGATGAAGCTGTAGTAACAAACATGGGTGCTGCACCTGTTGGAGGTGCTAAAACTACATCTGCTGCTGATATAGGATTACACGTATCACACGCTGTATCAGATCCAGGTGGAGCAGGTACTGCACAAGATATGCTACAGATTAGAGTGGGATATTTCTTAGGTACAGCTGAATAAGAAAAATAAAAGAAAACAACAACAACAATAACAATAATTATTAATTTTTAAAAACAATCAATTATGGCAACTCCAGTATTAAATAATGGGATTTTCCTTAGAGATACAAACTACAAAGCTAGTTCTCACGTTGATTCTTACCACTTAACTCAATTATTGGGTTCTGCTGAACCTATGGATATGGGTCCAGTTGACTTGTGGGCTATGACACAAAAGGTAGAAATGCCTTTGTATCAATTAGCTTCATTTGGTGGTAACAATACAATTATGGTGGACAACGCACGTGGTGAGTATAAATGGCAAACTCCCGTTGCACAAGACCTTCCATATTCACTTGGTAAAATTGATGGCGTTACTGACGCTTCAGGAACATCAAGAGGTGTGGATGGACAAACATTCAAAATTCTCTTAAGTAAGAGAGCATTTGGACATGGTGACATTATTACTTATGACAAGTACAATGGTAAAGAACTTTACGTTACTGCTGATGATATTTTACCATCAGGTGACGGATTTGTTTATACTGTACAACTTGTAAACAGTAATAATACAGCAGGTCTAGCAGACAAGTACTTAGCATCAGGAACTAAATTCTTTAGAAAAGGTTCTGCACGTGGTGAGTATGGTGAAAGATTCTCAGATCTAACAACAGGAACAGGTTTCCGTGAATTCTACAACTTTGTAGGAGGAGCAGAAGCACACGTTCATTATTCTATTTCTTCAAGAGCAGACTTAATGCTTAAAGGAGGAATGAATGCTGATGGTTCTATTCCTGTAACAGAGATTTGGAGAACATTTGACCAAGACGTTGATCCTTCAGTTTCTTCATTAGAAAGTATGGTTGAAATTATGGGTGCTGACTACGTACGTAGAGCATTTGATAATGGAAGCTTATCAAGAACTTTCTTAACTAACTTAGAAGCTGCTCACTTGAATAAAATTGCAAGTGACATTGAGACTTACTTAATGTGGGGTCACGGTGGTAGAGTTAAACAAGATGGGCCGGATGACATCAGAATGTCAGTTGGTCTTTGGAAGCAATTAGATAACTCTTACAAGAGAATCTATAATAAGTCTTCTTTCAGCTTAGATATGTTTAAAACTGAGCTTTACAACTTCTACCAAGGTAAAGTTGAATTAGAAGGACCAGATCCACAACGTACATTAATTGTACAGACTGGTATTGGTGGTATGAAACTTGTTAATGACGCAATTGCAGCAGAAGCAGCTGGATTAGGTACTAACTACGTAATCAATGCTGATTCAAACGGAATTGTATCTGGATCAGGTATGGACTTAGGATTTGGATATGCATTCACTTCTTATGTAATTCCATTCTTGGCAAACGTAAGATTTGTATTAAATCCTGCATTTGACAATTTACATACTAATGATATTGAAAATCCACTTATTGATGGAAGACCATTAAGCTCTTATAGCTTTATTATCTTTGACATCACTGAGTCAGGTAATGACAATATTCACTTATTGAAATTATCTTGGGATAATCAATTAAAATGGTTCTACCAAAATGGTACTATGGACTATATGGGAAGAACTCAAGGGTTTGCTTCATCTGGTAACTTTAATGGATACCGAGTGATGATGACTCAAACAATGCCTTCTATTTGGGTGAAAGATCCAACTAAGGTATTGAAGATTGTAATGAAGAATCCTGTAACAGGAGGATCATTCTAATACTTAATATGATAGAGAGGGAGGGTCATTCCTCCCTCTTATATCATTAAAACATTTTAAAAACCAATAAAAACCAAACTAAAAATGGCAAAAAAGAAAAAAGAAACAGTAGAAGAAGTAGTTGCTGAATCTGTTGCACCAACGTATACAGATACTGCAATTAAAGAATTAACAATGATTGAAAAATACCAAGAAGGTAAAGATCAATCTATTGCAATACGTACATACTTTGATGGAGATATGGAAAATATGGGTCTAGAAAATTATGGTATGTCACTATTTGAAGGTGTAATGCATGAAGAAGAATTATCTTGTTTAGAAATAAACGGAATTAAAAGATATGTAACAGGATTGAATGAATTTGCACCTGAAATAAAAAAGTTATCTTCTGAAAAGAGAATAGCAAAAATAAAAGAAATAAGAAAAGCTGTAGCAGTTCTTGAAAGAGATTTAGCAGCAAATATAATTGATCCAGAAGATCCAGAATTTTGGAATAAAGTAAAATTACTTAGACATGATAATCATGAATTCTGGAGTAAAATTAAATTAAGGGTAGGTAATGATCCAATATATTTAGATCCAGCAGCAGATCCGTATGATTTAATTAAAATATATGCAATTGAAGCAGGTGGTTTTTCACTTGTAGCAAAAAATTTAAGAGAAGCAAAAGGTAAAAACGGCTGTAAATTTTATTTAGATAAACTAGAAGATACTGTAAGTACAAGAACAGAATTATCTAAATTAAGAAATAGAGCTCTTGCTTCATTAACATCTATGTATGATTCAGAGAATACTAAATTATTCTATGTAGCTAAAGTTTGTGATGCAAATAGTACACAATATAATAAATCAACAGCTAATGATATTATTTATGAAGCTATGGATTCTTTTATACATGGTGAAGGACACGATAGAAATCAAAGAAGATCAGCACAAGCTTTTTTAGATGCTTCTAGACTTAGTATGGAAGATTTAAAATTAAAAGCTGTTTTAAAAGATGCAAGTGGTTATAGTTTAATAACAAATAAAGCAGATGGCTTTATATACTTTGGATCTGTTAGAATGGGTAAAACATCAGAACAATGTTTAGAGTGGCTAAAAAATCCTTTAAATGAAGAACATTTAATGGGTCTTTTAAGTCAAGTTGAATATTATTGGAATATGTAATTATGATTAATAATACTACACTACAAATAAAGTTTAGACAAAGGTTAAATAAATTAGCTAGTAATGATTATGATAATATAGAATGCTGGCAAATTGTTGAATCTTTTAATAAAGCTCAAATTGAGTGGTGTAGAAGACAATTACATGGAAACAATATGTATAAAGAAGGGGATGAGATGTCTAAGAGACGTATAGATGATCTCCAACCTTTATTAATAAATTTAGGACTTATAACTACTCAAGGAGATACTTTTATTGAGTCAACTAATTTTCCTGAAGACTATCTTGAATATAAAAGAGTATCTGCAGAAGCAGTGACAGAATGCTGTCCTGCTGTACCTGCTGATGATGGAATAGCAGGTGGACCAGTAACAAGAGGAAGGTCTATGACAGTCTATTTATCTGAGGTTGCTAATGTAGATCTAATAATGAGAGATCCTCTTAAAAGACCAGATTTTGAATGGGGGGAAACTTATTGTACTTTACAAGATAATAATATAAGGATATATCAGAGAGATTTTAATATAATTAATCCTGTATTTACTTATTATAGAAGACCTAGAGAAATAGAAATAGAAGGCTGTACAGATCCTTATACACTGGTTCAATCACCTGCAGATGTTATATGTGAATTCAAAGATGATATAGTTGAACTATTAATTGATGAAGCATGTTCTATCATTGCAGGGGATATAAATGATGCAAATCAGTATATTAGAGGATCAGGATCAGCAGAAAAAAATAATTAATATATTAGTTTAAATAAAGAAAAAGTAGTATATTATTAGTGTATATAAATATCAATATTAACCAGTTGAGGTAAAGCTCAACACAAAAATTAGAAATTATGGCTTATTTTAATCATGCTTTTGACAAAGCCTTTTGGTGTCAAACGCATAACCAAACAATTGGAGACACTTCAGCCTCATTAACAACTTCAGGACATTTTGCACTTGTAGATTCAGGTTACAAAGTAATGAATGCTGTAGCAGTTGCTGGACAAGCGGGTGGCTTCTATTTAACACAAGCATCATTCCATGCGAATGATACAATAGGTAACAATCCAGGACATGGAGGTTACAAGGAAACAACTAAATCAAAAATGATCCTTAAAAAGTATATCTCAAATATGTGGATCACTGATTGTGTAGATGAAACTGCTCAAGTTTTTGATGTACTTATTAAACCTACTGCTCAATATATGTCTTGTTTCCCATGTGGAACAGATCCTATTTTAAGAGTAGACGTTAAAGGTACTGCTGCATTAAGATTATTAAATCACAATGCTTATCAATCTTTATCTGGTTCATTACCAATGCCAGGTTCTGGAGATGCTGCAGCAAATCCTGCTTTAGCATGGGCTGCAAGAGTAGCTGCTGGACAAGAAAATGTTGACATGTGTTGTGTAACACAAGATTCAACTCACTCTGGTATTGCTCCATCTATTGTTGCTATGAACTTTGTAGATCATTTTAATAATGATCCTATTATGAGTAAATTAGGTACTGCTACATTATTAGTAAATACTGTAGGTGCTCCAACAGTATTTGGTGCTGCTTCTCAAGCAAAAATAGAAAAAATCTATGAAGGAGGTGCAAAAGGTGTTACAGCTGATCAAGCTGCTGCATCTGCTACAGGAGAATGGGTTGCTGCTAATGAGTATAAAGTAAGAATCACACTTAACACAAGTTGTGAATTACAAACTCAGTTCTCTTCTTGTTCATTTGATACAAGAGATTTTTATTTAATGGGAGGACTTAAATCAACTGCTGATTTACAAGATGAAGTTGGTCAACCATGTGTTGCTTGTTTAGGTTATGTAACAGGAACTGAAAGTACTGCGTTTAAACAAAGAAGAACTTCTTCTGACACAGGAATTAATGACATTCTTAAAACTGAAAATTACAGACAATCTCCTTATAATCAAGGAAACAGAGACTCTAGTAGATTCAGAGAGCAAGAAGGAATGAGTGGAATTATTGGTGACTTAGGTAGAGATGCTACAGGAGCTTCTTGTAATGGTCACTTTAGAGTTTATCACTTGTTACACAATGTTCCTAGATTTAACAATCCTTCTGGAGTATTTGATAATGATCAATATCACTACAAAGTATATGTTAAATGTACAGGTGCTTCTGCTGCAACTACATCATTAGATGCAGATTGGTTAGCAATTGCAATTGATGCTGGAATTATGAAACTTGATGGCTCAGGTGTTGTTGCAACTGTTGCAGATCTAGTTGACAAAGGTGGTGACTACTAATAGTTAACACTCTATATACATAGATTAGAAAGGGGGCAGAAAAATCTGCTCCCTTTTTATTTCATTTAATCTAGAATATTTTGTATATTATAGTGTAAAGAGTATACTTTTCTAAATAATTTTTTTATGGCAGTTAAACATATTTTAAGTCTAGACATTCCAGATAGTGCAAATTGTGAAATACTACCTATTGTTGATACAAGTTCATATGACTCCAAATTAGGAGTAAGTTGTCCTGAAATATCAATAACGGCACCAGGTTACACTGCACCAAAAATAATTGAAACAACAATTGTAAAAGATGCATCAGGAGATTGGGATGGCTTTGGTAGATTAAATCTAAATGCGTGTGCATTAGGATTACAATCAACAAGTTGTTCTACTTCAAGAAAATCTATAAATGATGGTATTTATATAATTAAATACAGTCTTTCTCCAAATGATAAAGTTTATGTAGAATATAATCATTTAAGAACTACAGAAATACTTACAACATATTATAAAAAGTTATGTGAGTTGGATGTAACTCCATGTGAACCTTCATCAACATTTAAAGATTTAATGGGAGAAATGAAATATATAAGAACATTAATTGATGCTGCAAAAGCAAAGGTTGAATATTGTCAAAGTCCTAATGAAGGAATGGAGCTTTATAATTTTGCAAAAGCAAAACTGAAAAAGATTACATGTTCAGTGTGTTGCTAATATTTAAATAAAAGAATATGAGTTGCAAAAAGACAAATGAGGAAATAGAGAAACAAATACAGACAGAACAAGAATTTGCTGATCTAAGATTTAGAAACATGAGATCAGAAAGATATGGCTTGTCTCCGTGTTGTTCATTAGATAAATTAGAAAAGATAACTTCTAAAAAAGAACTTTGTGACTGGGATGATAAAAAATTACCAGTATACCTAGACAAAGGATACACAGATCATACAGATACAGGATATGAAAGTTATAAGTGGTTATTTGAAAATGCTACTATTCCTGATTGGGTTAGAAAAGTATGCAGACCTTGTACACCTCTTAGTTCTACAGTAATTACTACAACTAAAACTCAAATTATAAAATTTAGTGATGCTGTTATTGACGCAGATTCATATTTAGTACGTGAAAAAACTAAGATCTATATGTTAGCAAAATATGATGGTACAATATCAGCTAATCAAACTACTACATTTCTTACTGTAGGTTATGGTGAAGTTCCTGCTGCAGTACCTGGTGATAGTTTTAAAATAACAACTTATGGAAATACTAATGCTGCAGATCCTAAAAATGGTGCTGATGAAGATGAAGTATTAACTATAATTATAGATAAAAATGGAGATGGATCAGAATTATATCAAGTAAAAACTACAACTATTGGAGCATGGAATCCAAATTCTTTTGTAGATGGTTCTACACGTAATTTAACAAATTTTGGAGAAAAAGTAGAATGGTGTAAATATAATATAAGTTTAGATTGTACATTTTGTGGAGAGGGAAGAAGACAAGATCCAGATATGTATTTCTTTTATGATGTAACATCATTAGGTGTAGCAGAAGTTAAAGATACACATATTATAGTTGAACAATGGTTAAATGGTTTAAGAGCTATAGGAGCATTTAATGGTAGAGTATATCATACTTCAATATATGGAGAAAGATGGTTAGATTGGGCTATAATGCCTTATACAGGAGCATTTAATAATGCTGGATTCTGTGGTGGAGCTTATTCAGACGGATTAGGAACACCAGGAGTTATAGGACCTCAAAATCCAAGTTGGTCAAGTGGTACAGGAGGAGCTGTTGATTCAGCTCAACCACCATCATCAAAATCATCATGGAAGTATTGGGGGGTTTTAGATTATATGATTAATACTTTAGATATAGAATGGTATGATAATGGAAACGGTGTTACTACTGCAACTTATAGTGGTAGTGAAGTAACTCCTTCAGGTCTACCGGTAAAAAGTCAAGGTCCTCCTCCTATAAATCAAAGTAAAGAACTTTTAGTTGTTATATTTGCTGATGAAGCTACATCTCCACAACCATACCCACAACCATATCATGTAGATCAAAATAGTACTACACCTACATGGATACATGCTAGTGGTGGATCAGATGGAACAACATTAGCAACTACACCATGTTGGAATGCTGATTATGATAAGTTTGTAATTGAACATAATAAATTTTTAGCTCAAGGATCAGATTATAAAGCTAATTATTTTATATATCCAGCATATCCAAAAACTGTACAAGATGCTCATAAAGCATTTCCATTACATGTAATTGGAGCAATAACATCAGGAGATAATCCTGTTGGTTCAGGTTTATTAACATCTGCACCATCAAATGGTGTAAGTACTTTAACAGCAGTAACGTCTGGTACTAATCCTTATGTAACTGCAAATAAGGGTAAACTTGATCAATATAATTGGGGATATAATGTTGATCAACCAGTTTCAGGTTTTGAAAAAGATGATTTTGTAACAAACTTAGAAGCCTTTTGGAATCCAGGAGATGAAGAATGTATTAATGATGCTGAATGTATAAGTATATATGTTAAAGATGATCAGGGTAACCCTATTGAATGTTACCCAATTTATATAGATAACAGAGAAGTGGGAATGACAGATAAAGATGGTTTTTATCTTCATACAGAGTATTTTGCTAGTACTAATACAAAACACTCTATAGATGTATGTCATTGTTTCACAACAACAGGCGGTTGTGATCAACAAAGGATAGATATTACACTTACACCTGAAGAAACAAAAGTTGTGTGTACAAAATTAACTGTTGATTGTACGCCTGAAACATAATAGTAAAGTTAAACACTTGGTTGTTTATTAATAAATTTGTATATTATAGTGTATACATTAGTAATTTACAGCTGTAAAAAGAATATTTATGATACCAAATAAATCAAAT
>CERO01011776.1_pt1 | contig 10425 bp, 7 predicted proteins | sample 530851 | NCBI WGS metagenome assembly CERO01 (sample SAMEA2621033, study PRJEB7988) | marine metagenome | biome: marine biome (ENVO:00000447); feature: surface water layer (ENVO:00002042); material: "saline water (ENVO:00002010), including plankton (ENVO:xxxxxxxx)" | depth 5 m
ATTGAAAGAATATTTAAATATGATGATGCTCAGGCAGCAAGTAGTTCAAATATGTTCAGTTTCAAGTACCAACTGTTCTTGAATGATATTTACTACTTTGGAAGCACTGACCTGCTCTCATATTCAATGTCAATGAGTTACTTGGAGACAATGGATTTTCTCCTTAATACTCACAAGAGAATTAGATTTAATATTAGACAAGATAGAATGTATCTTGATGTAGATTGGGATAATCTGAAAAAGGATGAATTTATTATTCTTGAATGCTATAGAGCACTTAATCCAAATGATTACACAAGAGTATATAATGACCCCTTCTTAAAAAGATATTTGACTGCTTTAATCAAAAGACAATGGGGACAAAACCTTATTAAGTTTACAGGTGTAAAACTACCTGGAGGCATTGAATTTAATGGAAGACAACTGTTTGATGATGGTCAAAGAGAACTTGATGAAATCAAGGTTGAGATGTTAAGTAAGTATGAGTTACCACCAATGGATTTGATAGGTTGATCACATGCTCAATCCATATTTTTTAAACAACTCTAAACAAGAGCAAAATCTCATACAGAGTCTAGTCAACGAACAGTTGCAAATGTATGGGATTGAAATATTTTACATTCCTAGAAGGTATGTAAAAAAGAATACTGTTATTAGAGAAGTAATACAGTCAGAATTTGATAATGCATATCCAATAGAAGCGTATCTTGATAGTTATGAAGGATATGGAGGTCAGGGTACATTATTATCAAAATTTGGAATTCAAGAAGTAGATGATTTGACATTAGTTGTGTCAAGAGAAAGATATGAAAATTATATTACCCCTCTCATCAAAGATGTTCCAAATATTGAATTATCAACTAGACCAAAAGAAGGTGATTTAATTTATTTCCCATTAGGTGATAGATTATTTGAAATAAATTATGTTGAACATGAGCAACCATTTTATCAATTACAAAAAAACTATGTTTACACACTGAAGTGTCAACTTTACAGATATGAAGATGAGGTTCTTGATACTGGTGTAGAAACAATTGATGATGAAATTGAGCAGATTGGATATATTCAAAAATTACAATTAATAGGTGTTGCAACACCTGCAACAGCATCTGTTATTGGTATTGGAACTGGTACTATTTCTAGTATCAGAATAACCAACATGGGTGGTGGTTATTCCTCAATACCCACAGTTGCAATTTCTTCTGCACCAGATGGTGGAATAGATGCCAAAGCAGTAGCAGTTCTCACCAATGATTATATTGGTTGTGATGGAACAAAAGGTGGAACCATAACTGAGATACAACTTACAAATCCTGGTTTAGGTTATACTGTAAACCCAATTATAACAATAACAGGAGGAGGTGGTAATGGTGCCACTGCTGAGGTGGTAGGTATTGAAACTATTGGTGGTATCAACCCAATCAGCATTACATCAGGTGGTAGTGGATATGTTGGTGCTCCCACTGTTGGTATATCAACCCCAGTTCATGTTGGAGCAGCAGCAACTGCAACAATTGACATTCCAATCAATCCTGGTGCTGGGTCAAGTGTTATTGATACCACAATCAGTGTTGGTATTGCTACCTATCTGTTCCCTGGTGGCACTACAGGTGGTGTTTTCTACAAGTCTGCACCTACTGTTACATTCTCAGATCCAACAGGCACAGGAGACAACGCAAATGCCACATCAACAATTCAAGATATTGCAATAAGTGGTGGTAGAGTTAATTCTTTATCAATTACTGATGAAGGGAAGTTCTATACATCAGTTCCTACAGTAACTATTGCCCATCCTGGAATCAGTATTGCTTCTGCTACCATAGGAATTGCTGGATCATCTATAAACCCAAGTTCTATAGCATTCAGCACCACAGGTAGAGCATATACAAGTGCTCCAATTGTGGCAATTACCACATCTACTGGACAGGATGCACCAACACAACATGCTACTGGTATTGCTACTATTCATCCTATTACTGGTATTATTACAGCAGTTTCATTTAACCCTGCTGATGCTTGGGCAGTTGGAACTTCAGCAACTATTGGAGCAGGATATACTGTTGCTCCTAATATTGCTTTTGGGTCACCATCACCTGTTCAAGCAACTGCGACTGCAACAATTTCAATTGGTGGTTCAGTAACAAGTCTCGCTATTGGAAATAGTGGATTTGGATATATTTCAGCACCAACAGTCACAATATCAGCACCAGCAGGTGTAACAACACAATTTACTGCCACTGGTATAGCAACCATCAGATTCAATTCAATTTCAACCACAGGAACACTTTCAACCACATCCACATCAATTACTGGTATTACTACAACAGGTATAATTGTTGGTGATAGAGTCAGACTTTCTGTAGGACATGATAGTTATTATAACTTTGTACCAACAGATACTTTTGTAAGTGGTATTGGTGCTGGATCAATATCACTTAATCAAGCATCAACAAATGTTGGTATTGCAACATCAGTTTTTGAGATTGGTACTGATCAATGTGGCATTGTAACTGGAATAAATCTCACATATGGTGGTGGTGGTTATACATCACCACCAACAGTTACCATATCAAATAATTCTAGATTTAAAAATTATGTTGATCAAATATCTGGTGTAACCACAGCAGTTGGTGTGGCAAATACAAATGCTGCTGGTGTTGTTACAAGTATCACAATCACAAATAGTGGTAGTCAGTACGTATTAACACCAACTATTACAATTTCTGAACCTGTGTCAACAAGCACTGGATCATTTATATTCAATGAAGTTGTAACTGGTGCAAGTTCTGGGACCACTGCAAGAGTTAAGTCTTATGATGCTGTGAACAATATTCTTGAAGTATCCATTGTTGATGGAACATTTACACCAGGTGAAACAATAGTTGGTAGCGAATCTGGTGCTAGACATTCAATGAAATCTCAAGATAAGTTTGATACTATTGATCCATTTGCTGACAACGACAACATTGAAATTAGAGCAGATGAAATCATTGACTTCAGTAAAACTAATCCCTTTGGGATGCCTTAATAAATAAAAAAAATAAAGTAAGAAAATGTTTGAACATTTTTACAATGAAATCTTTAGATCAGTAATCATTGCTTTTGGATCTCTCTTCAATGGAATTGAAATTCATAAGAAAGATGCTAATGATGATACCTTTAGTATTATAAAGGTCCCACTAGCGTATGGTCCTACTCAAAAGTTCTTAGCAAGACTTGAGCAGCAGGCAGATCTAAACAAACCAGTTCAGATGACCCTACCAAGAATGTCATTTGAATTTATTGACCTTCAGTATGATCCTGTTAGAAAGGCAACCCAAACTCAAGCATTTCACCCTGTAACTGATTCAGGCACAAAGACAAAAAAAGTTTTTATGCCTGTTCCATATAACATGGGTTTTGAACTTTCAATTATGACAAAGTTGAATGATGATGCTTTGCAGATTATAGAGCAAATTTTACCTTATTTCCAACCATCTTACACACTTCCAATTAAACTTCTTGGTGATCTTAGAGAAGTTGTAAATGTTCCAGTTCAACTTGAAAATGTAACAATGGAAGATGATTATGAAGGTAATTTTGACACTAGAAGAGCACTTGTTTACACCCTGAGATTTTCTGCAAAGACAAATCTATATGGACCAATTAGTGATGTTTCAAGTGATGTAATCAAAAAAGTACAAGTTGGATATGTATCTGGCCAAAGAACTTCTTCTGGTCAAGCATATACTAGAGATGTTTCATATAGTGTTGTACCAAGAGCAACCAAGAATTATACTGGAAATGTAGTCACAGAACTTGCTGAAGATGTTGATACCACTGAGACTGTAATCAGTGTTGGTGATGGTTCAAAAGTCACTGTTAAGCAATACATCACACTTGGTGATGAAGAACTGTTTGTTGAATCCATTGATGGCAATAAACTGACTGTCAAGAGAGGACAAGATAAAACAACTCCAAGTAACCATGTATTAGGATCAGATGTCTCTCAAATTGTAGCAGCTGATTCTGGTTTCATTGATATTGGTGATAACTTTGGTTTTGATGGTGGAATGTTATGACAGATGATAGTATCATAGACATTACACCAGGTAAGGAAAAACCTGCTCATCTTACCAAAAATGATGTAGAAAAGGATTATGAATATACAAGGGGTAATCTGTACTCTATTATTGAAAAGGGTCAAGAAGCAATTAATGGTATTCTAGAACTTGCCCAAGAAAGTGAGATGCCAAGAGCATATGAAGTCGCTGGTCAGTTGATAAAGAATGTTGCTGATGCTACTGATAAACTAATGACCCTTCAACAGAAGTTAAAGGATGTAGAAGAAGAAAAAGTTAGTAAAGGTCCAACAACAGTTAATAATGCTTTATTTGTTGGGTCAACTGCAGAACTACAAAAATTATTGAAGAATAATACTGATAAATAATACATCAGGGAGAGAAATCCCAAAGTTTATACTAATAGAATGTCTAAAAAAGAGGATTTGCCGTCAATAAATGATTATCTAGAGGATAATGAACTGCCCTCTTACAAGAATTTTATTGAAGAAGAGAAAGAATTACCATCAGTAGAAGAATATAAGACTTATCCTTTAGAAGAGGACCAAACAATTGAAGATGCAAATGGAAACACATTTGCAGAGGTTATTGACGTTGTAAAAGCACCTGAATGGCAAGAATTAGTTAAATTAGTTAATGATGTAAGAAAACAAATACCTGAAATACCTGAAATTAAGTCATATGATGATGAAATTGGTCAGATAAGTGAAAAAATTGCAGAAATTCAAGAAAATTTCTCTCAGTATGATCTAAAAAGTGATAAAATTTATGATCTAAGGGCAAAAAATGAAGAATTTGAGGTAAAATTAACTGAAATTGAGCAAAAAATACCTGAAGTACCAGAGGTTAGGTACTATGAAGGTGATATTGAGTTAATTTATGGTAAAATATCAAGAATTAAGGAAGAAATTGAGTCTCTTCCTGAGGTAAAATACTACGAAAATGATCTTGATGTCTTAAAATCAAGAATTGAAGAGGTCAACAACAATATTCCAACCTTTCCCAAGTGGGTCAATGAGGTAAATGAAGTACCTGACTTCTCTTGGATTGGTAAAACCTTTGGTGTTATTGATGATGACTTTAAAAAGGTAGAAACTCATTTTGATTTAATCAAAGATACTATTAATTCAAGAGTTTCTGAATTAGTTGAAACAATTGAAGTCAAAGATTTTGAGCAAAAAGTTGATTTTAAAGATTTAAAGAATGTATATTCAGAATCTAAGGACAAAATTTATAAAGAACTTAAAGAAATCACTCTAAGGGTTTATGACCATAAGCATGAATTCAAGGATGATGATAGAAAACTAAAAAAAGCACTCTTAGGTGAGCAAAATAAGTTAAAACAAACTCTTGAGACAGAAATCAAGAGGATTAATAAGGAGAGTGTAAAGACAGATGAGACAATTCTCTCATATTTTACTAATTTAAAAGAAGAGGTAAGTAAAAAGTTTGATTCTCTTCCAGAGATTAAAGATTATGACAATGAGATTGACTCACTTAGACAAGATGTAAAATTTGTTAAGGTAAGTGTTAAAAGTTGTCTTGAAGATATTAAAAAAATATCTGCAGATATTAAAAAAGCACAAGTTGACCTCGCTGAGGGTCTGTTAAATGAACCACCCAGTGAAAAAGAGACTGCTGGAGGACAAACTGATCCATTAACACCAATGGATCAAAAGTTTGCAACCCTTGATGATCTGTCAAAACACTACAGGTTGTTTATAAACAGGGTACAAACTCAACTTTCCACTATGGGTGGTGGTGGAGCAGGATTCATCAAAGACCTTGATGATGTAACATTTGATGGAACAGATGGTCAACTACTAATTTACAATTCTACCACTTCAAAATGGGTTGGTATTGGTAGTGATGAATTTATTGCTGTTGGTGCAGCAGGAACTTGGGGTGTAGATTCAGTTGGTATTCACACAACAAAATTTGTTGGTATTAATACAACAACAGCAAAAGCAGGGGTTGCCCTTCATGTTGTAGGTAATATTGAAGCAACAGGTAATGTAAATGTTGGAGGAACAATCACTTATGATGATGTAAGACATGTTGATTCTCTTGGTCTGTCAACATTTAGAAGTGGAGTTGAAGTAAATACAGGTTCAGCAACCACTGCTTTACTTGTTCGTGGTGATGCCAGAATTACTGGGATCCTTACCATTGGTACTGCGTCTGTAACCATTGATGGTGACAATAACACTATTACAACTGGTATTGTTACTATCACCAATTCAGATGTCACTATTGGTGATAATGTAAGAATTAATGCTGGTGCAACAGGTATTAACTCAGCACCTAATGTCTTCTATGTTGCTAAAGATGGCAATGATTCTAATAATGGCACATCAATTGATAATGCAAAATTAACTATTGCTAGTGCTGTTGGAGTTGCTCAATCTGGATCAGTGATTAAGATTTTGTCAGGAAATTATGTGGAGAGTAATCCAATTGTAGTTCCTGCATTTGTGGCAATTGTTGGAGATGATCTTAGAAGTTGTAAAGTATTACCAAGTAATGCAACACAAGATCTGTTCCATGTCAACAAAGGATGTAAACTAGCAAACATGACCTTCTCTGGTCACACTGCTCCTGCTGCTGCTGTTGCATTCCCATCTGCTGGTGCAACAAATGTAGGTGGTGGAAAATGGAAAGGACCTTACATCCAAAACTGCACTAGTGACACTACAACTGGAACTGGAATTAGAGTTGATGGAGATAAGGCAGTAAAGACCAAATCAATGAATGTTGATGCCTTTACACAATACAATCAGGGAGGTGTAGGAGTTGCAGTTACTAATGAAGGATATGCACAGTTAGTTTCTGTATTCACAATCTGCTGCAATGAAGCAATAACTGTTCATAAAGGTGGTCAAGCAGATGTTGCCAACAGTAATTGTAGTTTTGGAACACTTGGATTGGTTGCAGATGGCGTAAGCAATGAACAATTTACTGGTGTTGTTACATCTACTGCTGCAGTTAGTCAAGATAATATAGTTGTAAATGTTGGTGCAATTACAACTAGACCTTATGATGGACAAGTCGTTTATTTTGATCAACTGTTTAAATCTGTAGAATCCATCACAATCACTAATGGAGGCAGTGGATATACATCTACACCCTCAGTTACTGTTTCATCCCCTACAGGTCCAAATGGAGAGGTAGCAACTGCCTTTGCTACACTAGAGGGTGGTATAGTTACAGAAATTGATATAATAAGCAGTGGAAGTCAATATACTGGAAATGCAACAGTCACTATTTCTGCCCCTGATTCTGGCACAACTGCTACTGCTACAGCAGTAATGGCAGATACTTACTACACAATAAATAGTGCTACACCCATAGTGTCTGGAATTACTACATTAACACTTGCTGAAAATTTACTTAATACAGTTGGGGTTGCATCAACTGCATACTTCTTCCAACAAAGTAAAATCATTGCTAGTTCTCATACTTTTGAATACATTGGTGCTGGAAATAATATAACATCTGCCACTCCAAAAAGAGGTGGAGTTACAATTCAAGCAAATGAAGTTAAGAGTCAAAATGGTGGAAGAGTAATTTATACAAGCACAGATCAAGCAGGTAATTTCCGTATAGGTGATGACCTTCAGATAAATCAGTCAACAGGAACAATCAGTGGAAGAGCATTCTCCAAGAGTTTGTTCTCAGAAATGACCCCCTTCATTCTAGCACTTAGTTAAATGGCACAGTTAGCACTCAATAGATTTAAGACTGAAACACTTCAGTTAACAACAGTAGATCAGACATTATATACAGCACCCACTGGTTATACAGGTATTGTGCTTTATGCTCATGTGACTAACTATGGTTCTTCACAGACCACAGTTACAATGTCTCATATTAGAAGTTCTACTACAACAGAGATTATCAAAGAAGCAGCTGTCCCTGTAAATGATGCTTATATTCCTCTTGATGGTAAATTAGTTTTACAAACTAATGACTCTATCAAAATCAAAGCTGGTGCTAACACCACTCTTAAAGTTCTTCTATCTGTGTTGGAGACTGCAAACTGATGCCTAGACTAATAAGTGCAATCAATTCTGGCAGTGGTGCTGTTGGTATTGCTAGTGATGGTGTTGATTTAGGAAATATGAAAAAAATAGATTATGAAAGCAATAGAATTGAGTTTGATAACACATCTGGTGTTGCTACTGTGATGTCTAACCCTCTTACAATCATTGGTCTATAAATACTAAGAGACCTTATTTTATATCAATGAAAAAGAAGTGTCCGGACGGAAAATATTATTGCTATACTGATAAAGTATGCAAAGACATTCCAAAAGGGTTCAAGATGGTTGGACCTATGGGGATGCTTCGTAAGGAAAATGGTCATTCTGTTGATGATGACGATTCTAAAACCAAAAAGAATGGTAAGAAGAATGGTAGTGTTTCTAATGGCAATGGTAATGGCAATGGTAGTAATGGTAATGGGAGTGGCAATGGTGGATCCTCAGTAAGTGAGGATTTGAGAAAGTGGTTTGGTTCTGGTCCTGAAGGTGGAAAAGGTGGTGGTGGATGGGATCGCTACAACACCAAAGGTGAGAGGATTGGTAAATGTGCTAGAGGTGAAGGTGAAGGTAAACCCAAGTGCCTTTCAAATGAAAAAGCAGCAAAAATGTCTAAATCAGAAAGAGCTGCTGCTGTAAGAAGAAAAAGAAAAGCAGATCCAGTAGCAGACAGGTCAGGCAAAGGAGGAAAACCTATCATGACATCAAACAAAATTAAAGAAAGTTCTTCACCAATGGTGAGACAAATTCTTGAAAAAATTGAATGTGAAAGAGAGTGGATTCTTATAGAAAAGAATGTGCCAACTAATCCTTCACTTTGGTCTAAATTTAAATCACAAGCAAAAGCAAAGTTTGATGTTTATCCATCTGCATATGCCAATGGTTGGGCTGCCAAGAAGTATAAAGCAGCAGGTGGCAGTTGGAAGAAAGCAACTAGTGAAGAAGTAGAATATCTGGATGAGAAAAAAGGATGTGCTCATAACCATAAAGGAGAGGAGTGTCCTGTTCATGGTGTAAAGGAGTGTCCTAACGAAAAAAAGATTGAAGAGGCAGTGAGAGTACCTGCCAAAACTGGTAATCTTTACCAGGTAATGTTTACCTTCAAAGGTAAATTGATGTTAATGAAAGTTTTCTTCCCTGAAGTGTCCCCACCTACTAGAACAGAAGTTCAGGCAGCACTTGATAAAGTATATCCTGGATGTCATGTTAAGAGATTTGATAAAAGTGATTATCAACCTGGAGAATTGATGATAAATGTTGGTGAAGAAGTTGAGCAACTTGAGGAGATGCCTTATCAAGTAATGGGATCACCTGATGGAAAGAAGGAAAAGAAAATTGGTAAACCAGTGAAGAGTAGAAAGTATGCTGATGCAAGAGCAGCAGAACTATCTGACACTCATAAGAAAACTGGTGGAAAGTACAGTTCACAATATGTAGAAGGAGTTCATAGTGAAGATGAAACTGTAGATGAGGCAGCAGCATGGACAAAAAAGTCTGGTAAAAATCGTGAAGGAGGATTAAATGAAAAAGGTAGGAAGTCGTATGAACGTGAAAACCCAGGAAGCGATCTTAAAGCACCTTCAAAGAAAGTTGGGAACCCTCGTAGAAAGAGCTTTTGTGCGAGAATGAAAGGAATGAAGTCAAAGTTGACTTCTGCTAAAACTGCAAATGATCCTAATAGTAGGATAAATAAATCCCTTAGAGCTTGGAATTGCTGATTAATTTATGAGTGAAATTTATCTTGGTAATCCTAATCTAAAAAAAGCAAATACTCAAATTGAGTTTACTCAAGACAATATTGAAGAGTATTTGAAGTGTAAGGATAACCCTGTCTACTTTGCCCAAAACTATGTAAAGATTGTGACTCTTGACCATGGTTTACAACCATTCAAGACATATGACTTTCAAGAAAGACTTATCAACAATTTTTACCAGAATAGATTTAACATCTGCAAAATGCCAAGACAGACTGGCAAAAGCACGACAGTTATTTCTTTTCTGCTTCACCATGTCGTCTTTAATGACAGTGTTAATATTGGCATCCTCGCTAACAAAGCATCAACTGCTAGAGAACTTTTAAGTAGATTACAAGTTGCATATGAGAACTTGCCTAAATGGATGCAGCAGGGTATCCTATCATGGAACAAAGGTTCACTGGAGTTAGAAAATGGCAGTAAGATACTGGCAGCTTCTACATCTGCAAGTGCTGTCAGAGGCATGTCGTTCAATATCCTCTTCTTGGATGAATTCGCGTTCGTTCCAAATCACATCGCTGATGCCTTCTTTGCCTCTGTTTATCCTACTATTACTTCTGGTAAAAGCACA
>CERO01002813.1_pt1 | contig 10363 bp, 18 predicted proteins | sample 530851 | NCBI WGS metagenome assembly CERO01 (sample SAMEA2621033, study PRJEB7988) | marine metagenome | biome: marine biome (ENVO:00000447); feature: surface water layer (ENVO:00002042); material: "saline water (ENVO:00002010), including plankton (ENVO:xxxxxxxx)" | depth 5 m
TGCCCCGACATCAATTTTAGACCACTGCAAGTACATGTAATGAGTCCCAGTAATATAAGTAGGAAAGCTTTTGTTATAAAACCAAAAACCTTCTTCCCTAATTGTGAACTCCTTATCAATGTAATCATACCATTTTTCTTTAAAATCTTGAGGATATTGTTTGAAATCAAAAACGTTTTTTATTTTACTTAAAGCTTTTGGATATTCAAACTTTTTCCATGTATTGTTTTTAAACTTGTGAATATTTTTAGATTTTGGTAAAGCTATTTTTAAACTTTGTATTTCATATACTTCACCTACTGTACCGTCTTTACTAATAACAACCATATCGTGTTGCTCATCGTAACCGTATTTCCAGCTCTTATGTCTGTTATTTTTTTTTAATGTAGAAGGTTTTATATAATCTTCTAATACCTTATATAATTCTTGTTTATACATTATTTAGACCTCCCTTCTGCAAAACCTTTAAAACTAGTTTGTTTTTTTTCTGCGACTTTTGGTTTATCTTCTAACATATTTTTTTCTTCTTCAATACGGTTTAATATTTCAAAAGCATCAAATATAGCTAGTTTTTTAGTAGCTGCAGCATTTTTAAGTCTATCTGCGGAAATATCTGGACCATAATCTATAATTGGTTCTTTAGCAACTTTAATTAACTCTTTTACTGCTACTTGCCCAGCTTGGATTATATTCTTCTTCGTTTCCTTCGTACTCATATTTTATAACAATATCATTTGATTTCATACAATATAAACGTTTACCATCAATTAAAAACTGCCACTCTCTGTTTGGTCTAAAACCAACTAAATCTCCTGCGTTTATATTAAGGCTTTTTAAATATGGATTACTATATTTTAATATACCTTTTATTTTTTCTTCTTTATCTACAACTTTATCATCAGTATTTTTAATAGGTTGAATAAAACATCTATCATTAAATGTATTCCAATGATTTTTGTGTTTATAAAGATATATTTGATCTAAAGAAACAAAATACAAATCTTCTTTAAACCAAGATCTACTAACTTTTTTTACACCACTTGTATCATAAAAAGTTCTAAATACATTTTGATGTATAACTATAGTATCGCCTTTTTTTATATTAGTATTAAAAGCTAACGGTGTTGCTATTACTTCTGCTTCTCTATTTATAAATTTCCAAGCTTCTAATTGAGTATTAACAACTAAGTTCTTGTCTCCAACTTTTATCTCGTTATTGTATTTATCACCTATAGGTTTTACAATAAAATCATACAAACTTTTCATTAATATTCTAAGTCATACTCAATAGATATAGCCATGTTAGAATTAAATTTTTTCCATGGCAACACCTCATTGTTTTTCTTTATATAAATATTATAAGAATTATCTGAAGAGTCAAATAAGATATGAGATATTTCATGACCACCATATACTTGTTGACCAATTGAATAATGCATGGCATCATTTTTATAGTCTGACCCTATACTGATTTTTCTAATATTATTCATCTTCATTTTTTTCGATAGGTGTAATTTCACCTGTCTGCAAATCAATATTAACAGAACCGTATTCTTCTTCTAATTCTTTTTTAGTTTGCTCTATATCATTGCTAAGAATTTTGACTTCACTAGCAACGGTATGTTTTTGTATTTCAAGCACGCCTATATTGTTTAATAAACGCGACAATTGTTGTTGTTGATCAGTTATTTTTTTTAACTGATCATCTGTGATTTTTTTCATTTTATTTAATTTAATTAGTATATATTTAAATAGTTACACTATATTGTAATTATTTACACTACTCTTTCAAAAGTTATTTCAATTGGTCTACTACCTGAATCTGATGGAAAAGGAGTAACACCACCTACTGTAAACTCAACTTCAATTTGTATAGTATCTCCACTTCCACATTGCTGAACTAGTTCACCGTAAAATATTTTATCTCCTGTAAGCTCTGTTGATTTTTGATCAATAATATCTATTTTAACTCCACCTGTACCTGTACCTACTAAAGATGTTCTCATTTCTACTTGACTTGTTTGATCAAACCAATGTTGACAAGTTCTAATTTTCCAAGTACCTTGGCCATTAGCACCTAATGTAAATGTTGCTACTTGACCAGCATTTCCACCCGCGGCGTTTGTACATGTCCAATTATAATTTGAAGCAGTTGTGCCAGTTGGTAAATTATTTACATCTATTAAAGGAGTAGCGTCGAATGGTAAAAAACTTTGAGTGGCGCTTGGCCAGTTTGCATAAACAACTGGATTACCGTTTGTCCACACAAATGTTTGAAATGAATTATAATTAGTAACCCATTCAACTCCGGCAGATTGTGCTGCTAATACTTTTCCAATTTGACCTGTAGCACCTGTTGTATCGGTAATATCATTATTAATAGTAATTGTATCTTGAAAACCAACTACATCTTGAAAATTAGCTTGACCACCAACATCTAAATTAAATTGAGGATTATTAGTGCCAATACCTACTTGACCAAATGCGCTTATACGCATATTTTCTTGAAGAGCTCCAGCATCATCAGCATTTTGGAAAATTAAATCTTGACCATCAGGAGCAATAGTACTATCTGCTGTAAATATTTTAGCTGCAACAACTGGATTAGCTGTGGGTCCATCTCCTACGCCATTAAATACTACCGCTTGACTACCTACGCTTGGACCAGCTCCTGTAGCTGCTAAATTTAAATCACCTGTCAACTTTTCAGAAGCTCCAGCTGTTAAAGGTAGATAAGGACCACCTGATAATGTTATTAGACTAGAAGCTAAATTAGCTGGAGTAATTTTAGTATTAACCGCTCCTGCATAACCCACTATATCATCAAAGTTTGCTATATCTGCTTCTGCTGTAAAGGCAGAAAATTTTATATTTGCCATGTTTTATTTATTATTTTATTCTCTGATCATTAAATCAGCATTGTTTTCTGTTAACATAAAGTCTACTCCATTTTCTAATATAATGAAGTTAGTTATAGGTGCTCCGCCTGTGCCCGGTTCATTGGGTATAGCAAGTATTGCATTTGCATTTCCTAATATAGTTGGTGCCATTTATTGTAGTGCTAATATATCTGCAGCTGATGTTCCTGAATCAAATACTCTTATTACTTGTAAAGGAACATATGAGTTATTAGCTACATTTTTTAATACTACAGGGTTTTCACTTGCAGCTGGTATAACTGTTAAATCACCTGCGGTTCCTACAAATAAGCTAAAACCTTCTTGACCTTGCTTGTTATTTGATAAACCACCGTTGCCTCTATATATATCGAAAGCAGCTCCACCACCTAATCCTGGTGCAGATAAAGTAAGTTGAGTGTTACTATCAACTGTTTCTACTTGAGCTAAAGTACCCGTGCTTGGTTCATATACTACATCACCTGCAGCTACTCTTGCGTAATACCCTGTTGCAGCTGGGTTAGTTTGTCCATCTAAAAATAATGTTCCTACTGCTGTTAAGGTTGTTCCTGCACCTACATTACTTCCACCTAAATAACTTCCTGGCTCAGGAATATTTATAGTATCGTTAGGAATAACATCTATTGCTTTTGTTGGTTGATTACTTGCCATTTTTATTGTTTTTGTTTAAATATACTTGTTGCTTTTTCTGTTGTTCGTCCACCGAAATAGGCTAAAACTACGGCCATCATCACATTCTCAAATGTGGAGTTCCAATTATCGTGTATGTTAAAAGGTATAGTTTCAATGCTGTCTAATATACCAGCAAGAGAAAAAACCATTATACACCATATTAAAACTAGAGGACGTACGTTTTTAGACATCCAAGAATCAGACATTGAATCTGCTTTCCATCTTGAAGTAATTGCCTCTATTTCTTTATTTTGTTGATCATAAATTAACTGTTGAAGTTTTATCTTATCATCATTAGGAGCATCAGATTTTGTTATAGCTTCTATAGCTTCTTTTGGAGAAGTAACTCCTTGTAATACGTTTCCTAATGTAGGATTAATTACAGATGCTGCGCCAAACAATAACTGCCCAACAGTTGTGTCTTTAAATTTTTTTTTACTCATGAGTTTTTATATGCTTCATCTTCCCAAGGTAATGCAGAATTACCTTCGTCCATTGTTTTTCTGGAATAAGTTTTACCTTTCCAATATACATTATCATCATCATAATCTAAATCACCTCTTTTCATTTGGTCTATATGTACCATTTCATGATCAATTACTTTAGGTATCATATCTACATCCACATCCTTATCAATAATGATAGTTAAATTTTTATTTGCTTTACCTAAAACGCCTTCTTCCATATCTACATGATATACTGGAACAGACCATTTATAAGGTGGGTTATTTAGTTTAAATCCCATGTTTATTTTTTTCTTGAGGGAAACATTAGATTTAACGCATCTCTCCGTTTATTACATCCACAAGGGACACCAGTAACTTCTGACGCTTTGTCAACAAGTTTCTTGATGCCCGTTGCTTTTGTAAATTTTTCAATTCTATCCCCTAATCCTTTTGGTTTCACCTTACGATACTAAAAAGCTTCTCCAGTATACTTTTAATGCTGGATCATATGCAGCTGTTACATCAGCTTGATCTTGAGGTAATCCACATGTAGATTTCACTCCACCTGGATTAGCTGTAATAGCTCTAATAATAGCAGCTTTTACTTTGTTTCCATAATCTGCTGAAGCTGGTACGTTAGCGTCAGGAGCATCTGTTGCGGTTGGTGAAGTTGAACAGATAACTGTACAAATTGTTACACCTGCTCCACCTGCTAAATTTATTGTTGCTACTATTGCAGCGCTAGTATCTACTGATACGCTTATAATACTGTCTGCTAACAATAAGTTATCACCATCCATTCCTGGAGCTGGAGTTAAACCTGCACCATTAGTTACACCCCCTACTACAGGGAAATTTATCCATTTTGCCATGATTTTTTTGTTTTAATTGTTAATATTTATTTATTTATTTTACTTGGTTTTATACAGATCCATGACTGTTATGTTGCTCTTTCTTTAAAGTCTTGTGCAAATTCTGAAATTGCTTCACCAACTCCAGAAGCTACATTTTTTACTTTTTTAACACCTGCTTTAAATTTATCTTTCAGAGTTTTTTTTTTATTAGTACCCATATCTGGACCTACTTTTAATGGAGACATTGATGATTTAAAATGTTTTGACATCCAAGGTCTACTACTATCCATATCTCTTACAACTGGATTATCTTTCATAAGATCTTTTCTTTCTTGTTTTACTGATTCACCATGCATACCTGGTCCATCACCATAGTCCATTGAAGGACCTTTATAATCGTTTGGCATAATTATTGTTTTTAATTGTTATTATTTGGTTTTTCTTCTATATCTTTTTTGAGCTCGCCTCACGCTTTTGTCTGCGCTTAATTCTTTATCAAATACACCCGCATCTTTTGCAAAATCATAATCAAAATCTCTACTACCATATTTCATTCTAGAATCTAACTTTGAGGCTGGTGAAGAAGATTTTGGCTCTCCACTTGGAAAATGAGTTGCTAAAAATTTATCTTTACCATCATCCCAACTTACACCATCATGCATACTAGGTCCTCCATGATCTCTAATGCCATGCATTGTTTTCTTATGAGCTTCCCAACCTCTATATCCCATACCGTGATCTTTCATTTCACCCATTTTTTTTGCTGGTGAACCATGGTGTTTTTTATCATATTTCATATCACCTGCTAGTTTTGAAATATGCTTTTCATCAGCAGTCATTTTTTCATCACTATGTCCGTGGTGATCATCATATATAATGTCTCTTTTTAAATAATCAATATGCGCCGCGTCATCTTTAACAGCGTCGTCATAATTTTTACTTGTAACTTTTGTGTGGGCGTGGTCTTTTGACCATTTTGCGTTACCAGTGTATTCACCCCAATGTCCTTTATGTCCCATGTTATTTTCCTCTTTTAATTTTACCTTGTTTTTTAGCGTATTTCTTTTTATCTTTATTTTCTTGTCTTTTTACTTTTCTTTCAAGTCTAGCTTGTCTTCTTGTTAACCTATCGTTCTTTTTTCTTTTACTAGCATCGTCTTTATTATCTTCTATTTTCTTTTTTGTTTTATCTCTACGATGTTCTGCTCTAGTTTTCTTTTTAGTAGTTGTAACGGTTACTTCATCTAATGCTTGACCTTGCATCATGCTTTTTCCTTTACCTTTAGTACCTTCTAATCTAGCAAACTCTTCATCAAATGTTTCACTTAATGGAGAACGCATAGAAGGACCTCCTTTTTTTGGTTCTTCTTCAGTAGGAGTAACATTATTACCTTGAATATTTTTTAATAACTTACTAAATAACGCATTCATGTCATTGTTATCAGATGTGGCGTTTGATTGATTTTTGAAACTGTAATCACCCCAGCTTTTTTCAAAATCATCTTCAGTGTAATATGGATTATCTTCATTTTGTGCCTGTTCAAAATCTTTTCTTCTTTGAATCTTGTTAACAGTTGTTTCAAGTCCGTCACCTAATCTATTTAATGCGTCAGTTACTACGCCAGCCATAGGAATATAAGTAGCAGCGCCTGCTGTATCAGCGCCAGACTCATAAGCACCTTGTAATGGAGACATTTGACCAATAGCTCCTTTGTTTTCTTCGGTAGAAGTACTTTGTATAGTACCTAAATCTGCACCTGCTCCTTTTCTAATATTAAGATCAGTTGTAAATTTATTCCTATTATGTGCAGCTTCTTCGTCAGCTTTACTCCAAACATTATCAACAGGTTTCTTATCAATATCAGTAACTGTTTTTTGCATAGCTTGCTTAGTTACTGGTTTTGCCTCTGAAGATTCAGTACGTAATGGACTAGGTTTAAAAGGATTTTTTGCGCAAAAACGTTTTGAAAAACTCATTTTAATTATTTTTTAGAGCAACCAAAATTTTTAGCATAATTCGCCATTTTGACTACTGATTCATCGTAGTTATCTTTTTTTGCCATAACAGCATCAGCTGCTTCGCATGTTGATTTACCTGGCATATTTTTCTTTACCCAGTTTGTAAACTTACCTTTATTTTCTTCTTTAATTTCTGGAAATTTTTCTTGTAAAAAAGGACTTGAATATTGTGTGTACATGTTTTATTATTTATATGTTATTTTCCTTGTGCTCTTGTAGTAATTGGACCAGCTGAATAAGGAACTCCGTCTAATTTAAGTTTCATTCCTGTTATACCCGCGCTTGAACCTGAACCATGTAATCTACCTACTTGACTTAGTGGTCCGTCCCAAATATGTGATTCACCTACTATACCAACTTTACCTTTCCCCATTTTTTCTGCATGAGGATCATATGTGTGATTGTGTTTTGACATAATTTATTTGTTTAGTTATTTATTTATTTATTTTCTTTAGCTGGAACAGTCATATACTTTCCTTTTCTTCTTGGGTCTTCCCTATGATAATGCGCTCCTTTATCTTCATGATTTTTATTATGTCCTTGACCAGCTGGAGCATTAACTTGACCCACATGTTTAGCTGGAGAACCTTCATTATCTTCTTTATGTTTCTTTTTTTCGTCCATAATATCTGACTGACGTCTAAACGCAGCACGTTGTGGATCTTCACCTTCATTAACAAACTTAGAATCTTCACCATTTGCTTTAATATCAGCTATTTCTGCTTCTAATCTTTTAATTTTTTCTTCATCATGCATCATCAATGCAGAACCAATACCACCTAATACAGATCTATTTCTAGCACCCATATCACCAAACATGCCCATACCTATATTTCTAGCAGCAGGATTAAATCTTCCTGTAGCCATAAGACCACTAGGATCTAGCATGTCATTACTTACTCCGCTACCCATAGGTTGAATTGCTTGTTGAGCACCTATTGCTCCTACATTAGTAGCTGCTTGTTGAGCTGCCATAGCATCAGCATTAGTTAATGCATTAATACTAGGATTACCACCTAATGAACCAAACAAGCTAGTTGGTATACCAGCTATACTAGCACCTCCAGCTCCAAATTTTAATGCGCTTTTACTCATCTTGTTTTATCTTTGTTTAAATTATAAATTGCTTTTGTCATTACTTTATCCATGTATGATGTACCTGATATTATCTTATTCCTACTACCAATGTTTATATCTTCTTCACCTAGCATGATTCTGTATATACGTTGTATCAATTGCTTACCTTTAAATGAAACTTTGTATATATTATATTTTTGAGTTGTTCTATTTCTATTTCTCCAAACTACTATCCAATTATTTTGAATAAGTCTGTTCCAACGTCTATTGTCCCAACTATAAGCGTATGTGCCTTCTTTAAAATCTTTTATTGTAAATAGATCTATGCAGTCTAAATAAATAAGTAATTCTAAATCACTATCTGTTAAATTATTATTTTTACAAGCCCATTTACGTATTACTCTGTAATGTTTAAGTAAATTTAAATTTTTAACATCATTAGCGCTTATTTTCATAATACAACTACAATGTCTTGAGCTTTAATAATTCTATAAGATTTTTTATCTATTTCTATTTTGTGACCAGCGTGTCTATCAAAATAAATATTATCATTTTTTTTAACACCTGCTACTTCTTCACCTGTGGATATAACACTGGCTTCTACGTATCTTATATCACTACGTTGGTTTTCAGCTAGAAGTAAACCACCTTTTGTTTTAGTAGTTCCTTCTTTTACTATACTTATAATTAAATATTTACCTACTGCTTTCATCAACTCTAATATTATTAATTACACAATCAGTTGATAAAATAGTAGTAGCCACTGAAGCTGCATTTTGAAGAGCGCTTTTTGTAACTAATAATGGATCAATAATACCACTATCAATCATTTGTACCATATTTCCTGTAACAACATTAATACCCATACCTTCTCGTGCTATTGGCATATTGTTTTCAATTCCAGCATTTTCTAAAATTGTTTCAAATGGAGATAATATGGCTTTTAGCAGTACTTCTTGACCAATATCTTTATGATCTATTTGTGATGCTGCATTAAGTAAAGCTATACCACCGCCTGGAACAATTCCTTCTTTTATTGCAGCTTTAGTAGCACATATAGCGTCTTCAACTCTGTCTTGTTTTTCTTTCAACTCTATATCAGAGCTAGCGCCTATTTTTACTATTGCTATTTTTGCAGCTAACATAGCTAGTCTTTTTTCTAACTTAACCACATTTGCTGGCGTATTTTTTTTAGATAACTTATCTTTAATATCATTAATAACTTTTTCTATTTCTTCTGAATTTTCTTTTATTTGAATTACAGTATTACTAGAATCAGTTATAGTTTTTGCGCATGAACCTAAATATTCTATTTTTATTAAGTCTAAATCATCACCAAGGTCTTCATTAATAATAGTAGAACCAGTTAACAATGCTAGATCATCAAATACTTGTTTTCTATTTACCCCATGTGTTGGTGCATCAATAACATTAATTTTTATGTTACCTTTTATCTTATTCATAGCTAGAGCCGATAAAACACCTTTTTCTACGTCTCCAATGATAAGTAAAGGTTTATTGTTTTTTATTACGTACTCTAGCACTGTTTGTATTTGTCTTATTGAATCTACTTTTGAATCAATTAACAGTACTAATGGGTTTTCTAATTCCGCTGTTTGATTTTCAATATTATTAATAAAATGTCTATTAGTAATACCTTTATCATACTCCGCGCCTTCTATTATTTTTATTTCTGTTTTTCCTATATCAGAAGGTTCCATCATTACTACACCTGTAAGATCTACAGCTCTAAATGCATCAGCTATTAATTTACCAAGTTCTGGGTCATTATTAGTTGATATTGTAGCAATTTGATCAATCATTTCTCCTTCTACTGAAACAGAAATTTTTTCTAAATATTTTATAACTTTTTCAACAGCAGAGTTAATTCCATCTTTTAAAACTCTAGAATTAGTTTTATTTGCAACTTTATATGCTTCTTGTAATATAGCGTGTGCTAAGATAGTTGCGGTGGTTGTACCATCACCTGCTTGTTGAACTGTTTTACGTGCTGCTTCTTTTAAAAGGGTTGCACCCATATTTTCTACAGGATCTAACAAAATTACTGAATTAGCCACAGTAACACCATCTTTAGTAATTACTGGATAGCCTTGTGAATCTTCAAGTAAAACACACTTACCGCTAGCTCCTAAAGTGGAGCTAACAGCTTGTGTAAGTTTTGTTATGCCCTTAAATACTTTTTCCCTACCTTCGTTACCGAAGTTAAGATTTTTAACTATTAAATTTGACATGATTAAATTTTATTTTATTTTATTTAAAGGTTTTAACGACTTTAGGACCTTTTAAGAAATCTACTTTTTTAGCATAGTGCTCTACTGAACCATCAATAGCTTGCTCTGCTCCTTCAATAGTTTCA
>CERO01005661.1_pt1 | contig 10299 bp, 1 predicted proteins | sample 530851 | NCBI WGS metagenome assembly CERO01 (sample SAMEA2621033, study PRJEB7988) | marine metagenome | biome: marine biome (ENVO:00000447); feature: surface water layer (ENVO:00002042); material: "saline water (ENVO:00002010), including plankton (ENVO:xxxxxxxx)" | depth 5 m
AAACTTACCACTATGTTTTAAAAAATATCTATGATTTTGAAACACATCATCTCTGACTCTTTCTTTTTCTGTATGAAATATATATTCAAACCCTTTAATAGCTGAGTTAGGAGCTGTCATAGCTACGTTAGATTCGTTACCATCATAGTATTGTTTACCTTTCATTTCATAATCAAACCTTGCTATTTTACGAACACCAAATCCATAACGGTAATCATAATCATAATACTCTGTTCCATCAACCACAGCAGGCACGTCATACACATTTCCATTAGGATTAGTTCTTACAAAATAATTAGGTGCGTTTTCTTTAGAGTTTTTAATATCTCCAGCTATATAAAACGTACTATACTTTAAAAAATCTTCATAAACACTTTTAAATAAATTCTTTTTATCTTGAGAATTTATATTAAAGGTTATGAGTATACAAATCAGTGTTAATAATTTTTTCATATTTTAATTTAGTTTTACTCCGTTAATTTTAACACCACCATTTATAACAGCTGGGTTAAATTTCTTTTTTCCTTTTCTACCACGTTTTTTAGGTGGTCGTATTTTTTTGTCTGCCCCTAACTCGTAAGCTTGCCAACCACCTAGCAAAAATAATCTTTCCCACATAGCTAAATCATTAGCCATAGAATCATCAATGTTTTTTGCTTTAATAATTAATCTATCAATAGGTAAATTAAACGCTGCCGAGATAAGATTAGCAGCTGCTAAAAACCCTGGGTTTTGTATATCCCATCCCATTGCACTTACATCATCCATGTTCCACGATAGTGTTCTTCCAAACTGTCTAACTCTTGAAACCTTACTACTAAGCGGTGGGGATAGTTTTAAAAATTCATATACTATTTCTTCATACTCAGGTGTGTTTTCTTTACTTTCTTTAACTCCTTTTAGTATAGCATTTTTAATAACAGATGTTACAGCGCCGGCAAATCCTAAACCTCTTAATAAAGAATCTAACATACTATTAGCTGATCTAGTTAATTTTTCTTCTTCATCTTCATCATCAAGATCTCCAAATCCAATAGCGAATAAAGCTTGTTGAGTTGCTGTAAATATTAGGTTTTGCATTAAAGTATAATGTATAACTTTAGAAACACTAGCTTTCCAATTACCTCTTCTATTTTTAATATCATCAATTGCTTTACCAATTAACCTAGCGTACTGCATAGGTGTATTAGCAAATGCTAAAATTAATCTACCTAATGAACCGGCTTGCTGCATGGATATTCTATCAGGTCTGCTTGATTGTTGTGATTCTTCTGCTATTTCTCTAAAATCTAAAAACGCTTGTTGCTCAGCTTCTTTTTGTTCCATACCCTGCTTAAGATATGTGTTTAATCTATTTCTATAAAAAGATGCTCCACCTGAAGCAATGGCTAAACTATCTGCAAATTGAGTAGGTAAAAAACCTATTTGTAACAACTTAGCTATGATACCTCTCATACCATCTTTCTTAGCCATGTCTGCTATATCACTTTCGTTTACATTAAATCTTAAACCTCCTCTTCTTTCTTGTAAGAATGGAGAGTTCATTATCATCATGAAGTCTTTATAAAACTGTTTTTGATTTGCAAATGCTTTACTAGCAGCTAGTATGTTATTATCTTCTAAGTTAATAAAGTTAACTGCAGATATAGTTTGAAGCATAGCTGATCTAGTGTTAAAGAACATTATTACACCAATACCATTTGTCATCCAATCCGTAAACTTACCAGTTAAACTATCACCTTTAAAATTTCTATTTATACCAGACTTCATTCTACCTAACATATTTTCTAATGCTATTCTGTAAGGCTTACCAAACGATGCTTCAAGTTTATTTAAATTAGCTTCAGAGAATATAACATCTACATTACGTTGCCAATCTTGCAGGTAAAAAGATCTAGTGTTTGTCATTAATGAATCAAGTAAATCTGTTGTAATAGTACCAGCCAACCAACCATCTTTTGGTTTAGCTAACCCTTGACCTTTTAACACATTTAATATTTCATTACCAAATATTTCAAGATACTCGTTTTCGTTTATAAAATCTTTTATTTCTTTTAAATCTGCTTTACTTATGCCTGGAATTTTATAACCTAACTTATCCCACATATATATTCTGACAGCGTTTTGTTTTGTATAAACTGAACCGGGTATAAGTTTTTTAAGATCTTTAGGTATAATATTTAAAGCTTGCTTTAATGCTTTATAATCATTTTGTAAAGTAATTCTAGATAAAGAAATGTTTTGCATTGCTATAGCAAATGGATCTAATAAGTTTTCTTTAATCCAAGCCATGTCAGCATCACCTTGTTTTCCTTTACCTAATACACTATATAATAATCCTACAAAGTCATCTGCTGAAGCAGGTATAAAAAAGTTTTTACTTCTTTTTGTAGCGCCTATTAATTCTGCTTTAGCTTTAGAAAACTCTTTAAATGATTTAATACCAGTCTTACGCTCAATCATATCATTAAACTCCTTGTTCATTGAAACACTGTTTCTACGTCTAGCAACTTGAACTTTAGAATTTACATCTAAAACATTTAAAGCATCTCCTACAGCTTTAACATTTTTAACCGCATCATCTACAAAGTAAAAATCATTATAACCTTCAGCTGCTCTTGCTATAATCCAATTTGCTTTAGATTGTGGGCTACCATCTTCTAATCCTATAATATTTTCTAAAGGTAATTCCATTCCAATACCTTTTAAAAATTCATATATAGCTGGTGCTGCAGCAGAGGGTCTAGCTGTTAATACGAATATGTTTTTACTACCAAACTTATCTATAGCTTTTTTAAGTCTATTAGCTAGTGGTCCTTTTCTACCGTCAACAACTTTATTAAACTCTGAAAAATCAAATGTAGCACCTTGCTCTTCTAGCTTTTGAGAATCCTTTGCGAATTTAGTAGCGTCGATTTTAAATGTTTTACCATTTAATGTTACTTTTATTTTACTCTTAGTTATAGCTAACGTATCATCAAAGTCATACACGCTTATTCCTTTCTTTGGGTTGTTAGGATTTTGAGCATATGTAAAAGCTTTTTGTAAGTTATCTAATCTGTTTAAAACCTCGTTGTTACTTACTGATTGTCTTTTTGGTTTGACTTGTTTAGGTGTAATCTTAAGATTATTTGGAACAGCTTTTGCTTTTGCTTTTTGTACCGCCACAGTAGTTGGTTGACCCTGCGCATCAATACCATATATATCAGCAAATGTTCTACCATCTAATCCTTTTATAGAACTAGGATCTATACCACCATCTTGAGCAAATACTAAATCGTTGAAATATCTTTCCCAAAACTTACCTGTTATTACATTCCATGTATCAGGCATACGTTGTTGTAAGCTTTTACCACTTGCTGTTCTAGCATTACGCAGCTTATCGTCCATTGCTTTATCTAAAACAATCATTTTATAGTTATCTATAATTAACCTATAAGCTGTGTTAAAATCTATACCTTCATTTAAAATAGCATCCATTAAATAAATGTAAGCCATTGTTGCAGGCATCGCGTGTTCAAACTCTATAGTTTTCCAACCACCTTTTGGCATCTTTCCTTTATCAGTAGGTTTTCTTTTAGTTATTGATTCAGAATAACCTATAAGTTGAGCTCCTAATCTATGCCAAGACGTCGCGTCATTAGCGGTTAGTTTTAAATACGAACCAATAACAGGAGCGTATTTACTTTTAGTCTCAGGATCTTTCATTAACTCACTGAAAATCTTCCACATGTTCTTGTGAATTTTACCAACATTTTCGTTCCACTTTTCTATATCTCCATTCTCAAGACCTTCTGCTATTTTCTCGCTATACTTTTCCTTATCACCAAACATGGTTTTATAATTCTTAGTTAGAGTCCAATCAACATCTTTCATTCCTTCACCAAACTTAGTATTTGGATCATTACCAAGAGCAAAGATTTTAGCTTTAAAATCATCATATGCTTTGGCTCCAGCTGGATCTTTAAACGTACCTATTCTAGGATCACCTGCTTTTAATTTTTCACCATTAACTTTATCACCTACCGTATATGTAGACTTTGATAATCCATAACTAGCATTAGAATATGTAAACACAGATGTTTTAACTTTACCATTTTTATAAGTAAACCAGAAGTTTCTTCCTAATCCATTTAATGGTAGTAGATCTTCTTTTATTTTAAGTATAAAATTATCTCTACCTTTTTGAGTTTTAAGATCAAAAGTTTTATTAGAGCCAGGTATTTCTTTACCATCTTTATCAAGTTGTTTATCAAGCCAACTCTCTAATAATCCGTCAATACGTTTAGATTCATCAATATTAAATTGACCTCTCATAAACGCAGAATCTTCAGCTACAACTGAAAACCTAAGTAGTGGAGCTTTAGACGGAGCTGTTTTTTGTCTAGCAGTAGATTTTCTAGTTTCAGCTTGCTTTTCTGTAGTCTTACCTTCTTTAACATCTTTATCTTGTTGTTGATCTAATAGTTGACCAAAAGAAGTTAACGCCATATTCCTAGCTAATAGTTCTAAAACTCCTTTTATATACTGAGATTCAGGACCTCTTGGAACATAACCCTTATCAACTTTATTATTAGTTATACCAGAGTTAGTTAAAAATCTTTTTCTATCACCAGGTTTTATTTTATATTGAAGCTGGTTGTTTGTTTTCTTTTGCTTTCCAGTTTTTTTATCTACAACTTTATCGTACTCTTCATTTAAAAAATTTCTTGAACGTATACCAGCTGATTGACCACCTTCTATCTTAGGTTTTATTTTACTACCTTGAACACCTGTTGTTTTAACTAACGCTGCGTTTCCTTGAGGTCTAGTTCTTATTAATTTTTCTACGTTCTTTAAAATAAATCTTTGTATATTACTAATATCATCTCCCTTTCTTAAGTTATCCGTAGGCATTGTAATACGTGAAACAGGTATACCAAAGAACTTAGCTAATGTTTCATATGGAGCTATTTGTTGTAACTCTTTAAATGTTAAGTTAGCATCACTTAGATCAATATTATTTTCTTTTATTTTTCTAGCTACTTCTTCTTGAGCTTCTTTTTTTACTTCAGGTGGTAGTATATCATATATATCTATAGTTGCTTCTACTTCATCTTGAACTACAGTATCTATAGCGGATTCTGTGTCTTGAGATTCATCTATAACTTGTTTAGCAAACTCGCTATCAGTACTTTCAGAATCTAAAGCTTGTTTATTATCTTCTAATATATTTGTTATATCAAAGCTTAATTGACTACCAGCGTATGTACTCCAATTATCATTTATACGAGGATTAAATTTATTTAATAAATTTCTTTCAGCAACTCTACCTCTTGCTGCTTTATAACCAGCTTCATATGATATATTTCCAAGTCCAGCTCTACTGTCAAAGCCCATTGTTTTTAAACCTACCTTAGCCGCGGCATCTATAAGTATATCTTCTATAGCATTTTTCTCGTTACCTGTAGCATTTTTTAATTTTCTTATAAGTTCCTCATTGGTAAATCTACTTCTTAACTCTTTACCTAGTTCTGTTTCTCTAGCATTAGTTTCTTCTACTTTAGATTCTCTACCTATAACTTCTTCTGCTATTCTTTCTTTTTCTTCTTCTGGTATTACTCCCTTATTAACCTCACCCATCATTATCTGTTTACGAACATACTCTTTCATAAAATCAACCATTGCTTGGGGTGTAGCAAAAGGGTCAGTTAATTCTATTAAAGCTTTACCTAGATTACCAGTTGATTTTAAGAATATACTATTCATAAAACTTTGTAACCCATGCATGTTTGCTATATCGTCAGCTTGTATATAACCACCTAAAACTGCCTCTCCTAATGTAGTTAATATTTCACTAGCATCTACATTATCTTCTGCTGTAGTTTCGGAATCTATATTGTATTTTTTTAAAACGTCCATCATTTTATTATAAATACTTACATCTAAATTCCCTTCATCTTTCATTGTGGTTAACCAATTGGTTACACCTAAAGCAGCGTTTTTAGCTTCTTTAAATATACCACTAAATACTTTACGCCTATCTATTTCATCATGCATTACCTCATGTAAAGGAGATACAGCGGCTCTAAACTGTTCGAAATTACTAGCACTATTAAGAAACACTAATTCTTTCTTTTCTAATAAACTCGCCGCATCTAATACACCTACCATACTTGCGTTTATAGCCGCCATGTTTAAATAGATATCACCTTTAGGATCATTATAGGCGTAGCCCATGTTTCTAATCTGCTCCGCAGTTTCACCATCTATGTCATTCTCTTCAAGATAAGCTTCCATTTCTTCTACAGTATTAAATTCTACTATAGTTTTTTCTGTTAAAAGATCAGCAATATCTTTAGCGGTGTTATGTAGCATACGATTTGCATTAGCAACTTCATCAACAACAAATTCAACAGAACTATCATTTTTATCATTTAACTTTTGAAGTTCTTTTCTTCGTTTCTTTAAATCACTTTTACCTTTGGTATTCTCAAACAACATCTCCAACTCAGAATTAGTTTTAATAACTTTTTTCTTTGCAGCTTCAAATTGTTCAGCAAAATCTTTTTCTCCAAATCTACCACTATTAGCTAAATCAAATAATTGTTTTTCTTGAAAATTTTGTCGAGCTCTTAATTCTAAATATTTCTCTCTAGTTTCAGGTCTCATTCTACCAAATCTAGCTAATCTATCAGCGTTGTCTAATCTAACTAACTTATCTAATTGATTTTTTTCTTCTTCTAATTCTTTTCTTCTAGCTGGAGAAATATTTACATCATCTAATTGATTTTGTATTTTAGCACGTCTTTCAGCATAACCTACACTTCGCTTGTAATCCTTATATGTACTAGACTCATAATTCCACATCGCTCTAACTTGACTAGCTGAACTAGGACTTTGCATTATTAAACTTGCAAAAGTTGTATTAGCAATTAAATCCATATTAACCTCTTTTAATATAGGATCTGTACTACCCATTACTAATCTTCTAATAGTACCATGTCCTGTAGCTGTAAGTATTTCTTCAATGTTTTCTACAGTTACACCATATCCTAAATTATAAGCACCAGCACCAAAATCTTTTGCTCTATTTTTCCAATAACTAGATTTATTCCACCCTTTTACAAAAGTATCTTCTAATCCATTTCTTTTTGATAAATTTCTAGTAACACGTAGATTGTTAACATATCGTAAAGTACCCCATTTTTCTGCATACATTTCAGTAGTTCCAAATAATAAACCTTGGAAAGTTCTTTGCCAATTAGTACTTTCAGCTAAGTTAGTATAGTAATCTATTTGAGATAAAATTTCTCGTTGTTCATTTGGGTCATTAGTAAGAGTTAAGGCTTCTTGTAATTTAGCTAACTGAGTTTCAGCTTGTTTATAATTAGCTTCTAACCTTCCCATTTCTCCACCTCCAGTAGCAGTAAAGAAGCTAGCCATTGTAACACGGTTAGCGTTTTGTAAAGCATTTTTTCTTATACTTAAATCAAACAACCTACTATCTATATTTGATTCATCAAAAATTAATTCTTTACCAGGTTTCTTTTTATAATATCCTTTACCAGCACTTACTTTACCAGTAGCTGATTGCTTTATTTTTTTCTTTAAACTCTCCTTCATCAACTTTGTACTAACTCTAGCAACTGCACTTGGTCCAAGAACTTGAGCTATAGTTAATCCATTTTCTGCCAACGCACCACTCATCCAATCACCAAAAGTTAAAGCTGATCTTTCATCAAATACATCTCCAATTTTTGCAGGTGGAGCAAATTCTTCTTGATAATCTTCTGTAACATCACTAAAATAATTAACCGCTCTACCTTCTAAACCAGTATAATCTAGAGGTGAAAGTAAAGTAGTACCTATATAATTTAAAGGATTGATATCTCCTTTTTCCACAAGTTTATTTAGTTCTATTGCTTTCAGCGGTGCTGCACTTGGTTGACCAAGCTGTCCAACAAAGTTTACAGTTTTAGCACCTAACACCATAGCTGGTGCAAGTAATTCTGTTTCAATAGTTGCAGCAAATTTATCTAATTGATTATAGTTAAATTGAGAACCCCAAGCGGCAAGATTAACATTACCAGACATGTCAGCTTGTTCCATTATATTATCTCCAACATCTTGAATATAATTTAATTCGTCCATCAATACTATACCTTCTGCTCTTAATGAACCTGTTTCATAATCTTCTACAAATTCTTGATATGATTTTAATAAGCCATTATACCAATCAACATCTTTTTGAGTTGTTAAAGAATCTACATCTATCGCTTCTATTTGAGATTTTAAAGTAGCTATTTGAGCTACAGCAGGTGCGTTTCTTTCAGTATAATCTTTTAGCTTAGAAGTCCATTCATCTCTACGTTCTCCTTGCATTGCAATTAACCCATCAAAATAAGCTTCTTGTTCTTTTTGTGGGATAGCTTTCGTTGGATCTGTTAATTTAAATACATCATCTCGAAATAAAGAAGCATTTTTATATGGAGTTGTTTCATCAAACATTTGAGGTATTTTGTATTCTTTACCATATTCCATACCATTCGCCATAAGATTTGCCGTGTAAGGGTCAACACCAGCAGCTACAAGAGTTCCTCTATATTTATTTTTTATATCTGAATTTATTTGAACTACTTTATCTTGTCGTCTATTCCAATCTGGATTTGGTTGTGGTATAGCTAAAAACATTTGTTCTGGGCTTAAAACATCCGACCATTTGTTTTGAATACTTATTGTTTCACTTTGTTTTTTATCCTCAACAAAATTTTTCATTAACTTCTTAACATCATCATTAGTTGCTGCTAAGTCTTTAACCGCATTGTAATCGATGTTTTCTACATTAAAGTTTGCTTGTTCAAGAATATTATATAATTCAACAGGCATCTCCTGTTTTACTAAATCTCTAAACTTATTTACTTCTTCTTGAGTTCTATTTGCTTTATCACCTTTTATAATTCTTCGTCCCGTATTACCTAAGCTTATAGGTTTATTGAACTCATCTGTAAAACTTTCTCCTTCATTAATTTTAAAATCAACTTCAAATTCTCCTTGATTTTGTTCGTAAACATTATCAATATAACCATTAAATATATAAGACAATGTTTCTGGTTTATACCTATCATTTGTAATAAGCTTCATGCGCTCTACATAGTCTTTAGCATAAGCTATTTTATTTCTACCAGTCTTACCTTGTTTAACAGTTATTTCATCATCTTCTACAAGTTTAACTCCTGGTAAATCTTCTTCTTGCCTTACATTATTATTATCGTCAGTTTTTACTACTCTTTTTTGTTTGTCTCCTATAACTACCTCATCTAGTTTTCCTATAGTATCATCTTCTAATAAATTTCTTTGAAAATCAGCTTCATTACCAATCTCAGTTTTTATAGTTCTATTACTTTTATTAGCCCATTCTTCAAAGCTCATTCCAAGTTCATCTCCATAACCACTAACATCCCATTCATCTTCCCAATAAGTATTAGTTGTAGGTTTACCTTCAATCCATTTACCAGCTTTATTACGTCTTCCTTTACCTTTTGTAGTAACTTCAACATATCTTCTATCATCTCTATCTAATGGATTTTTTAATTGGGTAAGTGCTGGATCACCTTCAAAACTTGAATTACTTACTTGACTCTTTTTAAAATTAAGTTCATTAATCTCCTTTTTAGATCTAGCATTAGGAAAATCATTTTTAAATTCCTGTAATCTATCTGGGGATACTTGATATGTAGTACCATCTACAATGTATTCTTCGAACATAAAATTTTATTTATTTAATTTAGTTACCAGTAGGATTAGAATTATAAGTAGTAACTATTTTATTACCGCTTTTATCTATTAAATCTTCTTTAACATCAAACTCACCCCATTTCTGAACATCAAAAGCGTCTGGGTTTATATTGGTATTAGTATAATAATTAAGTACCTCTAATGCTTGCCCTACGTCTTTACCTGAAAGATAGTTAGTATTTTCTATAACTTCTTTTAATACAGAGTAAATATCTCCTTTTACTTTTGTAGGTTTCAATTGTCCTTTTCTTATTACAACTACATTTCTTGCTTTACCATCTCCTGGTGTTAAAGATTTCACAGTTTCTCTTATAGCTTTTGTTTGAGCGTCTTTAAGGTTTTGCTTGTTCTGGTCTAAGGATAATTCTTTGTTGTAATACTCATTGTAATCACTGTCTGTGTTTGTAAAGTCTTCTTCAGTTAAATTGTCTATTATATTATGACCTTGAGAAACTAAATCCCCTATAGAATCATTATCTAACACACTGTAAAAATCATCACCCGTACTATATCTTTGAAGGA
>CERO01000054.1_pt1 | contig 10294 bp, 20 predicted proteins | sample 530851 | NCBI WGS metagenome assembly CERO01 (sample SAMEA2621033, study PRJEB7988) | marine metagenome | biome: marine biome (ENVO:00000447); feature: surface water layer (ENVO:00002042); material: "saline water (ENVO:00002010), including plankton (ENVO:xxxxxxxx)" | depth 5 m
AAGTATATGTTTCAGATAGATAACAATGAGAACTTTTGTTATGCAGGGAAGGGTTTAGTGTTAGGTACTGATGAAGAGGGTGAGAGTTGTGAACCTACCATAACACTAGATGAATTAAAGAAAAGAGTAACAAGATATTTTACAATAGGTTAGGAGAAATAAAATGAAAGATATAACAATAGCACAAAAAGATAGAGAAGAATTACTAAGACTTATTAATATTATGCATGAAAGTTTAACAAATGCAGGAGAGTTATTTGATTTAGAATTATCTGATCTTAGAAACTTGCAAGATCTACAATGGAAACTATTTCATGCACTACAACTTTCACACAATGATGATGATAAAGCAAGATGGTCACATCAATTTATATTAAGAGAGGAGAAGAAGAATGAAAAGTAATTTAGAAAAACACAAGCACTACCAGAAGAAATCACGCTATCAATTCTGTGAGATACCTAATGATGAGGAAGGACAACAGTTGGTAAAGCTGATGAAGAAATACTTAAACAAGCACAGATACAAGATAAGGATCAAAGGACAGTATCTTGACAAGGTTAAGTATCCAGATACCTATTGGTCTAAAGGCGCGCCAATTGACGCTTGTACCCACATTAGAGTGTACATTGATGAGAAGCCAGAGGTGTTACACAATCAATGGACAGATACAATAACCTATGGATTGCGTCATGCTATTCATACACTTGAACACAAGTTAGCACAACATGAGAGCTTGAGAAAATGATGCACCATTGGGAAACAAATAGGTGGAAGTTATTGATATTAATAATCTTTATGGCATGGACATTTGAGATGTGCTATGGAACTTTTGGAGGTTTAAGATGAAGTATGATACAGTTTGTTATCTAGGTTTTGTAATCAAACATGATACAAAAGAGCCAGATGAATTAGAAAATGTCGGAGCAATTAGGATAGCTATTTTAGATAGACTAGCATCAATGACAGACAGCCAAATCTTAGGTGAAATTGAATTTGGAGAAACGATTGATGATGAATGAGTTTGAACATTTAAAGTTAAGTCTTGAAAAACTTTTACACAAGATGAACACTGATAAATACTATGATCTTGAAATATCTGTAGATGCATTGTGTTCTATCACCAGATACTTTGAGAAGATGGGTGGTGATTATAAACGTAGAGAGAAACTTAATAAGGAATTTAAGAATGACTAAAGAAATAAAAATATACAAGTACATTGTTTATGAGGATAGTGGAAGAACAATACAATTTGGTACAGATAAATCTAAAGGTAATTGGGAATACGAACAAAAACTATTTGAAGAAGATGGTTTTAGTACAGGTGATGATTCTATTGAGTGCATTGGGTCTGTTACTCCAGATGCAGAGGGAATAGAAAAGTTATTAGGAATGATACCTTCTTATGATGAAGAAGAATAGGAGATAGCGTATGAGTGATGAGATAAAACAAGCTTGCCAGAAACAATCTGAAGATGCTTACAAGATGTTTCTTTGGTTTTGTAAATGGTTCTCTTACTACTGCATCTTTCTTCTGGTGGTGTTAGCATCATGTAACTTTGGTGTTGATGGATCAGGTGGCAAAGGTAGATCAGATTTACATGAAGAATATAAAGAAAGGATGGGATTGAATTGACACACATATATTATTTAGTATTGGTATCTGCAATAGCAGGGGGTGACTATAAAGCACAACAGATTGATTCTTACATGATACCTAGTCAATGTGTGGTAGCAGTAGATGCTAGATCAATGTACCTAAAAGATGAACAAGCACTTGTTTGTATTAGGAAAGTTAGAAAGGTATCTTACAATGAAGAATGATGAACCCTACCACAATGAAGGCTTTGGTGTTGCCTATATAACACTATTGTTTTTTATTTTAATTCTTCCTGCAATAATTCTTTTTACCTCGTTAGGTACATGGGATATGTTTTGGAAGATGCACCTACCAGATGGTGACTGTTGGGAAAACTCAAGGCATGAGAAGGTATGCAAACCTACTGCCAACTGTAAAATAGGAAGGAACTTTTGTGATTAATATATTAAATCTTAATTGTAGGAGATAGATATGAAATTTTATTCTAGAGAAACATGCTGTTGGTATGATACAGATGATCCAGATTTTACGTGGATAGATTGCGACTTTTGTAATAAAAGTTTTCCATCAGATGCAGGTTCAGTTTTTGATGGAACTCTTTGTGAGATCAACTTTGATGAAAAAGTAGCTTGTGAAGATTGTTTAGAAGATAATGTTGATCCTGCTTGGCTTGAAGAGGTGTGGTCGTGACACATCAAGAGATACCATATGACTTAAAGTATTTCCTGCAAGACATTGGAATCATTGAGGTTTTGCAGGTTGTAGAAAAAGTAGAAACAGAAACTTATAACGTATGGCTACCATCTAATACAGATGATGAGCCACCATTTTAGGAGAAGAAGATGTATAGGGTTACGATATACAAAGACAAGCGACTGACTGCTACCTTCTTGGAGAACTTGATGAGTGTTGCAGTTGGTAAAGCACAGAGGATAGGCAACAAGAATGACGAGGTGTACATACATGAAGTCATTGAATCTGCTGATGGCTTTGTGGATGAGTTGGAGTGTGTCCTAAAATACACACTTGGAAATTAATTTAGTTCTTGCTATTGAAGAAAGTTTTAGTATAACTATATAATTCTTAAAGTAATACTTAAAGAGATACTAGAACTACTACTCCTCTAGTAATTATTAAAGTAAAGGAATAACATGAAGTATACACATAAAGTAAAACTTAAAGATGGTACTCTAGCCTATAGATTTGTTGCACCTAAAGATGCAAAACTTGCAGGTGTAGTTGAGAATCAATCTTTCAGAGATGGTAGAAAGGCTAGGTTTGAGATTCCTAAGTTGATAAAGATGGTAGAAGATTTTCGTAAGGGTAAGATACTTGCAGGGAACATTAGTATTAATTCTAATTTTAAGCAGGTGATAGGACACTACTTGAACACAGGTCAGTTCAATTCTTTATCGTCTAATACAAGAAAAACTTATGAACACACCCTTGATGCCATCTGTGATAGTCAATTATTTAGTCGTTCTCTTGGAGATATTACACTCAAGTACCTCACTCCTGCCCATTGCTCTGAACTTTATGAGGGATGGGTGAGAGGTGTGAGTGTGGACAATGCCAATCAAAAAGCTAGAGTGTTCTCAATGCTGATGAACTATTGTATCTCTATTGGATTGATTGACAAGAACCCAATGTCACGCATCAAGAAGAGAAAGCATGAACCAAAGTCTATCATCTGGACAAGAGATCAAGTAGAATTATTTATTGATACTGCTTTCTCGGATTTCAAGTACAGAAACATAGGTCTACTAGTTATGATGTGTTATGAATGGGGTCAAAGACCTACAGATATTATGCACTTGAAGTGGGATTTTATTGAACCACCTATTGAAGAGGACACAGGTATAGTAACCATCAAACAATCTAAGAGAGGTGCTACAGTTAAGCTACCTATTGAAGAAAAACTGATGCATTATCTCACAGTTCAACATGGTGATTGGTCTTTCCAAGAGTACGTAATACCTTATCAGCGACCTTCTGATGGGTGCTACAGACCCATGACACCTGTTCAGGTATCTACCCTAATGAAAGAGGTGAAGGCTCTGTGTGGGCTTCCTATGGAGTTACAGGCAGGGTATCTACGAAAGACTGCTATTGTGGAGATGATCCAGAATGGTGCAGATCAGTTGGCAATCATGTCTGTAACAGGACATCAGAATGTACAAAGTCTTAATCCATACAACAAACACAACTATGATACTGCAAAATCTGCATTAGAGATGAGGAGAGGGTGATGGATAAAAATCAACCAACTTTATTTGAACTTAAAGTTCTCACCAAGTATGTCAAGAATGGTATTGAATGTAATAAGTGTGGTATAACTCAACCTGTGGATAACTTTGGTAGATACCATGCAGAGATTAAAAGAATCTGTAGGTCTTGCAGAAGAAATCAAGATAGAACAATATCTAGGTTGAGGAAAGAAAATGCATATCCAGATGAAAGCTACTCCTGTCCTATATGCCAGAGAAGTTTAAAAGAAATATCTAGAAAAGGACAGAAGAAACTTCAGTCATGGGTACTAGATCATTGTCACCATACAGAAACTTTTAGAGGTTGGATATGTGGCAATTGTAACACAGGACTTGGAGCATTTAAGGATAGTATTGACAGAGTACGTAATGCTGTGTCATACTTGCAAAAACATGAGGAGAAGATAGATGAGTAACACACCACATCAACCATGTCCATTTGTAGATTGTGGATCATCTGATGCATTTAATTGGAATGAGGATGGCTATGGTTACTGTCATAGTTGTGGTGAAGCTTATCCTTCTAAGAATAGATTAGAAACATTTGATTGGGTCAGTAGTACCTATCCATTGAAGAGAAAGGTAAATGTTATGGATGTAGAAATTAAGGGTATGACCTATGAGAATATCAGAGGAATTGATCCAGAGGTCTGTAAGATGTATGGCATACAGGTACAGACAGATGCCAATGGTAATCCTGTTAGATATGCATACAAGTACCCACACACAGTAAAATATAGAGACTACAACGATAAGTCTAAGACTTGGATGAAAGACAGAGGTATGGGGATGAACGAATTGTTTGGACCTGCTTTCAACTCCAACTCCTCTAAGAGAATTTATATCACAGAAGGAGAGTTTGATTCTGCTAGTCTCTATCAGATACTTGGTAAGAAATACTTTGTGAAATCTCTTCCTTCTGCTTCTATTGGAAAGAAGTTTATTGAACACAATCTGGAATACTTCAAGTCTTTCAAAGAGATTGTGTATGCAGGTGAACTAGATGATGCAGGTAAAAGATCAGCAGAGAAATTCTATGAAGCCTTTCCAGAGAAACTCTTCTACGTTCCTATGTCCAAACACAAAGATGCCAATGATTTTCTAACTGCAGGAGATGGTAAAGAATTGATGTGGGCAGCCTTGAAACCACAGAGATATACACCAGATAATTTCTTCTGTACTGATGCACAAGTTCTTCATGCTCTAAGAACTGAAAGTCCTTATGACTATACACCGACAGGACATACAGGACTTGATGATAAGATCAGAGGTATTGTCAAGGGTGGTCTGACTTTTATCAAAGCACCAAGAGGTACAGGTAAGACAGAACTTATCAGATACATTGAGACAGGACTGTTGAAGAATCCAGATATACGTATAGCTATGCTACACATGGAAGAGATGAAAGCTACTACCTACAGAGCTATGGCAACCTATGAGTTAGGTGTCAATGTAAGAACAAAAGAAGATCAAAAGTTCAACAACATATCTGATGAAATGGTAGAAGAGTATGCACTGAAAGCTACAAAGGATGAGAGAACAATTGTGTTTGAGATGCGTTCCCATGATGATCCTCTAAAACTATTGGAGTATACCAGACTAGCTTGCTCTGTGTATGGTGCAGAGTATATCTTTGTAGACCATGTTCAAAGACTAGCCTACCTTAGTCAGTCTGGTGTGGATGGTGCTACCTCTGTTCTGACTTCTCTTGGAGCACAAATGGCACAACTATCTAAAGAACTAAACATAGGTGTGGTATTTATATCACAGGTGAATGATGATGGTAGAACGAAGTATGCATCTTCTCTTGAAGAGGAAGCTATCATCTGTGTTAAAATAGAGAGAGATATAGAGAATGAAGATGAGATGATACAGAACACTACTAACTTTATTGTGGATAAGAATAGACCTTTTGCTAAGTTAGGTAAGGCAGGTAGTGTATACTATGATTCAAAGACTACAATTATGAGAGAGAGTTATGGTGATGAAGAAGATAGGATGGTAGCATGATAATCTTTGATATTGAAACTAATGGTTTAAATCCAGACAAGATACATTGTTTAACTTACATAAGAACAGAAGATCCTGTTCAGTGGTATCACACCTTGTTTCAGTATGAGGACATGAGAGAACTTCTTCTATCTGGTGAGCCTTTATTAGGACACAATATCATACGATATGATATACCTGTATTAGAGAAGATACTAAACATTAAGATCAAGTCTAGACTGTATGATACCCTACCTATGTCTTGGGTAATGAATCCTACCAGATCAAAGCATGGACTTGATAGTTTCTTTCCTGACTTTGGTATTGAGAAAGTTAAGATAGATGATTGGACAAACTTAAGTATTGAAGAATATAAAAACAGATGTGTTGAAGATGTAAGAATAACAAAGGCTTTATGGGATAATCTCTTAAAAAGATTCCTAAAAGTATATGACTGTAAGAAAATGCTTGACAAGTTCTTTCGTTACCTTCAATTCAAAATGGATTGTGCTAATGAAGCAGAGAAGCAGGGTTGGAAACTAAATGTAGAACTAGCTAAGTCTCTGTCAGAAGAATGGACAAAGCTACAAGAAGAAAAGGTTGCAGAACTTATTGATGTGATGCCTATGAAAACAAACTACAGGACACAGACTAGACCAAAAGTGTACCAAAAGAAAGATGGAACACTCTCTGCTTTAGGTAAGAAATGGTTAGAGCTACTAGATGAACATGGATTACCCTCTGACTATATCGGTGAAGTAACTGTAGTTAAAGGTGTAGAAGATCCTAATCCTAACTCCACCGATCAAGTCAAAGAATGGTTACACTCTCTAGGTTGGAAGCCTTGTACCTACAAGTACAATAAGAATAAAGAGACAGGAGAGGAGAAGAAGGTAGAACAGATACGAAAGAATGGTGAACTTACAGAATCAGTTAAGTTACTTATTAAAGATAATCCTGCAGTAGGTGTGCTTGATGGACTGACAGTCTTACAACACAGGTTAGGTATCATCAATGGCTTTCTTGAGTGTGAAGAAGATGGTTATGTTAGGGCAGAGATAGATGGACTAACGAATACCTTGAGGTTCAAGCACAAGAAACCTCTAGTCAACCTACCTTCTGTTGAGAAACAGTATGGTAAAGAGATTAGGAGTTGCTTAATTGCAACACCGGGACATTTATTATGTGGTGCAGACATGACTTCTCTTGAAGATACAACAAAGAGACATTATATGATGCCATATGATCCAGACTACGTAAAGGAAATGTCAGTAGATGGGTTTGACCCACACTTAGACTTGGCAAGACACGCTAAGTTTGTAACACAAAAGGAAATAGATCAACACAACAAGGGTGAGATAGACTTGAAACCAATTAGAAAGAACTTTAAGGTAGTGAACTACTCTGCAACCTATGGTGTAGGTGCTGAAAAACTATCTAGAGAAACAGGAATGTCTATTCCAAAAGCCAAGAAACTTCTAGAAGCTTACTGGGATAGAAACTGGTCAGTAAAAAAGTTTGCAGAAGATCAACCTATCAGAAGAATAGGTGAAGAGATGTGGATACAGAACCCTGTTAGTAAGTTCTGGCACTCATTAAGATACGAGAAGGATGCTTTCTCTACTATCAATCAAAGCACAGGTTCTTATTGTTTTGACAGGTGGGTAGCCATCTATAGAAACAAAAGGTCAAACATCATAGGACAATTCCATGATGAAAGTATTAATTTAATTAAAGAAGGAGAAGAAAAGGAACATACAAAAGAACTAAAGTCAGCAGTTCAGAAGTTAAATGAACAGTTAAAACTTAATGTAAATCTAGGAATTGATGTACAATATGGAAATAATTACGCAGAAGTGCATTAATTACTTGCATTGTAATAAGTAATCGTGTTATAGTTTTTTATTAACAAATAAATAGGAGCATTAAATGGCTACAAGAAAAGTAAAGTTAGAAGGTATTGCAGAATGGGCGAGAGTCTTTGAAGAGAATCGTGAGATGACAGGGTTCAAGCCTACACCTCAAGCAGTTGGTGCATATGAAGAATGTAATGGTGCTTGTAAGGTTGACATTATTATGAATGATGTTAATTACAAGAAGCTAAAAGATTCCAAGTCTCAAAAGGAAGGTAAGGATGATGACTTAGGTAGAGGTAAGAAAGTTACCTTTGTGCGTAAGTTTGAAACAGGTAGAGATTGGGATAGTGGAGCACCTATTGTTCTCAAAGAAGATAATACACGTTGGGATTATGAAGTAGATGGTCCTATTGGTAATGGATCTATTGTAGAAGTTACACTTGCTGTCTTTGATATAAAGAAGTATGGTAATACAGGAACAAGACTTGAGAAACTAAAGGTTATTACTCACAAGAAGTATGATCCTGATAGTGAAGAGGATGATATTCCATCTCCTGCACCTATCAAATCCAATACAAGTGAACCAGTGCAGGATGAAGTACCCTTTTAAAAAACCTAAACCTAGAAACCTTGAGGCTAGAGAGTTGCACACTCCAAGATATAGCCTCAAGGTTATACCTAATAAGATCAAGAGTATCTTCAGAAAAAGAAAACATAAAGGACAAACAGATGAAAAAGATTGAGAGTCTCGTCAAGGACATCTACAAAACCATAGAAGGTAAAGGTGGTTGGACAAATACAATCAGTGAATCTTTTGGTGTTAGTCTAGCTCACACTGCTAACAATAGATTCTCTGAACCACAAAAGCCAAGAGGTTACTTATCTTTGTCATCTGTTGGAACACCATGTCAACGTAAACTGTGGTACAAGATCAACAAACCTAAAGTGGGTGAGCCACTAAAACCTAATAATCTCTTGAAGTTTTTCTATGGAGATATGATAGAAGAGTTAATCTTACATCTAGCAGTAGCTAGTGGACATAAGGTTGAGGGTATGCAGGACAGACTAGATGTGCATGGAGTTAAAGGACACAGAGATGCTGTTATAAATGGCATGACAGTTGATGTTAAGTCATGTAGCAGTTATGCTTTTAAGAAATTTAAAGAGGGGAAGTTAAGAGATGATGATCCATTCGGTTATATATCACAACTTAGTTCATATGTTTATGCAGGTAAAGATGATCCACTTGTTACTAATAAAACACAAGGAGCTTTTCTTGCAGTTGATAAACAGAATGGACATATTTGTTTGGATGTTTATGATTTCTCTAAAGAATTAAAAACTAAAGAGAAAGAAATAAAAGAGATCGTTAAGATGGTGGAAGGTAAGTTGCCTAGAAAAAAGTTAGATCCAGTGCCACAGTCAAAAACAAGCGTAAACAAAAAGCTAAGTATGGTCTGTAGCTACTGTGAATATAAGCACACTTGTTGGGATAACCTTAGAACTTTCATCTACTCCTATGGTCCTGAATATTTAGTTGAAGTAAAGACAGAACCAAAAGTACCAGAGGTATTTACATGAGCAGATCAGCTAAAGCAAAGGGTAGATTAGGTCAGCAAGAGATCAGAGACAAACTACTAGAAACTTTTCCAGAGTTTGAGAAAGATGATATTCAGTCTGCTATAATGGGTGATACAGGTGCTGACATAAAACTGTCTCCTCAAGCAAGAAGGAGACTACCACTAGCAATAGAAGTTAAAAGACGTAAAGGTGAAATGAAAACAGTTTATGGTTACATTGAACAGGCTTTTAGTCATGGTAATGGTGAGCCTGTTGTCTTCTACAGATCAGATCACAGACCTTGGATTGTTATGGTAGGACTAGAACATTACATGGATTTAATTAGAGATTGGAAAATAAATGAAAAGAAACTTTAAAGTTTGGGCAGTTGCAGGAGGTCCTTATAGTAGGGAACAACTAGAAGATGCTTACTATGAAGAACAGTATTCCGAATTTCCTGAAGATGGTAACTTTTTACTCCTGTGTAATGTAGAAGAAAATAAGAAGTTAAGAGAAGAAGAGTTTTGGTTTTCTACAGAGGAGCAAGCCTATAAGTTTAAGAATTATATTGATGGAAGAATGGAAGCTTTAGAAGTTTCTGAAGATTAATGTGTTGACTTTTAGTGAGATTGGAGTATAACTATGGGTTTACGATTTGAAATAGTTTTAACTGTTGAGGTTGAGGAAGATGCAAATTTTCTATCAGTTGATGAAAGCAGTACACTAGAAGTTGTCAAGGAAAAAATATCAGACTGCGTCTATGATTTAGATGATGTAGAGATATTGGAATCAGATATTACAAGGAGAATAGATTGAATTACGATATGGAATTGTATAGTAAACAAGTTGAAAAACTTATTATTACTGAACCAAAGAATAGATTGATGGAAAATGTTTTAGGTTTAGGAGAAGAAGCAGGAGAAGTTCAAGGTAAGATTAAGAAATTAATTAGAGATAAAAGTTTTTCTAAATCTGAAGTTATAAAAGAATTAGGTGACTGTCTCTTTTATGTCACAGCTATAG
>CERO01023974.1_pt1 | contig 10290 bp, 9 predicted proteins | sample 530851 | NCBI WGS metagenome assembly CERO01 (sample SAMEA2621033, study PRJEB7988) | marine metagenome | biome: marine biome (ENVO:00000447); feature: surface water layer (ENVO:00002042); material: "saline water (ENVO:00002010), including plankton (ENVO:xxxxxxxx)" | depth 5 m
TGTTGAACGTGCGGAACGCGAGTGGCCGGTAGCAGCCAGTGTCGTACAACCAGCCGCCATGTCACCCACATTACAGGCGTATGGCAGACTGGAGTCCGATCAGCAGGCAACTTTGCGTGCGGGCCTGACGGCCGATGTCTCTGCAGTGCACTTTCGCGAGGGTGACTGGGTGAATGCCGGTGACGTTCTGCTGGAGCTGGATCCGCGTGAGGCCGAACTGGCGCTGCGCGCTGCACAGGCCGCGGAGCGACGAGCCGAGGCCAGTCTGAAATCGGTCGTCAGCGACTACGAGTTGGCCCAGACGCTGGCTACGCATCATGAAGATCAATTGCGCATTGCCAGAGAAAAACTGCAGCGCTTTGAATCTCTGCATACTCAGCGCATGATCGCAGACGCGCAACTGGATGAAGTGCGTCATGAGGCAACCGAGCGCGCCATGGTTCATGCCAGCCATCAGGCAACACTGGCTGACTACCCCAATCAGATTGCCCAGGCCGAAGCAGCACTGGAAGAAAGTCGAGCCAGTCTGGCAAGAGCTGAGCTGGACCTGCGCCACACTCAGGTGGCGGCACCGTTTAATGGCCGCATACTCAGTCTGGGTGTTGCGGTCGGTGATCGCATCAGCGTCGGTAGCGAGCTGCTGCAGGTAGCTGACTACGACCGCCTGCAGGTGCGCGCGTCACTGCCAATCGAAATGGCAGCGCAATTGCGTGGCAGCCTGCAAAGTGGTCAGGTCGTGACCGCGACTATAAACGATGCAACATCAGCGTCAGAACAATCTGCACAGGTATTGGAATTAAAGGGACTCGCTGGCAACGTCAAATCCGGACAGAGCGGCATTGACGGCTTTTTCAAGGTGCCGGCAGATGCCACACTGGCACTGGGTGCGGTAGTAAACCTGAATGTGCGTCTGCCGCTTGAGCGCGATGTTGTCGCTGTTCCGATGCATGCCATTTATGACAATGACCGCATCTACCGGATCGATCACAGCCGTCTGGAAGCGGTGCAGGTCGAGCGCGTTGGTGAGCACATCGACCAGCAGGGTAACTACCATGTACTGGTCCGTTCACAGTCCTTGACCGCAGGAGACCAGATCATGGTTTCACAACTGCCCACCGCCATGACCGGCTTGCTGGTAAATCCGGTGACCGAATCGGCACTGGCCGAAAGCGCGCCGCTGCAACCAGGTGTGGCTGCCGTCAGCAGTATCAACTGACGACTGGCCACGCTGGCACGCCCGGCACTGGTAGTGCCGGGCGTGCCAGCGTGGTATTGTCCTCCGTCAAAACTGAACATCGCTGACCGAGCCCCAACAGGCTACGGTCAGCCTGCTTACGGAGGAACAGAGAATGTCACAGCTATTGGCCAATCAGGGCATCATCATCACCGGCGGCACACGTGGCATCGGTAAAGCCATCGCCGAGGCCTGTCTGGCAGAGGGCGCCAGAGTATTGATCACCGGCCGCTCAGAAGAGAGCGTCAATAAAGCACTTGAAGCTGTCGGTCACGATGCCCTGATCGGCAGCGTTGCCGATGTTGCCAGCGAAGAAGACACCGTGCGTGTCTTTGAACTCGCCATGCAGCAGTTCGGCAAAGTCGACGCAGTGGTCAACAATGCCGGTATCGCCCGTGCGGGCGCCATTCAGAACCTGCGCGCCAAAGACTTTCAGATGGTCATGGACACCAACCTGACCGGCGCCTTCCTTTACAGTCGTGAAGCTTTCCGGGTCATGAAAGATGCCGGTGGTGGACGCATTCTCAATATCGGCAGTATCTCAAGTCAGACCCCGCGGTTCGGTTCAGTCCCTTACACCACCAGCAAGTTCGGTCTGCAGGGCATGACCCGTGCGCTGCAGGTCGAGGGACGCGAACTTGGCATCATGGTAAGCTGTTTGCACCCTGGCAACGTACATACTGACATCTGGGACAAAGCGCCAAAGTCTGTTGTTGATGAGCCCAAAATGCAGGTGGCAGATATTGCCCGTGTGGCAGTGCTGATGCTGAGCATGCCGCCGAACTCCACCATCATCGATGCCACTGTGCTTGATCCCAGACAGCCATTTCTGGGCCGTGGTTGAACCACTCAATTCAAGGAGAAGCTGTTATGAAGTCAACCGTTATCCATTCCCTGGCAGTGCTGGGCATGAGCCTTGTGGCTTTCCATGCGCTTGCACAGAGCAATGACCTGGTCGCTGAAGGGGCGCAGATCGAGCTGCTGAGCGACACCTTTACTTTCACCGAAGGTCCGATAGCCGATGAGGCAGGGAACGTTTATTTTTCGGATATCCCTGCCAACCGTATTCATGTGTGGACAGTGGACGGCGAACTGCAAACCTTTCGCGAACAGACCAATGGCAACAACGGCCTGTTTTTCGACAGCAACTGGGTACTGCACGGTGCCGAAGGCGGTGCGGGCCGCATCAGCCGAATGGACAGTGAGGGCAATGCTACGGCAGTGATCGATCAGCACAATGGTGCGCCGTTCAACAGCCCGAATGATCTGTGGATTGACCCGCAGGGTGGCATCTACTTTACTGATCCACGCTACGGCAGCGAAGCAAACCTGCCACAGCCGGGCTACTACGTGTATTACCTGGCGCCTGGAGCTTCAGAAGCGGAAGTCATTATTACCGACATGCAGCGTCCGAATGGCATTATTGGTACGGCCGATGGTGAGACTCTGTACGTAGCCGATCATCAGGGTAACCAGACATTTGCCTACGACATCGATGCCCCCGGCCAGATAAGCGGAAAACGGCTTATCGCTCCGCAGGGGTCCGACGGCGTCACACTGGATGAACATGGCAATCTTTATTTGACCGGTGGTAACAATATTACGGTGTACAGTCCGGAAGGAGAGGTACTGCAGGTGCTTGAGTTCCCCCTGGCGCCCGCCAACATGACCTTTGGTGGGCCGGAGCGCAATGTTCTGTATGTCACCGCTCGCCGAAGTCTGTTCGCGCTGCCAATGAATGTGCGAGGCATGTACTGACGGGTCAGTCGTCAAACGCACATATGCTGGGCTCGAGACGGATACCGGTGTCTCCGGCTCAATCCAGCACAGGCGTGGTCGGGCGGTAGAACTCATACCGCCCGCGACCAGCCGCCTTGGCCTGGTACATAGCTACGTCGGCGTGATGCAGCAGGCTGGCAAAGTCGGTTCCGTGTTCAGGTGCGAATGTCACGCCCATCGAAATACTTGGCGTGATGGACACCCCCTCCAGACCAACAGGTGTTGAAACGGCGTTGACTATTTTGTCGAGTACAGGTTCAACATTGGCGTCTTCATGCAGCCCGCCGATGAGTATCAAAAACTCATCGCCTGCAATCCGGATAAGTTTGTCAGACCGTCGTAACTGTTCACTGATGGTTTTCGCCAGGTGCTGAAGCAGCGCATCACCGCGCGCATGCCCCAACGAATCATTAATCTGTTTGAAGTTATCGATATCCAGGAAAACAAAGGCAAGCCTGGAGTCATCCGACATGCATTGCGCCAGCACATCGTCAAAAAGCTGTTCAGCCATGCGCCGGTTTGGTAAACCTGTCAGATTGTCATGATAGGCAAGGTGTTCAGCGGCCAGCTTGGACTGCTCCACCTCGACCAGTTCCTGCCGCAATCGCGCCAGCAAGAGCAACAGGTCGGAAGCCAGCACACGAATCAGGAAAGTTGACGCCGCCAGAACAGCAAGGTGGTCAATCATCGTCAGGTAACCGCGTGTGGCTTCAGTGCCTGTGCGCCAGCCATTCATGGTAGCAACGCTGAGTATGACGATGTAAAGCAACATGCTGGCAGAGACGACATAAAACGATCGCGTACCGACCATGACCATGGCTAGCAACAGCACTGCAGGGTAAGCGATCACCGCGGCAGAGCGCAGGCCGGAGCCGTCCCACATACTCTGAAAGATACAAAACAGGGTGACCGCCAGGATGATATGACTGGCCAGTGTTGTCTGGCCACGCCGCAACAGCAGCAGTGTGCCACACAACAGCACCACGCAGATCATCATGTAGACCATGATCGATATCTGAGCGCTAAGGACGGCAACGATTGACAGCGTTACAAGCAATAAAATACAGACAAGAACAAACTGCTGGATCCGCCGGTTACGAATCTCTTCAATATCTCCTTGCAGTCGCAGCAGTTTGTTTTTGTCGGTCATTTCTTCAGTGGCGAATCAAATAGTCAAAAGCACTCAGTGCTGACCGTGACCCTTCTCCCATCGCGATAACAATCTGCTTATAGGGTATCGTGGTCACATCACCGGCGGCAAATACGCCGGGGATGTTGGTCTCACCGCGGTTGTCGATCTCAATCTCTCCAAACTTGCTGGTTTTCAAAGTGCCCTTGACCCATTCGCTGTTTGGCAGCAAACCGATCTGCACAAAAACACCTTCCAGCTCCACAGTGTGCGACTGCTCGCTCTGGCGGTCCTTGTAGACCAGGCCAGTCACTTTCTTGCCGTCGCCCACTACCTCTGTGGTCTGTGCCGAGGTGATCACCTTGACGTTGGGCAGGCTGCGCAATTTGCGCTGCAGTACTTCGTCTGCCTTGAGCGTGTCGGCAAATTCCAGCACCGTCACGTGAGCGACCAGACCTGCCAGGTCGATGGCTGCCTCAATACCTGAGTTGCCGCCGCCGACAACAGCGACACGCTTGCCCTTGAACAGGGGGCCGTCACAATGCGGGCAGTACGCCACACCCTTGTTCTTGTACTCCCTCTCGCCCGGCACATTCAGTTCACGCCAGCGTGCGCCAGTGCTGATAATGATCGACTTGGCCTTCAGTGATGCACCATTATCAAATTTGATCTCGTGGAAACCGCCAGGTTCAACGGCAGGCACCAGAGCCGACGCGCGTTGCAGATTCATGATATCCACCTGGTACTGTTTGACGTGCTCTTCGAGCTGTCGCGCCAGTTTCGGGCCTTCCGTTTCCTGCACAGAGATGAAGTTTTCGATTGCCATGGTGTCGAGCACCTGACCGCCAAAGCGCTCAGCCGCGACACCGGTTCGAATACCCTTGCGCGCTGCGTAAATCGCCGCTGCCGCACCGGCCGGGCCGCCGCCCACGATCAACACATCAAATGGATCCTTGCTTGCCAGCTTCTCGGCTTCGCGCTTGGCGGCGCCGGTATCAATCTTGGCGAGAATCTCATCGACGCCCATACGGCCCTGTCCAAACAGCTCACCGTTCAGGTAGATGCTGGGGACGGACATGACCTCGCGTTCTTCCACTTCTTTCTGGAACAGAGCACCGTCAATGGCCACGTGTTTGATATTGGGGTTCAAGACCGCCATCACGTTCAGGGCCTGCACCACATCCGGGCAATTTTGACAGGATAGTGAGAAATAAGTTTCAAAGGCGAATTCACCTTTGATGGCTTTGATCTGGGCGATTTTTTCCTCACTCAGCTTGGGCGGATGTCCACCCGTCTGCAGCAGCGCCAGAATCAGCGAGGTAAACTCGTGTCCCATCGGGATACCAGCGAAGGTCAGATGCATATCGGCATCTGGCCGCTGCAGGCTGAACGACGGGCGTCGGCTACCCTGACCGTCCTCACGAACTGTGATGTGCGGACTCAGCGAAGCAATGTCCTGCAGCAGTGCGCGCAGCTCCTTTGATTTCGCGCCGTCATCAAGCGACGCGACCAGCTCGAAAGGCCGGGAGACTTTCTCCAGATAGGCTTTCAGCTGGGTTTTCATGTTGGCGTCTAACATCACGTTTTTCCTCGATAAATCAATGCACAAAGGCAGTGTTTACACAAATTTCGGGCAAAAGAAAGCCCGGACGATAGCCGCCCGGGCTCTCGGGCTTACTGGAGTAAGGCGTTTTAGATCTTGCCTACCAGGTCCAGTGACGGCGCCAGTGTTTCTTCGCCTTCCTGCCACTTGGCCGGGCAAACTTCGCCAGGGTGAGCAGCGACGTACTGAGCAGCTTTGACTTTGCGCAGCAGCTCTGAGGCATCGCGGCCGATACCGCCAGCAGTAATTTCAACTACCTGGATCTTGCCATCGGGGTCGATCACAAAGGTTCCGCGCTCAGCCAGACCAGCTTCTTCGATCATGACTTCGAAATTGCGGCTGATGACGCCAGTGGGGTCGCCGATCATCGGGTAGGTGATCTTGCGAATGGTATCCGAGCTGTCATGCCAGGCTTTGTGCGTGAAGTGCGTATCAGTAGAAACGCTGTAGATTTCAACGCCGCGGGCCTTGAATTCTTCGTAGTTGTCAGCCAGGTCGCCCAGCTCTGTCGGGCATACAAAGGTGAAATCGGCTGGGTAGAAGAACACAACTGACCACTTGCCGGTCAGATCAGCTTCGGTCACTTCGACGAACTCGCCATTGTGGAATGCGGTCGCTTTAAAGGGTTTAACTTCGGTATTGATCAAAGACACGTAAAGACTCCTTAATTTCCCTGTGCCGAATCCAGTTTGATCGGCGGTTCACTTAACAGCCGCAAGAATAGCCCTATTTTCAGCTTAGGTAAAATGAAATATATATTAACAAACGATAGAAATAATAAATGATGTCGCTCGCTGTCGGCGTCTACAGTCGATAGAAGGCAGTCACCAGAACGTAGATCAGCGCGGCACAGAGACAAAAATACAGGATTACTTTGACAGGTTCCTGACGCAGTCTGTCCAGCTGCGTTTCGGCTCGCCCGGCGGCCTTGTCCGCTTCGTACTGCGCACGGGACTCTCGCTGGCGCTGTGACTGGTACTCGGCCAGCAGACTGGAGGCCAGACCGTAGTCGTCATCGTTGCGCAACCAGATGCCAGGCATTGAAATGCCCCAGTTGCCGGCACTGGTCTCATAGAAGTCTATATCATGGTCGTGCAACAGCTGGCGCACGTCCTCGGCTTCATCGTCAGGTACATGGCGCAGTTTGAATATCAGGCGTGACATAGTTGTAATACAGAATGGACTGGAGTGGTCATGTTACTGGCATCGGCCGCAGGAAAACATAGCCAACCGCAACAAAGGGAAGAAGAGGGAGAGCATTATGTTGGAGAAAGCAGGTTTCAAAGCTGCACAGGCGATCGTTGCGCTGGTACTCGCGAGCATCGCCTCGCTGGCGAGCGCGCAGACAGCGGTCTGGCAGGTCAGCAAGGATGACGGCAATCACATTTACCTGGGCGGCACCATTCACCTGTTGCGCGCCAGCGATTATCCCCTGCCGCCTGAGTATGAGCTGGCGTATCAGGAGTCAGACCGCCTGTTCTTCGAGACTGATATCGGGGCCATGAATGACCCTTCGCTTCAACAGCGCATGATGGCCCAGATGACCTACCAGGACGGTCGCACCCTGCGAACAGTGCTGAATGAGGAAGCGTATCAGGCGCTGTCAGATTATGTGGCCTCGGCCGGCCTGCCCATCCCGCTGGCCATGATGCAGACTTTCAAGCCGGGTCTGCTTATCAGCACCCTCAGCGTGCTGGAGCTGCAAAAGCTCGGGTTTTCACCCCAGGGAGTTGATATGTTTTTCCATACCCGGGCCATGGGAGATGGCAAGGATCGTGGACAGCTGGAGACGCTTGATCAGCAGCTCGCGCTGCTTGCCAGTCTGGGCGATGGCTATGAAAGCGATTACGTGATGTATTCGCTGGAAGATTTCAAGGACATGGAGTCGCAGCTTGAAACCATGGTGAGCAGCTGGCGCGCAGGTGACCTGAGTGTGCTGGAAGAGCAATTCGTCGGTTCAATGGGCGAATTCTCGGACGAGCTTTATCAGGGCCTGCTTGTTGACCGCAATCAGGACTGGCTACCGCTTATCGAGGCCATGTTCGAACAGGAGGGTACAGAGTTCGTTCTGGCTGGCGTCGCGCACATGGTAGGAGAAGATGGGCTGTTGGCAATGCTGGAGAGTCGTGGTTACGAGGTGACTCAGGTGATGGCACAGCCGTGATGCCTGCTGTGCCGTGCCCGGTATTAAAGACTTGGATCAGTTGGCAGTTTTGTGACTCAGGATGATCTGGCGAGGGCCGCGGGTGTTGGTTTGACCGCTGGTGCCCGTTGGAATCTGCTGGACCTTGCCGCCGGATTTGAGAAACGCTGCCACCTGGCGGGCCAGATCTTCGCGATCACAAACAGGCAGGTCTTTCTTGGATTTGCTGGACATGACACTAAACCTTGATATCTACCGTAAAAAGTCGATCAGTATACACCAATCCCCCCTTTCCTGTCAGCTCGTCAATTTGTGCCTGCAGCCTTTTATACCGCCGGCAATCTGCTAGAATCGGTCAATCTGTTGGAGAGAGATCAGTATGACCGATAAAACTGCAGCGAAAAAAACAACATCCAAAACCACGTCGAAAGCCAAATCTGCGGCGACCACCAAGACCAGTTCCGCCAAGTCGACTGCCACGTCGCCCAAGGCGGATACCAAAAAGGCTGCGGTGAAAAAAGCGCCTGCAGCCAAGTCTGCGACCGCCGCCAAGAAAGCAGGCGTGGCTAAAAAAGAGCCTGTAGCCAAGAAGGCACCCTCAGCCAAGGCAGCGCCTGCAACCAAGAAAGCTCCGGCGACCAAGAAAGCCCCTGCGTCAACGACCAGGACGACCGCTACCAAGGCGACTACAAAAGCCAAGGCTGCGACAGCTGCCAAGCCCAAAGCCGATTCCAAAGCAAAATCTGCAACAGCAGCCAAGCCCAAGGCTGCTGCCAAGTCTGGAACTGCAGCAAAAGCCAAGGCCGCAGCCAAGCCCAAAGCTGCCGCCAGTCCCAAGGCAGCCAGCAAGCCGAAGGCAAAGGCAAAACCTGAGACAGCAGCAAAATCCAGGGCCGCGACCAAGCCTAAAGCTGAGGCCAGGCCCAAAGCGGCGTCCAAACCAAAAGCAGCCAGTAAGTCCAAAGCAGCCGCCAGCCCGGTGCCAGATATCACAGCAGCTCCGGCAGAGCCTGTTAAAGAGAGCGTCAAGGGTGCATCGGTCAGCTTCAGCTCGGTGCAGGAGCCGCCTGCTCATTTGACTATGCGAGTCGAGCCGAATCGCGTTGTGGCGTTTCACTATCGCTTGTGCGAAGTCCGCCAGGACGGAAGTTACTCAGCCTGGATTGAAAGCTCATTCGGACGTCAGCCGCTGTTGTACCTTCACGGACACGGTAATGTGGTGCCGGGGCTGGAGCAGGCAATGGCCGGCAAGCGAGCGGGCGACGTGCTCAATATTACCCTGACACCAGATCAGGCCTACGGCCCGAGAAAGTCCAATGAGCTGATCCGTCTTCCCATCAAGCAGTTGCATAATCCACCCACTGGCAAGAATCTGGTGCCAGGTGTCATTGTTGGGGTGAAAACAAACCAGGGTGTTCGCAATGCGTTGGTTGTCAAAGTTGGCAAATTCAATGTGGATGTCGATTCAAATCACCCGTATGCCGGTCGCACACTGCACTATCAGATCGAAGTGCTGGGGGTGCGCGCGGCAGCTCCGGAAGAAATTGCACACCGTCATGTGCACGGACCAGGCGGTCACCGCCATTAATCCGGGCTTGGCTCCCGTCTTCGCATGAAGGCGGGCATCGCCCAGTGCTGACTCAGTCAGTGACACAAAAACCATAACAATAAGCCACCAGGCAGAGGCACAAGATGACAATAGAAAATGAAAGCCGCAGACAGTTATTGAAGGCGGGTGTAGGGGCAGGACTGGTCGCCGCCACAGCAGGTGTTCCATGGTTCGCGCTGGCACAGGGCGAGCGAGTCATGCGTTTCCTGGATGTGCCTGAGGGCTGGGGCCCCGGTCCGCGTCAGCCTGGTGCCACGCATATTATTGACACCCGACAACTGACGGATTTCTATAGTCACGATTTTTATGTGGTTCAACACTACGGCCAGCCCGAGCTGGATGTCGCTCAGTATGAGTTGTCGCTTACGGGTCTGGTTGATCAACCCTTGCGCTTTACACTGGATGATTTGCGTGCGCTGCCCAGCCGCGAAATAGACTGTGGCTTCGAGTGCGGTGGCAATGGCGGCCGTATGTTTCACGGACTGGTTGGCAATGCGCGCTGGCGTGGTGTGAGTCTTAAGGATCTGCTGGAGCGTGCCGGTGTGCAGTCAGCAGGTCGAGAGGTGGTGTTTTTTGGTGGTGATATGGGCCGCGAGGAAATCCGCGGTCGCGAAGTCGAGAAGGCTTTCGCGCGCAGTCTGTCGCTGGAAGACGCCATGCGGGACGACAACCTGATCGTCTACGAAATGAATGGCGAGCCACTGCCGGTTCATCATGGGCGTCCGGTCCGCCTGTTAGTGCCAGGCTTCTATGGGGTCGCCAATGTTAAATGGCTGACCCAGATTCATGTGCA
>CERO01004739.1_pt1 | contig 10228 bp, 19 predicted proteins | sample 530851 | NCBI WGS metagenome assembly CERO01 (sample SAMEA2621033, study PRJEB7988) | marine metagenome | biome: marine biome (ENVO:00000447); feature: surface water layer (ENVO:00002042); material: "saline water (ENVO:00002010), including plankton (ENVO:xxxxxxxx)" | depth 5 m
GTTCATTTCTTTTCTCCCGGCAGTACCATCGTGACATCCACCACAGCCGGTTTCTCGCTTTCCTTTTCTTGGTCCAGCAACCCGGCACTCTTAGACAGCATCTGCAACACCCTTACCTTATCGATCATCTCAACTTCTATCTGATCCCCGGAGCGTGTCGGAGTTACCTTGATCTTCTTGATCGCCTGTAACGCCCTCTCCGGGATGTCCTTAATTTCCTTGATACTGACATTGTTATCACTCCATTCTAATACATCGGTTATATTCGCACTCGCCAAACTTAATAGCTGGTTAGCCAACTGGTCACGGTTATCATAGATAATGCTGGACCCTCGCAACCGTTTGGTTATGGCACCAACACCGGCAAACCGTCCATTCATCTTCGGCAGTTTAGACTTACCTTTCATTAAAACGGTGTATCCTTCTTAGGCTCAAAACCCTGTAACCAGATATCACCTTCCTTATTGGGAATAGGCAGAACATTTAACTTAACCGATCTCTTACCGTCAGCCTTCTCCAGTAGAACGCCAATCTGCATCCACCGGGTCTTTTCTTGACCGTCTACCGTGTAATTACCCTGTGATTGCACAAGTACATATGTTTTATCCATTTGCTTTTCTCCTTTGTGTTATTGGATATCCTACCCAATCTTTTAAATAAAAATCAGAATTTGCATCTATCAACTCTTGCAAATTATCTGGCCTCCAATTGTGTTCAAATTCATGTCTGTTTCCCCAGCCGTTGATCCTATCACCTCTAAAATAATATTGACCAATATCTTGACCAAAATAATTTAGTATCTGTTTAAGTTCATTGAATGATTTTAGACCGAAATTAGGTGTACGGAGTAAAGCGTCTTTAGGCTCACTAACAAAATCACCAACATACATATCATCACCTTCTTCAAGAATTTGTTGATAACTTTTATGAAACGGTCCGTAACTTATAGGATGTACTAGAGCATTAAATAGTCTGGTAGATATTTTTTTTGGATACCTTGTTATAGGTAATAAAAGGTTTTTACTGTAAATAATCATAAAACTCCTTAATGAAATTGTTGAAAATATTTTTGTGATGGCCCCCACTATATATACGCAAGGGGGGAGGGCATAAGGTGCGTTCTGTGGTACAGAGATTTTTTACACCGTATACTGCGTGTTCCGATGCCTCTAGGAACATCTGGACTTTGTACACCCTAGTCATGCAAGTGCCTTCTGGTCTAGGAAATACTGCAATGATTGTGGTGGTTGCTTGTTGTCCTGTAACGATTGACTAACTACCTTGGTTGCTAGGCTCTTAAACTGCTCAGTAGAATAACCAAGCTGGAGTAGTTGGTCTGCTATTACTTTATCCTTTTCAGTAGCCTTCCAATCTGATCCATAGATCTGCTTCACTACATTCGTATAACTGTTTAATATACCATTTATTAAGATTTCCGTATTATATATATTATTATATATATTATTATTGTTATGCATTACCTTTACGGTAACATGTGTATGACCTTCACGGTCATGTTTGGCATCTTCTATTACCTTCACGGTCATATCAGTATCTTTTATATTACCTTCATGGTCATACCGTACATTACCGTCATGGTCATGTGACTTATTACCTTCACGGTAATACTTATTATAGTACTTTAAGGGTATATCGTGGTCTTTTTCATTCGGTGGTCTTCCCCAAGATGCTGTCCATAGATCACCTGGTTTCCAGTTCCGTAACCGTGCCTTCCAGATAGCCTCATCATTCGTAATCACTTCCTTCTTTATGGGCTGTTTAGTCTTATCTTCTGGCTTATTAAAGTATTCCAGCTTATAGGGTGATTGCATCTTATTATCCAGAGCCTTCCATGTTTCTTCTGTCTGGACACCTAACAGCCATAAAGCGACATCATTATAGATCTTTTCAAAGGAATAGTCCGGGTTATCCTTGGCGTATTTAGATGTAATGACGTAGGCTAGTTTGCCTTGCTTCTCGGTTAAGTCACGCTCGTAATGTCGAGGCTTATGGACCTTCTGTAAGGTTTCCTGTACCTTGTCATCGTCTATCTCTGTGGTATCTGCCATCTGTTTGTCGTAGCTGATCGATGGGTCTAATATAACACGGTATATGCATCCTTTTGTGCCTGTAGTCCTCTGGATATTGGAATTGCGTAGCTTCTGTAGATAACCCCATTTAACCAGCATAGTCATATAACCCGATACCTTATTGGGTTTCGTGCCGACTATTCGAGCGATTGTTTCCTGTCCGACAAAGAACGTATTACCTCGCCTTTCATTTTGATGGCTACAGCAAACAGCCAGTATTCTAAAAGCCTGTTTATGCTTATTAAAACGCACATCACCGTAGGCTCTGGCTGGCATGACAATCACTTGCCCCGGACATTGATATTCTCCGTGTCCTTTGGGTGGATCACGCAAGGGATCGGGTGTTACTTTACTAATCTTCATTTGCTGGGTCCGTTATGTGAATGTTACAAGTTTTACAGACTTTTAAAATTTCTTTCTTGCCTGTAGTTAAGACTTCAAGTTCGGATTTGCATCGTGGGCATTTGTTCATACTTAAACGCACATCAATTTCATCGACTACTTTACGTTTCATGTTTTTAAACGCTCAACCCGGTTTAAGGGTCTTCTTCGTAAAAGTTTTTTCTTCGGCACTCTGCGTGTTTTATTGCCACTTGATGTATAAGAATTATATTTAAGGGAATTGTTCATCTCACCCATCTCATCCAATACATTACGAGTTAATTTAGAAGTAGAATAAACAAGTCTTACTGTTCCGTGTTTATCATATTCCTCGGCTCTTGGATCGTCTTCAAACCAGCCTGTTACTTGTTTTTTCCTTAAAGGTAATGACCATGTAGGCTTTGCCCATTCAGATGTTTGACGATGAAGTCCAGCCGATCTTCCATAAGGGTTCTTTTTAAGATTGTCTGTCATATATTTAACTCCTTTACGATCTCATCGTATATCTTACGCATCTTACGGCTTTTCTTAATCATCAGCTTGCCTCGCTTGGCTCCCTGTAAAATTGTTGCATGATTTCGGTTCAATGCGTTGCCTATTTCGGTGTAAGGTTGCCAAGAATACTCACGGCAAATTAAATAAAGTAAGGTCCGAAAAGGCTGTACTAGCTGACTTCGTCTTTTGTTTAAGAGTTCATTCGTTGGACAGCCCGTTACTTTTGACAGGGTAAGGACCACTTTACGGATTGATACTGCTTGGGTGAGATCTCTAAGATTTTCGTACCGGGATGTAAAGCCTCTACCAGTTTTTTCTTTAACCTGTAAACGGCTGTCCGAAACCCCTTCACATCCTCGACTATCCTCGATTGCCCGGAGAAGTATCGGAAATCGGCTATATATTTGCATATCTTTACTCCATCTATCTCTATTAAATAACTTGGGTGAACTTCTAAATGGCTTATCTCACCCCGTTCTTGCATCGGCTTTAATGTATGCCAATAATGCTTTGCCTCGGCTTGACTATCAAAAGTATAACCATCTAATTTAACTTTTTTTGCTCTATATTTCAATGACTTAACCGTTATTATACCTAGACGTAACATTTAGCACTTGTTTTTCACAATAAACAGTATTATCTTGGTATCAAGTGATAATTTGGTGAACATTTAAAAAAAGGGGAAAAGTAAATGAGAGTATACGATTGGAAATCTAGTGACACTAGGGATATTGTAGTTTGTTACACTTTTGGAGAGGGATGGTTTTTTCATGCTGAAACTAAATCAGCTACTGACTATTTAAACAAGCTGTCTGGTCCAGATTTTAAGTGGGCTTTTGTAAAGAATTTAGATGATGGCATTTTAACAACCGAAAATAAATCTAGTTTTGATATGATTTATGAAACACTTAAAGGCACTAATTTTGTTGTTGATCTGCATTTAGGTGAGAGTGCATGGGAGAGGGGAGAAAGTAAATGAAAATAGAGCAAAAAAATAAAGATGTAGCATACATAGAATTAGATAATGGTTTAATTGTGTATGTAGATACTTCAACTGGAGAAAATATTATTCATATTATTGGTGATAAAGGTCATCCAAATGCTTTAGGTGAAGATGCATCATGCGAATTACATTTGGTTGATGGTGTAATTTGTGAGAATAGCTTTCCATCAAATGTTAATATATTTTCTAGGGATGGTGATGTTAAAGAAGCCAGAAAAAGAGTGGCTCAAGCAGACCTAGTTCAAAAATATGTAAAAGAGGGAGAAAGTAAATAATGTCGCACAATGTATATAAAGATAAATTTGAGCATGAAAAAGTAATAGGACAAGACGATATATATTACTTAAAATCTAACAAAAGCATTTATGTTCATGTGTCAACACAAGTCCATTTAGTTGGTGATAATTGTGTTATGAAATTAAATAATGATAAATCACTTACATTTCTTGGCTATGGCAAAACTCTTAATGATGCTTTTAAGAAAGCGATCGAGATTGACAACCAAAGTGAACAAGGGGTAGACTAATGGTGTACGCAAAACAAGGTTATGAGAGTGGTATGCCGATATTCAGAAAGGATCACGGCACACAGCACAGGGGCAAGTTCGCTTGTTTTGTGCGTGTGTCTACTGATAAACAGGATGTGGAAAACCAGATTTATAACATAAAGCAGTACCTTAATGGTGGTGACCATGAGGTAAAATGGTTCAAAGAAGAGGGAGTGTCCGGGGCATTACCTTTTGCTAAACGACCAGTTTTAAAAGAGGCTCTAGAATACTGTAGAAAAGAGAAAGCTACATTGGTTGTTTATAGCCTGTCTAGATTTTCCAGAAAGATGTGGGAAACTACAAAGTTTTTTGAGGAAGAGGTCCACAAGAAGAACTTTAAGTTTATTGTGGTTGATAACCCTATGCTGGACCATAAGACTATCGGTTTCCATGCAACGATGAACTACATCGAGCGTGAGAATATTAGAGAGCGTACATCTGCATCTTTTAAACGCATTAAGGCTGAGATAGCAGAGAAGGGCTACTATAAATCGAAATCCGGCAACATTGTTAAGAAACTTGGTATCCATGACAAACTGCAAGAGGCTGGGCAGAAGGGAGCTGATAAGGTTAAGCAGAATGCTGATGACTTTGCCAGAGATAACCTTCCTTTGGTTCTGTCTTTGCTTAATGAGGACAACAGCTACAGAGATGTAGCCCGTATTCTCAATAAAAGGGGCATAAGCACCTTTAAAGGGGCTGAATGGCATGCCTCAACTGTATCTAATTTAATTAAAAGGGGAACTAAGTAAATGAACTACACTAAAAACATCACGTTAAATAGTCAGATTGACTATTGGAACGGTCAAAAAAAATCGACAAGCTGGCAGATGGGTCCATTTGTAGAAAGTGGGGATGTATGTCTATAATTAATAAAGATATGTTTGATACAAACAACACAACATATAATCAAATTAAACATTATACTGGTAGTTGCTTTAAAGAAACAGCGCAAATTGCATTAAATGAAATTTCAACTTTTTACATTAATCGATACAAACGATTATGGTTTGAGCAAAATTATCGCAATGAAACAAAAATACAACGCTGGGTTAATCATAGCCGTATAAATTTCTTTTTTGGTGTTTGGATGGCTGACAGTTATCTTAACAACAAATATTTTAATAGCGCATCAATAATAGAAGAAATGAATATTACTCGCACCACTGCAAGAAAACTTATTTTAGACACTTCTGGAGAAGGTTGGATTACGACAAATTATGACCACGATGATAAGCGAGTGACAAATTATAAAGGCTCAAAGCAATTTTACCTAACTTGGGAAACTTACATTGCCTATACTGTTCATATTTCTGACATCGATAAATTTAGGAAAAGTGTTGATATCTATAAGTATTGTATGGATAAAATGAAAACCAGCAAAAAAAGTACGCCTTTTTTTGAGGATAATATAGGTACAAGTGGTGGTCATATATAAGGACACCTAAACACCCTTTTTTATACAATCTAATAGTGTAACTTAGTTGAACAGACGGTGATGATTATGAGAAAACGAAAAGCATTAAAACACAACAAAACAATATTTGCTCTAAGACGAGGAATTATTAATATGACCAAACGCATAACCATTCCTTGCGTACACTTAGATCAAATTAAATTGGCTGTCCGTGTTTTAAGAGAGTTAGCTGATGATATGGAACGTATATGTGGACAAAACGAACCTAGTTCGGTAGATAAATTATCTAATTGTCAAAGTCATATAATGTTAGCCCATCACCGTCTTATGCGCCAATGGTCTGACCCAAGGGGAAGACATGGTTATATTGGCGAACAACTTGAACGAGATAGCTGGGGCTTAAGGGATGTCAAAGGACATGATGAACTCCAAGAACGTCTTGAAAAAGAAGATGAAGGCCGAACACTGAATGACAAAGAACGCTTTACAGGTTAAAAAAAATAAGCCCCTGTATATAGCCTAGATGTCTACCCGTTTTTGGTCTAGTCTTCGGAATAAAACGAAAGGTAAAATTTATGAATATTGTCAAATATTTAGCCATACATGGGCTAGTCCAGTGTCGCATAATGTATATTATCTGTAATTTCAGTAGTATAGCTAATATCATTAACAGACAGGATAGGGTAGACTACCTAACTAACCTATTTAAACAGGCTTTTCTAATAATCCTATATGCTTTTTTTACGGGTATAGTATTGTTTACAATATGGATTTCTTTTTGGCTGGTCTGCGCTTTGGACAATCATTGTTACTCCAGTTATGTAGGAGTTTAGATTATGATTTTTCAAATACTTAACTCGTTGATTTCATTTAATTATATATTATGCGACAATAAGTTATTGTTTTTATTAAGTTTTTTATATTGCAAACCCTATTCCTATGGTATAGTTTTTGTACAAAATAGGGGAGTTTAGATTATGCCAAAATATACTATTACTGGGAAGGAACTCGGTGCAAGTGAATGTGGGGCGATTGTTCTGGGCAAAACAGCATTTACCACTAGAGATAAAATATTAAAAAACACAAAGAATGCCATTAAAGGTATTGAAGTTGATAAAGGCAACTTTAGTTCTGCGAGGGCTGAATATGGTAACCGTTATGAGGCTGTCACAGGCACATGGGCTAGTGATATATTAGGAACTAAAATATCTTTTCCAGATCATGCCCACCGTAATGAAGATTTAAGAATGGGTGCTAGTCTTGATGCCATTATATCTAATAATACTTATGTTACTGTAACTTGTCCTATTACTGGCAAGATGCATACCTTTGAAGGTCCAGAAGGTATCATGGAAATTAAGACCGATAACAACCATCGTGGAGTGCCTAAAGAGGAATGGATAATACAAGTCCACCATCAAATGATCTGCTCTGGGTTGGAATGGGGAGTTATTGCAGTTGCTACGCAGAAGATGGGTGAGCCAATAATATATCCTGTGCCTAAAGATGCCGTACTTATGGATAACATAAGAAAAAAGGTAGCTGAGTTCTGGGATTTAGTTGACAACGATGGAACCTATCCACCATTAGCACCACCATCTAAGGAAAGTGTAGACCTTACGCTGTTGCTGAAACAAACTAATACCGATATGGAAATGCTTTGTGGTGATTATCTGAAGCAATCGGCTGAGGCTAGGGAAAGTAAGAAACTAGCTGATGAAATCCGGGATAACATTGAGATAGCTATGCAATCGATGGACATCGAATTTGGTCATGTAGGCAACTACCAGATCAAGTGTGAAACAGTAAAAAAATTGAAACGCAAGAGTGTTCCAACAAATGAAGAATATGAAAGCATATCATTTTCAATAAAACAGACGGAGATTTATGATGAATAAAGTAAGTATATTAGAGCCTACTAACTTAGGCGAGGCAATGGAATTTGCAAAAATGATATCAAGTTCTGAAATGAATATGGTTCCACAAAATTATAGAGGAAAACCAAATGATATTTTAATTGCTATGCAATGGGGATATGAGATTGGTCTAGCACCAATGCAAGCCCTACAAGGCATAGCCGTTATTAATGGCAAGCCATCGATATATGGTGATGCTTTATTAGGTTTAGTTAGAAAAGATCCTCGGTGCATGGGCATTGAAGAAAAGATAGAAGGTGAAAACGAAACCATGAAGGCTATCTGCATATTAAAAAGAAAGCATATTGATGGCAGTATTGAATTAATTAAAAGAGAGTTTTCCGTTAAGATGGCTCAACGTGCAAGGCTTTGGGGTAAACAAGGTCCGTGGACACAGTACCCGGAGAGAATGTTACAGCACCGGGCGAGGGGAAATTGTATTAGAGATGCATTTCCAGATGTTATTAAGGGAATTATTACGGCTGAAGAGGCAAGGGATTATCCACCCGAAAATCAAAGCCCTATGAAGACTGTACAAGTGGCAGAAGATACACCTAGCCCTATGATTACTGATGAAAATACTAAACACATCTCTGACGGTCTTGAAATCCCTATTAAATACATATTGAAGTTAACGAATGGTAAAAATAGTGAATTTGATAGCGTTGATAGCTGGGCTGTGGAATATGACAAGGTTTTAAGGGCTATTTTTGAATATGATAAAATGGATCATGCAGAAAGACGAACCAAAATGAAAGAACTAGAAAATCTTAATGAAGAATTTATAGATGATGTTCTGCCAGACTATCTTCGCCAGACAATTAAAGAACAGCGAATAAAATTTAATAAGATTTTAAGTGTTGATGCAAGGGAGCAAGATAATGCAACGGGATAATACAGACAAATATTATATTAAATTAAAATCTGACGTAAAAAAAAGAAGAGAACTAAATAACAATCATAACAAGGATGATGGTTTTGGGTTAACTGATAGTCAATCTGATCTTCTAGTTTTTATTAGAATGTTTTATAAAGAGTATAATCTTTATCCAACTATAAGAGAAATGATGATTGGTGAGATAAATGGTAAGCCAATTATTAAAAAAAGAAAATGGTCTTTTCCAGTATCTAAAATGCTACTAGCCCTTGAACTAAGAGGTAAGATAAAAAGATTAAGTGGTCAGTCAAGGGCAATGAAACTTATTGATTTAGATTAACGAGTGCGTGGCTCCGGGTTTCTTTATTTCTTCGGAGCCATCCCTTTCCAAAATGTTTAAAGGTTTTTAACTTCCTGTAAAAAGTTTCCCTCTCAACCGATATCATTTCTATTAATTCTTTAGGGTCTTTATCACTAACGGCTTTTAATGTGAGTGGACCTAGACCACCATCTTGTGTAGCACCTACGCATTTCTGCAAGGCTTTGACAGCACGACCACAGCCACTATTTACAGCCCAATCAAAGATCGATATATCCAACCCGGATGCCAACTTATCACAATTAGCCCGATCCCAATATTGTTTCCTATAGATTTCAGCTACATGATCATCGGGCATATCTCGCATTTCTTGCTCTGAGGTTACTTTACCTATATAGGCATCGTAAACTTTTTTGGTTATGCCCTTGTTAGTCATGCCACCGGGATCATTAGGATGATCGACAAAACCCCCTTCGTGTCTAAGCACCATCGACAAGGCTCTTTCAAAATTATCTTTCATAGCAAACACTCCACAATAAAATTAAGATGCCAATAAAATAAGCTGTAAAAATAATATCCATCTACTTTTTCCTATTTAAAATTTGCAGACCTTGCTTGCCAAAGCGATACCCAAAGCTAGAGCCAATTACTATATAAAGCATATTATGAAACCAACTTGGAGTGCTTTCATCTAAAAATATAAATCCTTCTTTGACATACTCTTGGGTCCACGGCAAAAAACAGCACGTTAATACTGCTATAAACCAAAGTGACCACGCCTCATCCTTCCAGCTTTCGCCCATTTGATCCGTTAAAGATCGTTCATTTAACATTGATGACGTAGCCTCAGTTTCATAAACTTTAGCTTCAGCTTTGGCTCTGGCAACCTTAACATCAGTTTCAGCTTTTGCCTTGTCTACTCTACCTTGTAACCAAGTACCAGCTAATGAACTGATTGGACCTATTATACTGCCTAACATATCTTACTCCTATTTGGCGAGAGGCGTTTCCGTGCCACTCCTAAAACTAAACATTGTTAAAAAAAATAGAAACGCCTCTCATATGGTGAGGAATGCTGACACCCATGTAAACATCCCTCATAACTCATTCAATCATTACATCTTCGGTGTATAATGTGACTTTTTGTTCTAATAATTTTAATTGAATTTCAATATCTCTCATG
>CERO01002218.1_pt1 | contig 10223 bp, 8 predicted proteins | sample 530851 | NCBI WGS metagenome assembly CERO01 (sample SAMEA2621033, study PRJEB7988) | marine metagenome | biome: marine biome (ENVO:00000447); feature: surface water layer (ENVO:00002042); material: "saline water (ENVO:00002010), including plankton (ENVO:xxxxxxxx)" | depth 5 m
TATGTAAAAAATTAAATACTATGAAAGGAATTAATCCGAAGAGCAAATTTAGTTTAACAATTAAAGAGCTAATTGCAGGGGCGCTTGGATTAGGTTCTTTACTTGCAGTGTTTTTTACTTTACAATCTGAGATTGCATTAGCAAAACAACTACCTAAACCAGAAGTAACTAAAATTGAACTTTCTTATAAAGATGAGTTGATTAAAAACGATTTTGAAAATATGAAAGAAGATATTTCTGATATTAAGGATGATATTAAATATATTAAAGATTATATAATAAAAAATAATAAATAGAAATTGTGTTAGATAAAAAAGTAGAAGTAGATATAGACAATGACGGTAAGTCCGATATTAAAATTGATGTAAAATTTTTAGGTTTACTCATTGGAGGGATTATTAGTTTAACTATGACATATTCTCAATTAACCGCAGAAATAGAAATAGCTAAAGAATTGCCTAAACAAGAAAAAATAAACATAGAATCGTTAACTCAAAAAATTGATTTTCTTGAGAAACAAGTGGAAAGATTAGAAGATCAACACGACAAAAGACTAGAGGGGTTAGAAGAAAAAGTTTATAAAAGATAACAATGTTGCCAGAAATGAACATATATACCGAAACATTAGTAATGTATATTGTTATGGCTATAGGAATGGCTGTTATTGTTTATGCAATGAAACACTATGAGGAAGATAAATAAAATTATTGTTCATTGTTCTGCAACACCAAAAGGAAAACACTTTAGTGCTGAAACTATAAAATCTTGGCATTTAGAAAGAGGATTTTCAGATATTGGATATCATTATATTGTACATTTAGATGGAACAATGGAGTATGGAAGAATGGTAGATGTACAAGGTGCTCACTGTAAAGGTGAAAATAAATCTAGTATTGGAATTTGTTATATTGGAGGAATGGATGAAGATATGAAAAAATGGGAAGATACTAGAACAGAGGAGCAACGTGCGACTTTAGTAGACCTTTTAAGTTTATTAAAAAAATTTCACCCTAAAGCTGAAATATATGGACATAGAGATTTTTCTACAAAAATGTGTCCTAGTTATGACGCTAAAGAAGAATATAAATATATAGTATGAAAGAAATATTAGCTAAAATATTTGGAGGTGCAGCTGTAGGAGTTGCAGAAAAACTTGGTGGAGTAGTAGACAAATTTGTTCACACCAAAGAGGAAAAAGCGGCATTTCAAAAAGAAATGACACAAATATTTATTAATGCAGAAGCGGAACAACAAAAAAATGTAACAGAAAGGTGGAAAGTAGATATGCAACATGGAAATAAACTTACTAGAAGCGTTAGACCGCTTGTTTTAATATTTTTAATTGTGTCTACAGTTTTGCTTATATTTGTTGATGCAGGATTTATTAACTTTACAGTTGATAATGAATGGAAAGAACTTTTAAAATTACTTTTAATGACTACAGTTGCTGCATATTTTGGTGGGCGTAGTTATGAAAAAGGACAAAAAATAAAAACTAAATAATATGGCAAGAATTAGCACCTATCCTTTAGACACCAAACTAGTCGGTTCTGACAAGTGGATTGGCTCTGATGCTGACAGTAGTTTTGCTACTAAAAATTTTACATTAGAATCGGTTGCTGAATTTATGAACAGGGAAGCTGTTCAGTCTCAAGCTTTAAGATTTATATACACTAACACCGTTCCTCTAACATCAGGAAGTTTATCATTTACTCCACAAGGAGCAGATAATGTTGCTTTTAGTGGCATAACAGGATTTAAAATTAGTAAATATCAATTAGTAGGATCTACAACAGATGTTTCAGGATACTATGAAACGGGTTTATTAGGTGCTCAAGTATTGATAACCCAATGCGATGATCTTTCTAAATGGGGAGTATTTGTTTGGAATACCGCTACTGTAGATTCAGGTGATGCTAATTTTTACAATATTACTGTTACTCACAAGAGCAGTCAAAATGGCTTAACTGCAAACAAAGATTATTTTATATCTTTGCTTACACGTCCTGGGGAATCTGATGCAAACAAAGTGGTAGAGTTAGTTACCACTGGAGCAACGAGTTATACCGTTACTCATGGGTTAAATAAGTTTCCATCTGTTTCCGTATTTGAAGGAACAGAGGCTTCACCAGGACCAGAGATTATGTGTAGTGTAACTTATGATGATCTCAATGACGTAACATTAACATTTGCCAAGGCATTTGCAAATGGCATAGTAACATTTAATTAAAATAAAAGATTATGGCAATAAAATATTTATCTAATATCAATCTTGACAATAATGAGATAAAAAACTTTATTGTCGACAATGTTGCAGCTAACCCAAGTGGACTAGCTGGTGAAGGACAACTTATATACAGAACAGACACTAACGAGTTATACTACCACACTGGTAGTAATACATGGGTAGCGATATCATCTGGTATGGTTACGTGGATATTAGCAGGAGATTCAGGAACACAAACTATTGGAGATGGACAATCTGCAACTGTAGCTGGTGAGTCAGGGTTTATCACAACAACCGCAGGAGCTACTAGACAGGTAACAATTACAATGGATGATAATGCGCCAAGTGCTTCGGCAGGTACTGTTGCATATCCAACAAGCATAGGCTACAACAAAAAAGGACAAATTACATCAGTAGCAGCTGGAACAGAACCAATAACTGCATTTAGTATTAGCGATGGAACTACTACTGAATCTGTTGCCAATGGAAATACTATAACATTTGCTCATAACACAGGGCTAGAGGCAACGGTTACTGCTACTGATACAGTAACATATAGCTTACAATTAGAAGATTTACCAGACATGACTCAATCATGGGTTAATACCGATGAGTTTATTGTATTGGATGGAACAGCTCAAAAAAGAAAAGCAAGTAATGAAATTCCTATAAACCTATTAGGATTACCTGATGCTGCTCTTGCAATGAATAGTAAAAAAATTACAGGACTATTAGATCCTACGGCGGCACAAGATGCGGCAACTAAAAATTATGTTGATGCAGCGACAGTAGGCTTACTTGAATTTAAAGGAGGATTTAATGCCACAACAGGTGTTATAGACGGAGGAACTGATAACTTAACTACTGGTGGATCAAGGGTAGCAATTAGTGTTGGTGATTTTTATGTGGTAACAACAGCTGGAGACTTTTATGGAGATGCCTCTGAGCCATTAGCCGTTGGTGATCAAGTTATATGTAAATCGGATGCAGCAGCGGGAGCTTCTGTTATTGGAGATTGGGTAACAGTACAGGCAAACATTGATGTAGCAACTGCTACTACTGTAGGATTAGCGAGTTTTCCAACTACAGGAGGAACTACAATAACTGCAGCAGGAGCTGTTTCTTTAGATACTCAAACATCAAATGGAACTTATGGAGGTGTAACTAAATCTTTATCTGCTACAGTAGATACACATGGAATTGTTACAGGAATGTCAGAACAAACTATTGCTATTCCACATACTCAAGTAACAGATTTTTGTACAGCGGTTCAGACTTGTGTAGGTACAAATTTAAATTATGCGGCAAATGTAGGTGATGGTTCAAACACTACTATAGCGGTTTCACATAATTTAGGTACACAAGATGTGATTGTGCAATTATATGATACAACAACTTTCGATACAATTTACTGTGACACCGTTAGAACAGACGCAAATACTGTAACAATAACAACTACAACTGCTTTAGCTACTAATGCTGCTAGAATATTGATATCGGTAAGTTAAATAAACTTTAATTTACTTACATGGCGATAAGATTCTTAAGTAGCGAAACTATAGACGGAGCTTTAACAGTTAATTCCACTGTCACGCTTAACAAAACTAACAATGTTATAAACATTCCTAGTTTAGTTGATAATGGTAAGTTTTTACAAGTTACACAAGTAGGAAACGAAACCTGGGAGTTTAAATGTGAATCATTAAGTGGATCACTAGATGGTGTTACTATAGGTACTACTCCAGGTAAAGTAGCGTTCGATGAAAACGGACAAATTCAAAGCATACAGCTATTAGATGTAGCAACTGCAGGAGGAAGACTTACAGGTTTTAGTAATAGAGGTTATTTATCGTCCATTCATTTAGAACAAACAGCTACTAACACCGATGGTGGTTATATTAGATTTCTAACCGCAGCATCAGGAACAACATCAGGTCTAGAAAGATTTAAAATTACCGAAACAGGAGCTTTTTCTGTAGGTCCTTCAGGAACAAACTACGGAACAAGTGGACAAGTTTTAACTTCACAAGGTAATGCATTGCCTACATGGACAACACCTACTACAGGAACAATTACTGGTAGTGGAACAGCAGATAAGGTTACTAAATTTACTAGTGCTACAGCTATAGGTGATGGGCCTATAACTTTTGCAACCAATGATTCAAGTTTTACAGGACATGTAGGAATTGGAGTTACTGCTCACGCAACTGCTTCCTTAAATATTACAAATGCAAATCAACATATAAGATTAAATAATGGTTCAGAGTTAGGTATTATAAGTCTTGATTCAGATGGTAAATTAGACCTTTGGGCTCATGGTGATGGAGAAACAATAGATTTTAGAACTGGATCTGGAACTGGAACTGTTGCTATGAGTGTGGTAGGAACTAATGTAGGAATCGGATTAACTTCACCTGGGGCTAAATTAGACGTGTTACAAGAAGCTAGAGTTAGTTTTGCAAACTCTAATCAATATACTCTTAGAATAACTAATACAGATGGTAATCCTAGAATACTTGCTGATGGCTCTGCAGCTCACTTAATATTTGGAACTACGCCAAGTGGAAGTGCTACAGCCACTGAAAAAATGCGTATCACAAGTGCAGGAAATGTAGGAATTAACACAACTACACCTGCGCATAAACTCTCTGTTCTTGGCGACCAATTAATATTTGGCGATTTACTTTTAGAAGGATCAGCAAATAGTTTTAGAACTATATCAATGAATACAAGTGATGGTTCTGATAATCAAACATTAAGTTTATGTGGTGGTGCTACAGCAAGTTCTGCAAGAGGTGCACGTGTTGAAATTAAAGGTAATGAAACTGGTGGTGATGTTAATATAATAGCTGGTAATGTTTCAACTGGTGATATAGATTTTTATACTGCTAATGCGTCGAGAATGATTATAAATAATGCTGGAAATGTAGGAATTGGATATAGCAGCCCCAGTTACAAATTAGATGTAAATGGTGTAACAAGAACTCGAGGTTTTTTACAAGAATCTAATATTTTTGAAGATGTAGCTGACACTGCATATTTTACAAATGCAACTGCTGATCAAAATGTAGATATAATACTCGGAAATATTTCGATGTGGGGATACATTGAAATCACCATAACAGGAACATACTCATATCAAAGTACTCCTGGAAAACTTACAAAACTTTATGCAGTAGGATTAAATTCAGGCGGAACTATATATGAAAATAATTCTAGAATTGTAGATGCTATTGGCCCTATAAATGGAAATATATATTTAGATGATTTAAGATGGGACTCTACAGTAAGCCAATATCGTATAAGAGTTGCGCATATTGTAAGCACAGGAAACCAATATAGTATAAAAATTAATGCATTTTCTCATTCTACTGGAGCTCTTAATTTAGCTGGATGGTCTATATCAGGATTATATACACAATCAACAAGTGGATTACTTGCTCAAAACGCATCTTATTTAAATTATTTAGGAATAGGCACTGAAAACGCAACAGTTCAATTGCAAGTAGAAAGAAACACTAACAGTAATCACCCTATGTTGTTTTTAGACACAACTGGTGGAGGATCAGGGTGTGTAGGTTTAAACTCTAGTGCCGCTATTGGTCCATATATAGAAGGAAACACAAATATAGATGGAACAGTAAGAGGAGCTTATGGGGGAAGCAGAATGTTATTTAATGCTGGTGGATTTACTTTTCAATTTTCTGATGAAACAAGTGGCACCAGAACATTTGATAGTTTAATGACTATTCAGGGTTCAACTGGAAAAGTAGGAATTGGAACAACATCGCCTAGTGCTAAATTATTTGTTAAGCATGATGTAGCGTCTGAATGGGCTGGTACTTTTCAAAATCTTTCTTCTAATGCTTATGGGTTATCTATTGATTGTTCTAGCGCAAGTGCTGCTACATTTGTATTAGCCGCCTATAGTCCTAGTGGAACTGGAATGTTTTTAAATGGTTCTGGAAACGTAGGAATTGGGACGACAGCGCCCACTAAAAAGTTAGAAATATCTGGTGCAGGTGGAAGCGGTGGGCCTTTAATGAGGTTAAATAACACATCAGGAAGTGGGGCTTCTGGACCTACTATTGATTTTGGTTATTCAGGTCAAACATGGAGAGTTGGTGCTAACGTATTTGCTGCGGGAGATTTTGCTATATATGACACAGGAAATTCTACACATTTATTACTTATTAATAATGCTGGGGATTTCGGAATAGGAACCACAAATCCAGGTGCTATTTCTGGTGGGTGTACAACAATGACTTTTGGATCCACCGCAGCGGCTTTATCAGGGGGTGTTTTGTTTCAGGCTAATGGCACTAATGTAAATGGTACATACTGGGAAAGCGATAACATGAGATACCAAAATACTGGTGATTATAGTCATACTTTTTATAAAAATAACTCAACGGTTTTATTTACTATAGCAACTACAGGAACAGTAACCGCTACTGGAGATGTAGTAGCTTATTCAGATGAAAGATTAAAAACAAATATAAAAACACTTGACGGATCAAAAGTATTTAAAATGCGTGGTGTGTCGTTTGAAAAAGAAGGTAAAAAAGGTAGTGGAGTTATAGCACAAGAATTAGAAAAAATTGCACCAGAACTGGTAAATAATGATAGTGAATATAAAGGAGTTGCTTATGGTAACTTGTCAGGGTATTTAATTGAAGCAATAAAAGAACAACAAAAACAAATAGATAGACTCGAAGAACAAATTAAAAAAATGTCTTCTAAGAATTAACTATCTTTGAAGAAATATAAATTATGGCTGTAAGACTACTCAGTAATCAAAATGTAAATGGAGATATAGATGTAAATCATTCTCAAAACGCCATTACATATGTAGCTGTAACCAACACAAATACTGGTGTAGCCGCAAACTCGCGCGTGCAGGTAGCAGGAGAATCATCACAACTTGATCTTATTGCAACAAGCGCAGGATATACTGGAGTTACAGGATGGGCAGATGCAGGAATAATTACTACTGACTCTGGAGCAAGTGGAGGATTAAAATTAAATTCACAAGCTGGAGGCATACAATTACAAGCTGGTACTACTACATATTTAACTATGGATGGAAGTGGTTATGTAGGTATTAATATGGCACCAGACACAGCAGTAAGACTTTCTGTAAGTGGAGCTATAGGACCTACAAATGGTACAGAAGCGGCACCAACTCATACATTTTATGGTGATTCTGATACTGGAATGTTTAGAAGTGGTGCAGATATATTAGGTTTTTCTACAAATGGAACTACACGACTTACTGTAAGAGCATCAGGAATTAATGTTGTAGGAAAAACAGAAACTGACACATTATTATCTACAGGAGCAGCACAGTTTGACACAACTGCACAAATAGGAAGTGATACAACAGCCACACCTGAATTATTAACTGTACAAGCATATAGTCACAACGAAGCATTTAGCGGTAAAAGCTCTGCAACTAATTACATATGGTTTTTAAGAAACGAAAATGACTCTGGTAGATTTCAATTATACAATAGTAGTGGTACTAACACAATAGAATTTACTGGTGCTGATGGAGCTGCAACTTTTACAGGAACTGTAGATATACACGCTACAACTGGAGACTCTTTATTACAGTTTAATATAGATGGAGACACATATTCAATGGGTATTGACAATAGCGATTCAGATAAATTTAAATTATCTTACGGAGTTTTTGGAAATACAGATTTAATATCTATAGCTCCCGACGGATATACAATTTTTACAGGTTCAATTATTGGAAATAATGGAATTACTTTAGGTGGCTCAAACAAAACTCTTGAAACGCTTTACAACAATACAACTAGTTATAGAGGTGCTTTAGGTTGGTCTTATTTACAAATGGGTAATAATGGATCAAATGATATAATAGGCGGTAATACAGCTGCGGGTGGTACTCTTAGATTTTTTACTAATAATACAAATTTCTGTGGTGCGGATGTTGCTCCAAATGGAAACTTAGCTTTAACATTAGCAGCAGATAAATCAGCTACTTTTACAGGTGATGTAGAATTTGACAAAAATGTGTGGCAAGATATAAGCACTAATGGAGGATATATAATGAGGCCTAATGGGGCTGATTATGTAACCACAACAGGTGCAGTTACTGGAGCTATAGAAATTAGAATACCTACTGGAGGAGCAGGCAAAGATGATATGATTAAGTTTGTGGTAGATATATATGACTATGCAACTCAGGAATCAATTACTGTTTTTATAGGGGGTTATATATATCAAGCTATTGGTGGCAATACTTGGACAAATGTATCTGCGCAAATAATTGCAACTGACAGTAGTAAAAACTACAAAGTTCGGTTTGGTGATAATGGAAGTGTACACTGTGTATGGATTGGAGAAACTGACAGCACATGGTCTTACCCACAAATATTAGTAAGAGATTTTTATGGTGGGTTTGCAACTACTGTAGAAGACTATTTAGCAACATGGGATATTACTTATGTAACCTCATTCACTACTGTAAATAATACTTTAACAAACAATTTCCCAATGTCTCATGGTGGAACAGATGATGCCTTTTGGTCTGCTAACGGTAATGATATATATAATGATAATTCAGGTAATGTAGGAATTGGAACGACTACGCCTGGTGCTCAATTACATAATTATTCAACATCAACACAAAATGTTTGGCTTAGTGGTTATGGAACTTTAGCTCAAAATACTTGGGGAGCAGGTCACGCAATATTCGCGGCACAAGACAATGGTTTAATAATAAGTAAAGCAAATGCAGCAAACGACACAAATAGATTATTTACTTTTTATCATGATTCTGGTGGAAATGGTGAGCAATATATATATGATACAAGTAGCACTGTTAAGATAAAATTAGACTCAGCGGGTACTTCTTATTTTAATGGCGGAGATGTAGGAATTGGAACGAGTTCGCCTGCAGCTCTTTTAAATTTATCACAAGCTGCTGGTGCAAACATAAGGTTTGATAATGAGACCACAACTAATTATTTTACTATTGGAGAGGGTGTAGGTACAAATAATGTATTTTCATTTAGAGGTAATTCCTACAGAAGCACAGATACATTATCTATTGATTTTGCTAATAATCGAGTTGGTGTTGGAGCTATTTCTCCTGATGCAACATTTCAAGTTGGTAATGGAACCGCTAATGTTTTACAAAAAATTTGGGGATCAGGTACAGCGGGTATACAGATATTTACAAATTCACCATCTACGGGGACTAAAATAGCCTCTTTAGAACAATATTTTTCAAACGAAGGGTATTTAGGATTATATTATGATGGCACTGAAAAAGTTAGATTAAGAGCTAATGATACCTCATTTTTCAATGGAGGTAAAGTAGGAATTGGAGCGACAAGCCCGGGAAGAATGCTTCATGTAAATGGAGGATCAACTCAAGACGGTGGTATAAAATTAGAAACAACTGCTACAGCTAGTAATTTTTGGTCTGGTATAGAATTTAAAACCCCTAATTCTACAGGTTTTATATATGTGTCTGCTGATGATACTGCTGGTACAATAAAGTTTGTACCCGCAGGAACTATAAAAGCATCGTTAAACGCTACTTCTTTTATTTGTGCAGGCGATGTAGTAGCATATGGCTCACCATCTGACATAACTCTAAAGAAAAACATAAAACCATTAGAAAACTCTTTAGACAAAATAAGTAAATTAAACGGTGTTTCTTTTACATGGAAAAACCCTGGCTTGTCTAATATTGTAGATGATATAGGGTTTATAGCACAAGATGTACAAAAAGTGTTACCAAAACTTGTAAGGGAAAATGAAGATGGTAAATTATCTATGCGTCATCAAGGTGTAATACCTATATTAGTAGAAGCAATAAAAGAATTAAAAGCAGAAATTGAAGAATTAAAAAAAAATAAATAATGGCGATTAGATTTTTAAGTGCGGAAAGTGTTGATGGTAATGCAACTTTTACAGGTGGTGTAACAGCAGCGACTAGTTATTTCTCTGAAAT
>CERO01004444.1_pt1 | contig 10188 bp, 11 predicted proteins | sample 530851 | NCBI WGS metagenome assembly CERO01 (sample SAMEA2621033, study PRJEB7988) | marine metagenome | biome: marine biome (ENVO:00000447); feature: surface water layer (ENVO:00002042); material: "saline water (ENVO:00002010), including plankton (ENVO:xxxxxxxx)" | depth 5 m
GCTTGTTAATTCGCTTCCAGCTGGAAATTGTGCAATTGTATGCCACGGAGCAAAACCTGTTGAGCAAAGCGTGGGTTGAAAAGTTGAACTTCCTTGAGTGTTCAAATTCACCCAACCATACATATCTACACCAACTTTACCTGTGGTACCATTACCAGCATTATTTCCAACAGTACCGGTATAATCAATCGATGTAGCAGTATTTGAAAATACTGCACTTGCACCCCCACCAACTCTATATGTAGCATCTAAATTAGTTTGAGCAAAAGCTGTTCCATAAGTAGGTGTTTTTCCTTTTACTAAACCTTGAATATAAACAGTACCATCAGCTGCAGCCAACGTTTGCCAAGCTTCAAAAATTCTTTCATCTCTGCTATTTGTAAATGAGTTGATAGCATTGATAACGTTTTCTCTTATTATTGTATCATTTACATTGTAAGTTGCAGTTGTAAACGTAACCATTGGGTATTCATCTCTAATGTCATCATAAACGGTATCTGTAGAAAAGATAAACACACCGTAAATTATACCATTACCCCCTGGTAATAAAAATGCTTTATCTTCCCAATCAGAAGGAGAAGCACCGACGTTAGTAATTGTAAAGTTTGAATATTCTCCTTTATTATCTAAGTTAGCAGTAGGAATTGCTGTTCTTAATATAGTGCCTGGTATATCTTCTCTGTTAAAAAAGTTCGCAGGTGTCATCATATCTACAGCAGATATTGCAGAAGTGTTTAATTCAAACCCCTTACTCGATCCATCTTGGCCGGTTGTTATAGCAAGTTGATTAGCTGGTGTGTCAGCTAAATTTACTCTTGCAGAGTTAATTAATGAAGTACCACCGTTAATAACATCTATAACTCTATTACCACCTATTTCTTCGGTAGTTGTCCCAGAAGTGCCTGTGGTTTGCCATTCAGGGGCGTAAAGTAATTTTTGAGCACTAAGTTTAGAAAAGAACCCATCTGCTGCTGTACCTTCGTCAGCTGCTATAGCTAAAGTATGATGAAGATCTCCTGATGGTGTAATTTCATTCAAAGCACCATGAGAAGCGTCAGTTAAAGCCCCATCTGGGTTTACTGTCATTTTTGCACTTGCACCACCACCTGAGCCAGGAACGAAAAATTGAGTTGTATTAGCATCTGTATCGTAATCAACGCTTACTACATCACCTGTAACATCAATACTATTACCACCATTAACTATACCTGAAGTAATAACTTCTAAAGTATTAGAAGAATTATATTGAATAGTTGTTCCATCAACTCTTGGAGAAATTTGATACCATGAACTTGCATCAGTTGTATCAGTACCACTAAGACCATATAGAAGGTAATCATCGAAAATTAAATCTCCTATTTCTGCTTTATTTTGTACTGATATATCAGTAATGCTTTGATCGTTAAAATTATTAACACCGACCGGGTTACCTCCTTTTAAGGTGCCGTTACCTACATATACTCTATTAGTATCTGTTGTGTATCCTAGTTCTCCATTATCTAAGATAACCAACTTTCTATCGGTATTGCTTCCTCTTCTTAGTTTAATCTTTGCTACATCTACCGTAGGCATATGAATTATTTATTCATATATCGTCAATCTAAAGATAAAGTTTTGGTAAAATCGTACTCATCTATAAATTTACTAATTAGATCTTTTTGTAATCTTATGCTTTTGTTTATCTTTTTTGAAGAATCGTCATAGATACATATACCGTGAATATATGCTTTAGTTTCTTTAAAAACAGCGATAATTTTTTTGCTATCGGTGCTTTTATTGAGTATATAATAAATTATTTCTTTACCGTTTATTTCAGACATTTTGAATTAATACTTCTTCAGATTTTCCTTTTCTTTCAGTACCAGATTCTTCAATAACAATACCAGTTTTTTTGTCATATATACCATTCCAATGAGATAATAATACCTCTTGATTTGGTTTTATATTAACATCTATCCCTGTATCTATAAATGCCGTTATTGTATCATTACCAACCTTTACATTGACACCATAGCCATTCATAACAAATATGAATCCATCTTTTTCTTCAACTGCATTTATAACAGGTTCATCTGGAATATCTCGTGTTTGTGTAGCGTCGTTTATAATTTCGCTTGTTTCAGCAATAGGGTGTTCACTATCAACTATCTGCTCAAATCTTTCATCTATTTCTTCTTTTAAATCTACAGTAAGATCGCATAATTTTGCTGTTTCATAAAAATCTATTTCTTTAGAAGTAACTTCAATCAACTTTGAAGGTATTTCTTCTTTTATGATTTCTACTTTAGTTTCTTTTTTTTCTACTATTTTTTCTGCAGAAGATTTAGTTTTTGTTTCTATTGGTTTGTACTGATGTTCTAACGAACCAGATTTAGGGTAATTTTTATTATAAGGAGAAGTATAGTAACCTTTTTGCGTATAAACTCTTTTTACAATTTTTACAGAATTTTCTTCTGGTTTCTCTTCTTTTAGAATATAGGGGCTTGGTTCTTTCTTTTTTAGTTTCTTAAACCAACTTTTAAACATGATAATACTATTTAAAAGTATAAACCAGGAATATCAAGTGTTAAGCTATATTAGTAATAATTCCGTTAGTTATTGTTAAAACAACATTACCAGAAGTGGTGCTTAATGTTAAAGATTGAGTAGAACCCATTTTATCGTCAATATAAAGCTCACCAGCGCTTAAAGACACGGTGCTTAGATTAGCAAATCCTGTATCGTTTCCAATACCACTTGTTGCATTATAAGTTGAATCAATTAGATCGTTAAAATTGCTCTGAGATGGAACGTCGCCTTTCTCAAAATATCCTTTTATTGTACCTATGGGTTGATATGGCATTTTTTATATTTATGTTGCACCAGCTGCTGCGTCAGGGTCTACAGGAACGTCTCCTTCTCCCCCAGTTACTTCAGGACCACCGCCTTCTGGTGGAGGACCGAATGGTGGTGGTTCAGCTGGGTTAGGAATAGGCGAACCACCGCCCCCTAATCCGGGTTCTAGGCCTTCGCCCCCACCTTCTTCACCGACACCTGCTGTCATTTGCTCTCTCCAATTAGGGCCAGCTTGCTCTATTTGCATTAACTCCCAAGAAAGTTCTTTATCCTTTCTTAAAAATTCTCTATTTGCTTTAACTTCAATATCTGACCAATCTAAGTATCTCTTTTGTGCAAAAGTATTAGATATAAATTCATTACCACCCAATTGGTTGTAATTATTAATTCTAAGATCCATCTTTTGCTGCTCACGCATTTCAAAGAAGTTAGTTGGTACATTAAATTCTAAGCTTAATTGAAGTTCTTTTAGATTATATTTCTCCCATAATTTTTTAAGTTTTAAATGAGTTATAAATCCATTTTTTAAACCTGCAGCAAAATGTTGTTGCATTCTTATGATGAAACGAGCAAACTTTAACTCTTCTCTTAAAATTTCGGTACCATCTTGAAAAGCTCTTTCAGGGTCTAATCTTGTTACCGGTACTTTTAATGATTTGTAAAGTTTCTTTAAGAAGTACATTAAGTCTTCTAACTCACCTAAGTTTTGACCTCCAGCTAATGTTCTTACATCAGTACCTTCACTACCTGATCTTTTAGCAAACCAAAACGAATCAAGCATAGATTGAGGTGAAAACTTTTGAACTGTACCATTTTCGTCAGTATCGTATGTATGTCTACTCCAATATTTTTGTTGTAGGTTTCTTAAGTAAGCTTCGGCTTTAGGAGGTGACATATTACCTACATCAACATTAAAGACTAACTTTTCTGGAGCTCTAACTAATCTATAAATTACAATAGCGTCTTCAATAAGAGATAACTGTCTATATGCTCTTCTTGCGTTTTCTAAGAATGGTAATCTAATTGTTTTGTTATCATTCCAAATGCCAGAGTTAATATAAGTTATCTGGTTTTTATCCATAGGTACAAGTTGCATATCTTCTACCTTTGTAGGATTAGATTCGTTAAAAACTGGCTTACGTAAAAGATAACCTTGCACGATTGAGTTTTGTATATTACCAAAAATAGGGTCAATTAACTCGGTTGGTACTTGAACTACACCTAAAATACCTTCTTTAGGGTGCTCTTTATGTATAATATGCTCCCAATAAATTTCTCCTTCAACTAAAAGTTGTCTGAAATATTCCCAACCATTATGTTCAAGATCAAAATATTGAACAAATTTTTGAAATTCACCTTGAATTTGTTTTTGTTCGTGTGGTTTAAATTCTCTATCTCTAAATGAAAGTCTAACTATTCTTCCTTCATTATCTGTATTAATAATTTCGTCGCATATTTCATCTAATGCATCACCAACCTCAGCAAAAGCTGCCATTACTCTATAGTCTCTTATTCTTGCTGCTTTATCCTGCTGGATATTTGCATACATGAAGTCTTGAAACCCTTTATCCATTGCAATATCACCAACAGCGTTATTATTAATAACCGTTGATGAAGAAATAGATTGTCTTTGCAAGGCATCTTCTCTTTTACTTCCTTGATTTTGAAAAAGTCTATATTTAGGGTTTACGTCAGCAAGGGTATCTAAAGTCTCATATGACTGATAAGGTAACCTGCTTTGAACGAACTTCATTAAGGAACGTCCAAATGTCCCTTGATTACCCTTACCCTCTTCAATTATTTCATCTTTTGCCATTTATTAACTTCCTGATTCTGAAATCGATACCGTAATAGATTTAGTTACTGTGCGTGTTTGTGTTTTGGTTCTTGTTTTAGTATATGTAGGAGTTGGTGATACCATTGGTAAAGAACCCGTTGGTGTTTGTGTTTTTGTTCTAGATTGTGTTCTAGTTTGAGTTGGTGTAGATGTAGGTGTAGGAGTAGCTGCATCTGAAACCGAAGCTGTAATTGTTGGTGAAACTGTCCTTGTAGGCGTCTGAGTTGGTGTTCTAGTATTTGTCGGTGTTTGTGTGCTGGTTGCAGTAGGTGTAGGGGTTGCAGCTGGAGAATCTGTTATTGAAACTGTAACGGTAGGCGATTGAGTTACCGTTCTTGTTTGAGTTGGTGTCTGTGATCTTGTTTGAGTTGTTGTTCTGGTTTGAGTAGTTGACTGTGTAGGTGTTTGTGTCCTTGTTTTTGACCTTGTTGCAGTAATACCAGGTGTACCTGATCTAGTAGATGTCTGTGTAGGTGTCTGAGATTTTGTTGGGGTAGTGGTAATAGTTTTTGTAGGCGTAACAGCTTTTGTCCCACTTGCTGTTCTTGTAGTAGTCGGTGAAACTGTAGGTGTCGGAGTCGGAGTTGCTGGATTCGGGCTTCCTTGTATATTTACCTTTGACCATTCAGAGCCATATCTAGGACCCGGATTAGTAGCTCTTATTAAATCTCTAAATGTAGGTATATTTGCCACAATATTATTTATTCATCTCCATTAATGTCAATAAGTTATGGGGTAGTTGGCGTCCGAGTAGGTGTTGGGGTAGGTGTTACTCCTGGTGTATTGGTTTGTGTTGTAGTAGAAGTTACTGTCTGTGTAGGTGTCTGAGTTGGTGTTCTTGTTCTTGTAGCAGATGAAGTAGGTGTTTGTGTGGGTGTCTGAGTTGATGTTTTTGTTGCAGTTTGAGTAGGTGTTCGTGTGGGTGTCGGTGTAGTATTCTGTGTAGCTGTTTGAGTAGCTGTTTGAGTAGCTGTTTGAGATACCGTTCTTGAAGGTGTACGTGTAGGTGAACCTTGCTGTGTTCTTGTTTGAGTTTGGGTAGCTGTCTGGGTTGGAGATTGAGTTGGTGTAACTGTTGGTGTTTGTGTTTGTGTTGGTGTGTTGGTTGATGTAACGGTCTGAGATGGAGTACGTGTTACTGTACATGTTTGTGATGGTGATACAGTTCTTGTCGGTGTTTGAGATCTTGTTTGGGTAGGGGTAACAGACTGTGTAGGGGTTCTTGATGAAGTCCTTGTTTGAGTCTGGGTAGCAGTCCTAGAGTTTGTAGGTGTAGGTGTCTTAGTTGTACCTTTACTAGGTGTCACTGTTTGTGTAGGTGTTTGAGTTGGGGTAGAAGTTTGCGTAGGTGTTCGTGTTGCTGTTACGCCTCTTGTACCGGTTGGTGTTTGAGTTTGAGTTTGTGTTACAGTATTAGTTTGTGTTTGTGTTGGTGTAGGTGTAACTGGTGAATCTTTACTTTGTATGTAATATGCTGGAGCATCAGGATTAGCATTTGGGCCATATAATGTACCAGGGTAGATAGTTTGACCACCTGGTGCAGTTAAAACAAATTGAAAATGACCAGTAGCTGCTGCTGACAGAGCTGTAATATTGACATGTATTTCTTGAGTGGTGTCATTACGAAGTACTTGTCCTCCAAAATCTTCAACGTTATATCCACTAAATGCAGGAAATCTTGCTGATAATGTTCTATTAGTACTAAAGAAGTCTACACTACTTAAAGGGGTGGTAGAAAGAGTAGATGTATCGCTCCAAAAATTACCCGTATCTGCTGCACTTAAAAAGACCTGATAGTATTTTTGTAAGCCGTCTTGTCCTTCTGCGCTTTTTAACCAAGGGGAAGTAAAAATAAAAACATCAGGATTTTCACTGAATATAAGTCTGCTTTCACCTGATAGGCTGGTTTGTGCTGCTAATACTGGTATTCTTTCTCTTCTCATTCTTGATTTTGTTGAGTCCTAAACACTTCTATTTCATCTGGGAATGCAGAAATAGTTAAGTGGTCACTACCAGGAGTTCCAGATAACTCCGTAGCTAACGATGGGTAATTATCACTTGTAAGAACTGTTCCTGTACCACGACCACCGCTGACCGGATACCAGTTAGTTGTAACCTTATAGATATTATCAATAGCATTTTCAGATGCAGGAAATATCCAACCTTTTATAGTAAAAGTAGTATCAGCTGTTACACGAGCTTTATCACCAGCTCTTAATTCTAATGGATACTGTAAATTAATATTTCCATCCCATAAAACTTCACTTCTTATTTCTTGTGGTGTAACTAAATTAACCAAATCTTTAGGTACTGGCCAACTTATAATAATATAAGGGTTAGTATAAGGGATAAAATTACTTAAAATTTGATCCATATCCATTTGGTAACGTGTTATGATCGAAAAGTTTACGGATATATTAACAGGGGTAGGCATGTTATACTTATCATGAGCAAAGCTATCTTGATAATATAAACCGTTACCCGGGCCTGTTTGACCAACTGCAGGTAACTTATTAAAAACTCTATCGTTATCTCGAGTCATACTGTTAATACTAATGGCTACTACCGGTAAGGTAATAGTTTTAGCTTTATTAACAATATCATATAATACTCTCTGTTTTGGGGCATAAAGATATCTTACAAAAATTCTATCTTTTTGAACTCTATTTTTATTATATCTGCCTATAACTATAGAATCAAAAGCATTCGCAAATTGGATAATTAAATCCTGAATTTCGAAGTAATTTGACTTCCAGCGCATTACTATTATTTATTCAGACTAGTCTTTCAATAAAATGTTTAGGTAGTTTTGATTTATTTTGTGATATTAAAGTTCTTGCTTTGCCATCAAGAACATACGTTACAGCATAATCAGCTTTTGACCTTGTACATCTACCCGAAGTTTGTACTAATGCACATAATGCTTTATTAGAATACCAATTTTTATCTAAATCAAACATTTTCTTTATTCGTTTATTTGATAAAGGAGGGTAAGGTGTTTTAACAATTATTTGAAATCTACCCTTTTCTCCATTTAAATCAGTACCAAAAGTTAAAGAAGGCGAAACTAATACAGTAGGTTTGGATGTCCTAAAATGCTCACCTAATATCTTTTCGTTAGTTGCTGTTTGTTCTCTGAATAAAAATCTATCTCCTACTAATTTATTTTTAAGATAACTGCATATTTCCAATGAATGAGTATGTATAATACCTTTTTCATCTTTATGGTGATCACATAACTCCTGAATATATTTTGCAAGTATAGGTAAGTTACGTTGTAAGTTCTGATAATTTAAAACTGGCTGTGATGATAAGTAAACTGGTGATTTATCAGCATCAAATGCTGATGGTGATTCAATGTATTTGTATTTTTTAATACCTAATGACTTTGCATATTGCACATGATCAGTAATAGTAGCAGACATTAACAAAATATTATCACCATAATCAAATATATGTTTTGCTAACCCGTCGACTTTCAAAGGGGTAAAGCTTACTCTATCCGATTTGGTATCAACAACGTACTCACATTTATGCCACATTTGTTCAACTGTCGTCAAATCACCGTGAACCATTTTAAGATACTTTAGTTTATTGGCTTCAGATAAAGAAAGCACGGTTGCTTTACTCGAGTTTTTATTTGTAAGTTCATTAACCTTTTCACTTAAAACAAAAATAAGATTTATTAACCACCTATATTGAATATCGTATTTTTCAGATCTTAATTTACTACATTCAACGTTATATAAATCTAAACGCTTATAATCAATTTCAGCACTAAACCGTCTTACTAACTCTTCTTCTAACTCTGAAGCTTCATCACAGACTAAAAAGTTTTTACGTTTTACATGCTGCGGTAATGCCATAAACATTTTATAGTTTAGTACGGCAAACGGGTTTGATAATGAATGATTTCGATTTGTAAAATAAGGGCAGCTATTCTTTTCCCAACATTCGTTTCTTAATTTAGGAGTATGAACACAAGGTGCAGTATCAACGTCAAATGATTCATCAACTGAACATATGTAATTTTGTTTGCCTTTTAATACTTCAATATCATCGAATAACGCTTTATATTGATCTTGTAATTGTTTAGTTATTGTAAGAGCAAATGTACCAAATGCAGGTTCACCTAAACAATCTTTTTCGAAAATATAATTACCGTGCTGATCTTTTCGAAATGCATCATATGAATTGATAAGATTTTTGAAATGTTTAGTTGGGTTTGCACTTACGTTACCCAACGTTCTGGGTATGAAACTCTTCCCGGTACCTGTGGGTGCTTGTGCGATTACGTATTTGTATCCTTCATTATAAGCCTTTTCAATCTCTTTTAAGAGAGTTACTTGTTGTTCTGATGGATTGTAACCGTAAGGAAATTTTGCAACATACTTGCTGAACATATAATACAATTATATATGATCTCTATATACTTTCAACTAGTTAGCTTCAAATACGTCGTCTACAATTGATTCAAAATCAGATTTTTTAGTATGCAAAGTCACGTCTTCAACTTGATGCTGTGTCATTTCTGCTAATAATTCATCTGATGCATTTCTTAGAACACATCGGCACATATCGTAATGACCACTTTCAGAATTTCTTCCAGTAAAGCCTCTACCATGACAACGTTTACAGCTTGATTTAGGATTGTCGGTAATTTTTAATTGTCCGCAATCTAAATAGTTTGTATATTCTTCTGCTAAGTCGTAAACTTCACCGCTAAAAACACTAAAATATTTTATTTGCATAACTTCCTTCCTTGTTTATCTATATAAAATTCCTTTTTTGGAGGGTCTTCGTTTTCAAAATCTTTTAAATTAAATTCGTTTTCTAATGCTTCCATATTATTCATTCCAGCCCAAAAAAGACCTCTACCATCTTTGTCATTAGATAATGTTAACATTCCTCTATCAGCCATTTTGAATAAAAGTTCTCTATATGTCATAGTTTTTTCATAACCATTACAACATCGTAAAATTTAGAATTCTTTTTTGGTTTAATTCTTTTTACTTTTGCTAATCTTACAATATCATTAAAAACAAATTTATCTAAACGGTAGTTAAAAACAACAGAGTTTCGATTATCTAATAATTCGAAAGGGTAAGGAACTTCAAAAACTTTTATACCGCCTTTTTGAACTTCTAATTTAAATTCAAGAAAAAAATCTTTTATACTTACGTTAATAAGTTTTCCTTTTTTAATAATCTTACCGTCGATATCAAAACTAATATCATTTAAGAAAAATGTATGAAATTTCTTTTCTACTTCTTCTATAAGTTTAACGACCATTATGTGTTTTGGAAATTTATTTTTTCTTGTTGAGTTAAGTTTTGTAAGTTATCAACATAATACTTCCAAAACTCATCATTAGCTGGGATCGTTTGAATTAAATCTACTTGATTACAATTTATTTGTCGATAGTTTTGCATAAAAATATCCCATACTATAATTAAATTTTTAACCGCAGGATTATATGGTTGAAAATTAGATGTGGGTCTAAAATTCAAAGTTAA
>CERO01036318.1_pt1 | contig 10042 bp, 11 predicted proteins | sample 530851 | NCBI WGS metagenome assembly CERO01 (sample SAMEA2621033, study PRJEB7988) | marine metagenome | biome: marine biome (ENVO:00000447); feature: surface water layer (ENVO:00002042); material: "saline water (ENVO:00002010), including plankton (ENVO:xxxxxxxx)" | depth 5 m
CATAAGTTAAAACAAAATGAAATAGATGTTCTTAAAAATCTTATTTTTAATATAAGAAATGAATTTGGTGAAGATGTAATAATTCATAGATTTTCAAACAATTATTGGTATAACCATGATTGTGTTGATCCATATACAAAAAAGATAAATAATACTTTAGAACATCTATTTGAATATGATTCATCATCTAATCATAGATCTAGAAATCATCATTATACTTATTATGTAAAAAATGAAAATATAGAATTATATAAATGGTTATATGATAATACTGATAAAATGATTTTAGATACTGAACTTAATAAACTTTGTGTTGAGGATTCAGTAGTTTTATCTAAAGATGAATTTGAAAGATTAACTGATTTAGTTAGATCAACAGATGAAGAGAATGTTAATATAGGACTTACATTAATGGCTAATTGTAATGTAGAAGAATCTAAAACTTATTTATCATTATTATTTGCTTTTAATTCAGATAATATGAAAGGTAGAAAAGTTTGGAATCATGTTAATTTCAAATATCTTAGAACTTTATTTAATAAATATATTAATATGAGTTTATCAAATTGGGGTCATGCATATGATAATTTAATAAAATGTATGGTTGAAGACAAATGTTTAACATTATGGTCATCTAGATATATTGCAACTAGAATGTTTACAAATGTATTGGAAAATAATTTTGGAATTAAACAAAATGATACAGTATTTACAATATCTGTTAATGATCTAAAGTTAAAACCTGAATTTGAAGAACAATTAGTAGGAGAACATGATGATAAATTAAGTGAATTAATAACAGCTGGAGTAAGCCATAATGATGATTTACCTTTTTAGGTAAATAACCAGCTTTGTGTGTGGAAAGTACGGGTAAGGTTAAAATATCTTGTGGAAGCCCGTGCTTCCTTCACACTTTAAAATTAAAAAAATGAAAAAAGACCCAATAAAAGAAGAAGAATTTTATAACAAGGAGTTTAGCTTTAGTTACTCCTCTATAAATAAGATGCTTTTTTCACCAAAACTTTTTTATAAAGATTATATTCTTAAAGAAAGGGAACTCAAGACTGATAAACATTTAATTGAAGGTAAATTACTTCATTTAATGTTATTACAGCCTGAAAAGCTCCATGATGAATTTAGTATCGTACCTAGTAAGATACCATCAGATAATGTTCGTAAAGTCTTAAATGATCTTAAAAACTATGGTAAAGAAAATTTAGAAGACCTTGAACCAGAAATTATGACTACATTAAAAAATCATAATTTATATCAATCTTTTAAAGATGATAGTAAGAGACTTTCTAAAATTCAAACACCTGAAAATGAAGAATATTTCAAATTCTTACTTGAAAGTGGTAAAGATATTATAGATAATGATATGTTAGCTAAAGCTACTGAAAGAGTTGAGTTATTAAAACAAAACAAAGATGTAGCATCTTTAATGGAGGAGCAGGTAACAGATTTTGAAATGGATCCTGTTGAAATATATAATGAAAAATATCTTGAATGTAAACTTAATGATTATAGATTTGGTTTAAAAGGATATATAGATAGATATATAATTGATCATGAGTCAAAAGAAATAACTATCATAGATTTTAAAACAACATCTAAAGGTATTGAAAAGTTTGCAGAAACTGTAGATTATTATAATTATTGGATGCAGGCATGTATATATATTATACTTGTTATGAAAAATGTTGATGAAAAAGTTGAAAATTACAAAATTAATTTTAAATTTGTCACCATAGATAATTATGATCAAATTTATATCTTTGATACATTAGAAGAAACTAGAACAAAATGGTCTATAGGATTTAAAGACATTCTAGATAAAGTTAATTATCATTGGAAAGAAAGAGATTATAGTTTACCATATGAATTCGCAAAAGGTAATGTAATTTTATAGTGGAAAAAATATATAGAGAATATTTTCAAAAAAGTAAAGTGTTTCTTTATCCATTATTAGGAATAAAGAAAGGAGTGAGATTTGTCCCTGTTCAAACATATGTATCATGGAATGATATATATCCAATGGATAAGGACAAATTACTTTGCTTTTATACAGTAGATCCTAAATGGAAAAAAGAATTTAAATTGTTTTCAGAATTATTTCTAGAAACAAATATTCTTTTTGAAGAAATGCATACTATTGAAAAAAATAATTTCTTATATATATTTGACATAAGTCCTTATAAGACAGATTTAAAAAAATTTAGAAAAGGTAAATATTCAAAATTCAGAAAAAAAACAAAGGAACAAATAATGGCATTCTTTGGAGAAACTGGTAAAATATCAGAATACATAGAAAGCTATTTATATCCTGAATTTTATTATGAAGATTATGCTGAAATATTAAATGTAAATGAAAAAGATTTAATGTCAGTAGGAGAATTATGTAGTTTACCTGATTTAGAAAAAGAAGATTTTAAAAAAGATTTAGCAATTGTAAAAGAATTAAAATAATTTTTTATATTTGTAAATTAATTAAATAAAACTGATATGGCAAAAAAAATGAAAAAGCATGTAGAGGAAAACCCAAAGACTATGATGTTAATCAAAAGTGCATTTGGCTCTATGAAAAGTTTTAAATTAATACCTATAAGTAATGATTGTCCTTATGTTGAGTGTTTATTTTCACCTGAACAAAAAATGATGGTTGTTATAGGAAAATTTATGAAACAAAGTTATCATATGGTACAAAGAATAGATGATAATGGAGACCCATTACCTGTTAAAGGTAAACCAAGACCAAACGGTAAAGACGTTAGAGAAGAAAGAAGATTGGTTGACACTTGTTCAGAACACTATGTAGTTACTGAAGAAGAAATAAGAGAAATGATTCAAATGTTTGCTGTTAATCCAGATGCATTTGATTTAGATGAATTCTTTTTAGTGGAAAGTGAATTAGTAGGTTCTACAAATACTCCACCTATCTTAGAAAAAGTATAAATATTAACCCTTCTAAAATTAAAGGGAGCTTCTGGCTCCCTTTTTTTTGGATCAAACTGACATGACATGAATCATTGGATAATGGATTATGAAACTTTGTCAAATTGTTTTGTAGCTGTATTCAAACATTACAAAACAGATGAGACACATATATTTTCTGTATGTTCATTACAGAATGATTATGAAAAATTTTCAGAATTCCTAAAACAAAATGTTGAAAATAATGAATGGCACATATCCTATAATGGATTAGCATTTGATGCTCAAATAACTCATAATATAATAAAAGATCATGAGAATCTAATGTTAATGGACGGAGAAAGTGCAGCAGAAGAAATATATAGTTATGCTCAAGAAGCAATTAAAAGATCTAGCAATAAAGAATTTCAAACTTTTGCTGAATGGCATATGACTATTAAACAAATAGATGTTTTTAAACTTAATCATTGGGATAATATGGCTAAGTTATCTAGTTTAAAGTGGATACAATATAGTATGGATTGGGAAAATATTATTGATATGCCTCTAGAACATACTACAAAAATAGATAAACAAGAACAGTTAGATTTAATTATTAAATATTGTATTAATGATGTTGAGTCAACAAAAGAAATTTTTGAAAGATCAAAACCATTAATAGCTTTAAGAAAAAACTTAACAAATCAATATAATATAAATCTTTATAATGCATCTGAACCAAGGATTAGTAAAGAGTTATTTGCTTATTACTTAAGTAAAGAACTAAGTATACCTAAATATGATCTTAAAAAATTAAGAACTTTTAGAAATGTTATTAAGATTAAAGATCTTATACTTGATTATATTAAGTTTGAGACACCTGAATTTAATAATTTACTTGAAAAATTTAAAACAGTAGAAATTAATCCTAATCAAACAAAAGGTGGATTTAAATATAATGTGAAGTATAAAGGAGTGAAAACACACTTTGGATTAGGCGGTGCTCACGGAGCAATGCAGCCAGGAGTGTATGAGTCTGATAATGAGAACGTTATAATGTCTTCAGATGTTGCCAGTTTTTATCCTAACTTAGCAATTATGAATAAAATTTCACCTGCACATTTAGATAAGAAAGCATTCTGTCATCTATATGAATGGTTTTTCACAGAAAGAAAAAAGATTCCTAAAAGTGATCCTATGAATTATGTATATAAGATTATTCTTAATAGTACGTATGGTCTTTCTAATGATAAAAACTCATTTTTATATGATCCTCAGTTTACTATGTTCATTACAGTTAATGGACAGCTTACTTTGATGATGCTATATGAAATGATTATGGAAGCAATTCCTGAAGCAACACCTTTGTTACAAAATACAGATGGTGTTGAGACAATTATACCTAGATCTAAAATTGATTTATATATGGAAGTATGTAAGAAATGGGAAGAAATAACTAATCTTGTTCTTGAACATGATCAATATAAAAAATTAATATTAGCAGATGTAAACAACTATATAGCAATTGATAATAATGGTAAAGCAAAATGTAAGGGACGTTTTGAATTTGAAAACTTGGCCCTTCATAAGAATAAGTCTAAACTTATTATACCAAAAGCTATATACGCCTACTTTGTTGATGGTACTTTACCAGAAGATACACTTAAAAATAATAATAATATACTTGATTATTGTATAGGTGGTAAATCTAAAGGTAACTGGAAACAAGTTGCTAGGTATATAAAAGATGGCAAAGGTCATGAAGATGAACTCCAAAAAATAAATAGATATTTTATTTCAAATAATGGTGTTAAGATAATTAAAGTTAATAAAAATGATAACCGGGAAATACAGTTAGAATCAGGTAGATGGATGCAAACAATCTATAATGATACTAAAGTAAAAAAATGGGGATCATATGATATTAATGAAAAATATTATCTTGATGCAATAGAGAAAGAAATCAATAATATTATAGGAATTAAGTCTAATCAACTATTGCTATTTTAATAAAATTAGTTAAATTTGTAACAATAAAATCAAAAAAATGGGATATAAAAAACCAGGTAAGGTAACACCTGAAAAGTTATCACAAGCTTCATTTCCTAATCATGGAAGTACATATACAGTAATACGTCATAAATTTTTAATTGATGCTAGTAGAAGCATTTTAAGAACACATGGTTTCAATATTATAGATGAAACATATACAGCAACATCTAACTTAAATGTTGCACAAGGTAGGTATCAAATTCAATCAGACAAAGATTCTGAATTAGGTATGATGTTTGCTTGGTCAAATTCATATGATAAAAGTACACGTTTTCAATGTGGAATAGGTGCTTATGTATTTGTATGTAATAACGGTATGGTATCTGGAGATCTAGCTTCATATGCTAGAAAACATACAGGTAATGCTGATTCAGAAGCATTTAATCATATTATGTCACAAATAAAACATGCTGATAAATATTTTAGTAAATTAATCTTAGACAAAGATGAACTAAAAAAAATATGTTTAAATAAAAAAGAGCAATCAGAATTAGCTGGTAGATTATTTATGGATGAAGAACTTATTGATGCAACACAAATGTCTTGTATTAAAAATGAAATGAGTAAACCATCTTATGAATATCAAGCTGATTTAGATAATGCTTGGACATTTTATAATCATGTAACTCATGCACTTAAGAAAAGTCATCCTAGATCATGGATGACAGATCAACAAAAATTTCATGAGTTTATGATAACTGAATTATTGAGTCAGTCTCAATTACAGAATACTGATGCAAATATAATAGATGAAATTGATCCACGTCAATTAAATATTATTGATGCAATAGAAAATAAATCATTTGCTGCTGATATGGAAGCACAAGATGAAATGTTTGGAGAATTTAAAATCTGAGTCATGTCAGATACATTGAAGGGGAGGTTATAAAGCCTTGGATCGGTTCCATTTCCTCCCCTGATATGTTTTAAACAAAAAATTATGAAAATAAAACATCAAAAAACAAAAACATTAATAACAAAACAAAACAATAATAGTAGTGACTGTATAGCTCCTAATATAATTTATGGTTGTTTTGGTAACTGTATAGATACTTATTGTTATATGTCTAGATATAATGGTAAAAGAGTTTTTGTAAATAAAAATGTTGACCAAATATTTAACTCTGTAGTTGAATGGGAAAAGACTTATAAAAAAGTTCCTAATCAACAAGATCCTGTATATACAATGGTAGACATTGCATGCAATTCAGATTTAGTTTTGATGCAGAAGCATGTACCAGGAACACTTCATAATTACCTTAAGTTATATGATGATCATCCTCAACTTAATAGCACAATGGCTACTAAGTATCCAGGTTTGTTAAAGTTAGATGTAAATCATTTTAATAAAAAACCAAGAGTTCGTGTAAGTTTAATGCCACAAAAATATTCAGATATACTTGAACCAAAAATGCAAAAAATATTATCAAGAATAAAAGATGTCAATAGATTAAAAAAACTTGGTTGGGAAGTACATCTTAACTATTCACCTTTAATATTTTATCCTGGATGGAGTATAGAGTATGAAAATTTATTTAAATTTGTAAAAAAATATGCAGGTGAAAATAAATGTGAAGTTATTGCACTAACTAATCACGTATTTCAAATGAACAAAGCAAGTGAAGAAGCACGTGAATTAATGAAATATTCTGATGAACCTAAAAATCTTAGTGGTACATTAAGGTATCCTATTAAAAAGAAAACAAGAGCATTAGAAAATTTTAAAAATATTTATAGTAAATATTTTAAATTAGAAACAATTAGATATATATTTTAAATTATAATATGGAAATAATAATACAAATTATGGGAATGTGTTTTGTAATCATCATAGCAATATGTATAGTTTTTACAATAGTTGAATACATATTCAATATAAAAGATCAAAATCAAGAACTTTTAAAAAATATGAAAGAGCTTGATGAAAAAAATAAAAAATAGTTATTAACCCTTTAAAATTTCAAAAAAATGAATGAAAATTTAAAACCAATGGACCAGGAAGAGCCTAATCTTTCAAATGTAAAATTAGATCAAGAACCAAATATTAATAATGTGGATCTAGATCAAAATATCATTAGAAATAATGCAGCTACAATTGTAAATGCAGACAAAGCTAATGAAACTAAATAGATTTAAATGTCTTTTACAGGGTGTTTTTAATAGAACTGAAAGGGTATTTAATAAGAAAAGGAATGAATACTCACATGATCAAGATGTATTTGCAAATTTAAGAAATGGAGTGGCTTTTTCAATTCATAATGAAGCTGAAAAAGTTGCTTATGAATATGCTTGTAAACATCTTGAATCAATTCAATCTATGATTAAAAAACTTCCTGATGAAGTTCCTTCTGAAAAATTAATTAATGAAAAATTTGGTGATGCTATTAATTACCTGATCATTATAGAAGGACTTCTTAAAGAGAGAATAGGAAAATAAATATAAAACCAACATTTTATATTTATATGAAGAGGGTCAGTAGGTTTAATTCCATTTCCTACTGGCCTTTTTTATTGTCCTTCAGGACTTAAATCTTGAGTAATCCATCCATTATTAAGATCATTTATAATAGAAGAAATTTCTTGTAAAGTATATTCAGTGAAACCATTTAAAAAACTAGGTTTGTTTCCTTTAAATTTAACAATAGCTTTTGTATTATCAAGATTCCATCTAAGAGTATCTTCAGAATCTATAATTAATTGATCCCAAATCATATTGCTTACATCAGATTTATTTATTATACAATATTTCATAATTTCATAATTTTACCAAAGAGGTGATGGATCTATATCACCACTAGACATATTAGTCATAGTTCCATTATAACCACTTGGCATTGATACTTCTTCATAAATTGTTGGATAAGTTGCTGGTCCATCAGGAGATCCCATTCTCCACCAAGCTTTTAAAGTAGCAGCATGAGCGGCTGTATAATCATTAATAGTTGTTCCAGTGGGTTGTCTCCAATCTATTCCATTATTATTAGAATCATATTGAGCTTTAACAGCTTTTTCAGGTAATGCTGTTTGATGAATAGTAATATCTCCTAAGTATCCTGGTCCATAATATTTAATAGTTCCTGAAGCTTTACCATCAGAACCTATACGAGAATCTCCAACATAATCAAGAGTTAAATTTGTATTAGTTCCAGAATTAGTAGTTGTTTGATTAACACCATTAATAAATATTTTCCAACCAGCAGCAGTAGATGAAGTAACACCTCCATCAAAAACCCAAGCTATGTGAGTCCAAGTAGTAACTGGAACAACATAAGTAGTGGTAACACGTGTTCTTCTATTATTAGATCCAGCACCTGCTACACCGCTATTTAAACCCATCAAATGCATTTGTATTTTACCTGTGTTAGCAGTTTTACAATGCATACCATAATATTGATTAGTTCCTTGTCTTCCAATAGTTAAAATAGGTTTTCCATAACAGGCTGTACTATCAAAATATACCCACGCTGTAACCGTTACACCAGTAGTATCATATTGAGTATTAGTAAATTCTAAACCTGTAGCATGTCCTAAATCTAAATATTGATCTACACCATTAAAATCTGTAACATGGTTGTTTCCACCTCCATATTTAAACAATGGATTTATAACATGCATTGACATTATACAATAGTTGATTGATAACCCATAATAATACATTTTAATCCTACAGGTGCTCCAAAAACAGAATCTACTGTAAATCTAAGCACAGTATCACAATTAATACTTATTGCTGCTGCATCACTTGGAAGCTGAACTCTAGCAGCTGATGTAACACTTGACCACTCACCTGCATCAATAGTAGGTTTAACATCAAATATGCTACTCCAACTAACTCTATTATTTGTACTTGTTTCTACATTAACTGTTAATCCAGCTGATTCAGTACCAGATGGAGGTGTATTTACATGAATTTTAACAGGAGATTTGCAATGATCAGCATCATCAACTGCACCTCCATACCAAGATATTGTAAAATTATAAGGTATTCTAAATTCATATTTAACACCAGTTGTTATAGGTCTTACTTCATCAGTTAGTGTTACAACAAAACTTTCATATTTACGTGCAGATAATTTTAATGTATCTGTAGTAGCTGCATCAGCAGTAATACTACTATTAGGTGATTGTATAGTTAATGTATCAGAACATCCTGATGCTACTGTACTACCAGTGGTACCGGTTATAGTTTTATATACATCTGCACATCCTCCTGCAGTATCAGTCCACGGTACACTAACAGCCATCTGTTGAGCTGCATTTAATTGAACTGGATATGTTCTACTAGCTGTTCCAGTAACACCTGTTTCATAGGTTTGTGTTAATGTAGTATTTGATCCTAATTCAACACCCCCTAAAGCTGTCGCTGTTGCAACAGGTAAAGTATAAGTAGTGTCAGTCCAAGGAACATTTACTACTAATTGATCAGAAGCATTAAATTGCAATCCATAAGTTCTTGATGCTGTGGTAGTTATAGCATTAGCTGCAACAGATTGTACAGCAACATCTTCTAATTTAACTAAACCTAATACAGAATCTGTTGCTTTAGCATATGTAGTATTAGGAGGTGTTGACCACGTATTATCTCCTCTTAAAAAATTTAAACTATTAGGAGTACCTGTTGCAGATAAAGATGTTGTTAGAGTATTTGTTGCTGAAACTACATTATTTATAAATGTACTATCTGCAAATGTTACAGTTTCAGTATTATCAATTTGTTGAGTAGTAGATCCATCACTTAATATCCAGTAATCCATTGTACTTCCACCACCCCCACAACATTCACCATATACTATATTACAAGCTGTAATCTCAGGTCTAAAACCTCCACCACCATGTACAAATACACGTAAAATATGATCAAGTTTAGGATTAATTTGTTGATATACTGCAGCATTTAAAATAGCTTCATAAATTTCTGATAAATCTGTTCCTCCAGATACTACAAGTTGAACTGTATCAACAGCATTTACATCATTGGCTCCTCTAAAATACATTCTAAAGGTAGTTGCATTAACATAACCATATCCTAACAAAGATTCTGTAGGATACCATTGTTCTAGAGTAGCTGAAGCTTTAAAAT
>CERO01029689.1_pt1 | contig 10024 bp, 6 predicted proteins | sample 530851 | NCBI WGS metagenome assembly CERO01 (sample SAMEA2621033, study PRJEB7988) | marine metagenome | biome: marine biome (ENVO:00000447); feature: surface water layer (ENVO:00002042); material: "saline water (ENVO:00002010), including plankton (ENVO:xxxxxxxx)" | depth 5 m
ACCTATAATTGGTGCAGGATTAGGATATTTATACGGAGGCCCAATGCTAGGCTCTGCTATTGGCGGAGGTCTCGGAAGTTTGGTTGCTGGTAAAAGTCCACAAGAAGCTCTTAAATTTGCAGCCTTATCAGGATTAGCAGGAGGAGCTCTTAGTAAATTTGGAGGTGTTCAGGCAGGTCAAGGATTAGGTGGAATATTTAATAAACCTGTAGGCACAAATATAACTAGAGAAATTGCTGGAAGACCTATGCAAGCAGCTACTTTTCCTAAACAAAATATACTTCAAAAAGGTTTGGGATATGTTAAAAAAAATCCAATTAAATCTGCATTAGCAGGTTTAGGTATAGCTACTGCAGCAGGAGCAGGTGGAGAAGAAGAAGTAACATCTACCTATGAAGACGTATATGGAAAAGTTCCTGGATTTAGAGATCTAGGTCAAGCGGATATTGCGCCTCCTCAATTAATACCTTATGGTACTGCTAATCAACCTTACGGTTTTAGTTTAGCTAATGGGGGAATAATAAGTTTAGCAGATGGTGGAGACTTTCCTCGTAAGAATGGTAGGATAGCAGGACCAGGAACCGAGACTAGTGATGAAGTGCCAGCGATGTTAAGTGATGGAGAATTTGTTGTTAATGCAAGAACAGTCCGAGGACTTGGGGCAGCGATGGGTGCTGAAGGAAGAGAAGATGAAAGAGACAGAGGATCAAAATTTTTATACAGTATACAAAATAATTATGGAGGAAAAGCATAATGGTTGAAACTTACACAAATATTACTGCCCAGCCACCTTACATAGAAAAAAGAGCAGAACAATTATTAGCTTCCGTATATGGAGATCCAAAGGCTGTAAAAAAGGCGGGTGAAACCGATGAAGCTTTTAACTTACGAAAATTTGGTAGAGCAGGTATAGCTCAACCTATTCCACAATTTCAATTTGCAAGTTTTTCACCAGAACAACAACAGGCATTTCAATTAGCTAGTCAAGGTATTGGTTCGTATGCGCCGTACTTACAACAAGCAGGACAACAAGCAGGACTTGGAGCTACTACACAAGCTATTGGAGCAGGACAATTATTAAGCGGAGCACAAGCTTACAATCCTAATCAGGCGCAAGCTTTTATGAATCCTTATCAACAAAGTGTAACACAAGAAGCTCTTAAAGAATATGATCGTCAAGCACAAATAGCTCAACAAGGTTTAGCTTCTCAAGCACAAAAGGTAGGTGCTTTTGGTGGATCACGTATGGGTGTTCAAGAAGCAGAAATGGGAAAAAATTTAGCTGACATTAAATCAAGAAGAATTTTTGAAGACTTATCAAGAAACTTTCAACAAGCACAAGGTGCAGCAATGGGATCATTTGCTGATCAACAACGAAGAGCATTACAAGCAGGCCAAGGTTTAGGTCAATTAGGTTTAGGTCAAGCAAGCACAGGTAAAACTATGGCTGGTCTTGGTGCATTAACTCAACAACTAGGTCAAGGGGATGTTCAGTCACTTCTTGGTATTGGTGGTATGAAACAACAACTAGGTCAAGGAATGTTAGAAGCTCAAAGACAACAACAACTGATGGCACAACGTGAACCATTTACTAGACTTGGATTTGCTAGTGATATTTTACGAGGAGTTCCAAGTGGTCAATATCAATATACTCAACAACCACAAACTAATCCATTTGCTCAAGCATTAGGACTTGGTATCGCAGGACTAGGAGCTTATGGACAATTTCAAGGTGGTAGTTAATGGGTTTAAATAATATACAAAAATCAAACCGAAAAGTTTTAGATAGACCAATGTTTGCTAAGATGAAAGATGGCACTATTAAGCCAGTGCAATATCATTATGTTGGTGCAGCAATTAGTGTAGGAAGCAGAACATTGCCTTATATAGCAAAAGGATTACAAGCAGCTAAAAATACTTTACCAGCAATAATAAGCAAAGGAAAAAATTTAATAACTAGAGGAGGACCAAAAGTTACAGGCGGAGGAACAACAGGCACGGCTATCGTTCCTTACACAGGAGGGGGTGCTGGTTTACCTGCTGTTAGTAGTGTAGCAAAATCTAAACTACCTCTTCTTAGAATGCTTGGTTTAGGCACGGCACCATTTGCTATAAGTGAAATAAGTGATTTGGTAATGAAGGAAAAGGAAGAAAAAGAAGATCCATACAAAGGTAGTGGCAAAATAGAAAGACCTAAAGACTCGCCTACAGGGATACCTTCAAAAAAAGATGAGGGAACTAAAATTGAAGAGGATGTTATTACAGATATTAATAAAGGTAATCTTGATGAGATGATTAGCGAGAAAATAGAATTATTTAAAAGTAAATTAGGAGATGGATCTGATAGGAAAAAAACAGCGGGTTTTGGAATGCTTACGGAAATAGGTTTAAATTTAATGCAAGCTAGAGGAGGAAACTTTTTAGATAAATTATCTCGTTCTGCTACAGACCCATTAAAAACTTTTACAAAAATAGGACAAGCTATTAATGATCGTATGGATAAGATTACAATGGCAGGTATAGAATCAGGTATTAAATCTTTTGAAGCAGATAAAGATCGTGCACTTACAGAAAAAGACATTGCAGCTAGGGCTAAACCTGATGATGTAAGAACCTTAGAATACCTACAACAATTGCCGGGTGTTAAAGATTTACCTATTGAACAGATTATTCGTCTATCTAAAAACAAAGCTATTATGAGTGACCAAGAATTCTATCAAGAATTATCTTTAAATTTAACTAGAGGTAATCCTGATATTACAGCGCAAGAAATTTCAGATATATTTACTTCAATTAAACAAGGTAGTCCTGGAGAAACTATGACAATTGAAGCACAAATTTCTCAATTAAAAAAAGCAGGAAAAACAGATACCGAAATTAAAGCAGCCTTAATTCAAATAGGTGAAGACCCATCTAAATATGTAATTTAAAATGGCTAATCAATTATTAGATCAATTTGATTTAACTACAAAAAAAGAAGAAGTAACTGTTCCAAATAATACAGGTAACAGGTTATTAGACCAATTTAATAATAGTGGAGGTAACTACACTTCTACCACTGAAGAACCAGAAAAAAAAGCGGGATACATAGTATCAGCAGGTGCAGGTGTATTATCAGGTGCAGAAAAAGCAGTTGAAGGATTAGTTACAACAGGAACTCTTCTTGCAGATTTAGGACTAGGAACAGAACTTACAAAGAAAGTAGAAGACTGGTTTGACAGCCAAGAAGCTTTTAATAAACTAGAAGATCTAGCTGATGATACATGGTTGGGTAAGACAACAGAAATTTTAACTCAATTAGGTGTACCAGGAGGCTTTGCTTTAAAAGGTGCTAATGCTTTACTCAAAGCGAAAAATTTAGGAATATTAAATAAGTCTCCTAACCTAGCTAGGTTTGGTGCAGCGGGTGTAGCAGATGCTATAGCTAGCACAAAAGACATTCCTACAATAGGAGATTTTCTTGGTGCAGGACCCACGGAACAAAGATTAAATCAAGGAGAAGAAGGAAGGGCTGAAGCCTTTAGAAGATTAACTAATAAATTTAAATTTGGAATGGAAGGTGCATTAGGGTTTTCTTTATTTGATAAAGTATTAATACCCGGTGCAAAAGCAGGTTTTAAAAAAGTTATACCCACTGTTGCAGGAGTAATAAGAGGTATTAAAGGACCGGGTAGCACTATCGTAAGAAAAGAATTTGATCCTCGATATGAAGCATACATTAAAGTAAAAGATGAAATAGATGCAATAAAAGCTAAAGGTAAGAGAGAGGGTTCTCTAGATGTTAAAAGCGTTGAAGATCTTAAAGTAGCACAAGCTAAATTAAAAAACTTTATAAAACAAGGGGTAGACAAACTAGATCAACCACGGGATGTTACTCAACAATTAGAAACAGGATGGCAATTTAGTAGTAATAATATCATTAGAAAGTTTCAAGAATTAATTGGTTCTAAACTTACGGCCGCTTCTAAATATGCGGGAACAGATATTTTTAAACAAGTTAGAGATAAAATTAATCTTACTAGAGGTTTAGAAGAAGATGTAAGAATTAATACTCAACGATTAGGTAATGCTGTTGATGAATTATTAAATCCTAAAAATTCTAACAACATGATTAAAGAACTAGAAAAAAGAGGGTTAAAGAGTAGAGAAAAGTTAATGGAAGCAATGCATGAATTCTTGACCACGGGTGGCATGGGAAGAATGGTTAAGTATACTTCAGGTCCTAAAAAAGGAAAAACAGAATATCGCCCATACACACAACAAGAGCTTGTAAAAAGAAAACAATTTGTTGACAGTAATATTCCTGAAGAACTTCTCCCTCACATGATAACCATACGAGATCAAATAGATGCTCTTAGTAATACATTATTAAAGACTCCTGGTATTGAAAAAGCTGCAGGAGTAACTCCTCAATTTTTAGATACAGTGCGAGCAAACATAGGGGAATATATTGTTAGGCAATACAGGGCAAAAGGTGCAAACAAAAAAATGTCAGAGGAGTGGATTGAAAGTTTATATAATACTAAAGAAGGACTTAAAATTATAGACCGAGCAAAAGTTTTAATTAGTAAAGCTAACCCAAAAATGTATGGAGAAATAATAGGCGAAACAGTAGATCCTATAACAGGAAAAAAATTTGGTGGAAGATTTGTTCCGTACAATGAATTAAATGCAAGACAAATGGATGATGAAATTAAAAAGATTTTATATTCAGGTGGAGACTTTGAAAAATTAGGGGATAGTTTTGAAAGATTAATTACTGTAGATAAAAGTATTGCAAGGGGACGAAAGCAAGTTCCTAAAGCTATTCGGGATCTTTTAGGAGAAGTACGTAATTTAGATGAGTCTTATATTAATACTGTAAGAAAATTAAATGATTATGCTTCTACTACCAAATTTTATAATGATGTTTTAGCTAGCGGTGACGGAAAATATTTTTTTAATACACCAGAAATAGCAGAAGGAGGATTAAAATTTACTACACGTATTAATTCTGACAATGCATTAGATGGTTTGTATACGACTCCTCAACTAGCAAAAGCTCTTGGAGAATTAGCTTCTAATAATAATAATCGTTTTTTAAATTCACCTATTTACAATACTTTTTTCTTAGGACCTAAAGCCTTTACACAAGAATCTCTTACAACATTAAATCCATTTACTCATGTACGTAACGTTGTAAGTGCTCTGTCTTTTACAGGAATGAATGGTAATTGGTTTCGTAATCCTGGAAAAATATATGAAGAATTTACCGATACTTTAAATATAATTAAAGGAGAAACTAAAAGTAAATTAGAAACAGAATTAGGTAGGAAAATATACAGAGATAAAAAAAGTTTAGCACAAATAGATGCTTATGTTAAAAATGTTCGTGAACTTCAAGAACTAGGTGTTATTAATAATAGTCCTAGACTTCAAGACATGGCTAATCTGGTTGATGATGTATCTAAAACATTTGATGGTTCAGAAACAGTTGTTCCAGAAAGTGTTCTTTATAAAATATTTAAAGGATTTGATCCTGCTGGAAAAAGTGGACTTAGTAAACTTAGAAGAACAGCAAGAAACTTATATGCTTCAGAAGATAATTTTTTTAAAGTTCAAAATTATGTAGCTGAACAAAACAAATACAAAAGTGTTTGGGATGATTTTTATAAAAATGATGTCAATGGTTTTGTTAATAAATATAAAAATGAAGCAGCAAAATATGGTGTGAGTAGTGAGGATTTATTTACTCGTCGAGGATACGATAGGTTTGTTAAAGAAAAATCAGCGGACATTGTAAAAAATAATATACCTAACTATGATTATGTAGGAGACTTTATCCAACAATTAAGACGTCTTCCTCTTGGAAACTTTGTTTCATTTCCTGTAGAAACAATTCGTACGGGTATTAACACATTAAGACAAGGAGTAAAAGAAGTAGGAGACCCAATGACTGCGGGTATAGGAATGAAAAGAATACTAGGTGTCACAACTTTTGGAGGATTAATGGGCCAAGGAATGGTAGAATTAGGACAATTAATGTACGGTGTATCAGATAAAACACTAAATGCACTTAAAGAATATTTACCTGATTGGTCTAAGAACTCTAGTATTGTTCCAATTAAACAAGGTGGCCAATTATACTTTATAGATTTTTCACATACTAATGCTTATGATTTACTTACAAGACCAGCACGAGCTGCTATTAATGCTTTTAATCAAGGTCGAGAAAATGAAGAAACAGTTCTTAAATCTGTTGAGGCTGCAGGTTTTGATGCTCTTAGAGAATTAGCACAACCTTTTATATCCGAATCAATTATTACTGAATGGTACGGGGATGTTTTATTTAGAGGAGGCGAAAAGAAAAATGGTAAAAGAATATGGCAAGAAAACGATCCTTTCCCTGAAAAATTTTTTAAAGGAGCGGTATCTTTATTTGGTAGAGCAGCCCCTTTTGGATACAAACAAATGGAAAGAATTTATTTATCGGGTGTAGGAAATAAAGACCAATACAATCGTGGTTATAAATTTATGAACGAAGTGTCAGGAACTTTTGGATTTAGAATTCAAGACCCATTTATTGAACAAGGACTTAGTTTTAAAATTAATGGTCAACAAAAACAAGAAAGAGCGGCGAAGAAAGAAATTAGTTCTGTAGTTTTTGATGGTAATGCTACAGTAGAAGACGTAATAAAAGCTTATGAAAGAGCAAATGAAATTAAATTTAAAGCGGATCAAGCTTTGTTTAAACAAATAGAAGCTGCAAAATATTTAGGATTGTCAGAAAAATTAATTAAAAAAGAATTAAGAGATAGATATTCTAATAAAGAAGCTTCTGCTTTAATACGAGGTAATTTTTCTCCTATTAAACTTTCTTCTTTTGCTATGAAAACAGTAAAAGATAATCACTTAATGAGAGGACAAAATGATCCTACCCAATTACTTAGACAACTTTCCAGGGATATCTTTAATAACTATAAAGGAAATGTATTCTTTGAAGATGTAGAAGGATTGTTTGAAAGACCCTTAGATTTAATGGGGGATAGAACTCCTAACTTAGTAGTCCCTCAAGGAGAAACCGTTGCCCCTCCTGTTATTAATACTCCTAATGTACCTAGTGGAGGTGGAAATCTTTTATTAGAACAGTTTGATTCTAGCCAAATGATACAACCATCAGGTAATGTAATTAACCCATCTGACACATCTCAACTTGCCAAAAGCGGAGATATTGATATAACAGAAGCTATAGCAGCAAGGAGAACATAATGCCACCACCGGGATATAAAGGTAAAAGACCAAGTAGACCTAAAAGAAATAGGCCTAAAAGAAGTGGGCCTAAACGAGGTGCTGGTGGTAGAAGAGCTAACCTTAGACGTTCGGCACGAAGAAGTGCAGAAGCTAGGCAAGACAAAGCTCGTAGTGGTCAAGCGAGTAGAAGAAAAGCTGATGTAAGAAAAGGGGGCGAAAGTACAGGCAGAGAAGCAGGTATTGCTGCTGCTAATAAATATATTCCTAAGAAAAAACAAACATCTTTAGAACAAAGTGTAGGTAGTCTTGATAGACGAATTAATACAGCCTTACAAAAAGGAAACACAGCTTTAGCTAAAGACCTTCGTTCAAAGAAAAAAGGGTTTGTTAAAAAACTAGGATTGTCAAGAGCGCATGACGCTATGATTAATGCAGCTCCTCTTAGTAAAAGAGACCAAATAAAAAAACAAATAAAAGCTAATCCTAATATGTTAAACACAACAGGTAAGGAAATTTTTGATGAAACAATGGACATGGATTTTCTAGATCCAACAAGACAACTACAAAACGAATATCCAGAAGCCTATGCAGATATGTATCCTATTTCTAATCAATTACAAAAAGGATTACCAGGTGTACGTTTTGCTAAAGAGGCTTTAGGGTTAGACAAGAAAAAAATTCCTTACACAGATCCTGATATGCCAGGAGTACGATACCCATTGGACATAACTTTTGGTGCAGGTGAGGGTGCAACTCCTATAACAACAAGATCAGATAGACAAAGCCCATTAGATGAAAAACCTTTTACTATTTCAGACAGACAACCAGGAATAGATTTTATTCCAGAAGTAAGAACAGTTACAGAAAAAGACAAACAAGCAGCTATTGACAGAGGAATTAGTCCCGAGTTTATTTTTTCTCTTCCCGATGATCCTCGCACAGAACTTATAGAATCAGATTTAAATACAGGTTCAGCTTTGCAATTAGCAGAAGCAGCAAATGTACAAGATACTTTATCAGATTTAGTTAGACCTGAGTTTACCTCCTCTAATGTGTTTGCTTTACCAGAACAAGTTAAAGAAAACTTAAATAAAGATGCTAAAGAAAATGTAAAAACTTACGAAATAGAAACATATGGCAAAGAAATAACAAGCGATGACTTAGCCAAGGCTGGTGTAAATGAAGCTTATTATAACATGAATTTTGATACTCCTATAATTCAAAAACAATTGTTTGAGTCAGGTGTAATCAAGGAAAAAGATGTTCAAGCTCCTATAGTAAAGGATGTTGAAGCAGCACAGAGTGGTAACTTAGCAGGACAAATTGCTGGGGTTCCATTAGATCTAATAGGTTTTATGGGTGGAAATTTGGTTCCTGGTTATGAAAACATGACAGACTATGTTAAAAATCGGGCTTTTGTTCCTCAAAAAACATACACCGGAACAGAATATTTAGATAAATTAGCTGCTGACAAACAAACTGCTATTAATAATGTTAATAGATTAAATATAGATGATATTAAAAAAACAGAGTTAACAAATTTTATAAACAACCCACCAGATATGACTACTGGTTTGTTGGATCAAAATAATTTAAGTCTTTCTGATATGGTGGTTAACGAAAATTTTGATACGGGAGTAAACACGGATCAAGGTTCTCTTGATGTATTAAATTCATTAGCAGAAAAACCTAATTATTTAAAAAGATTATTTGGTTTTAATCAATAACAATGAATCTATCAATGCGTGATTGGATATGGGTTGGTTGTATAGTAGCTGGTATCGCTTTCACTAACGGGATGATGTCATCACGAGTCACGGCCCTTGAATCAAAAATAAAAGATATGGACATGCTACGTATTGATGCACGGCTCTCGGTTATTGAAATACAAGTAAAAGAAATAAATCAAAAGTTAGATAAAATTTTAAGTATTAATTGATACATTAAACAAGTTTGGATATTCTCTTAATAGGTATCCTATTGTTGCTTTTAATTTAGGAATATAATTAGGATCTACAGCATATCCTTTCAAAGTTTCTATTAATGCAATAACATCTATTTCTTCGCTTATATATTGTTTTACCCTTAAATCTTGGTAATCTTTAAAAAGATGATGTCTATTTAAAAGTTGAATATAATCAGCAACTGATTCACATTTACGTTCATACACACGAATCATAATACTAGGATCACCTAAAGCTTTTAAATGTTTTGAAGTAGGATCAGTTTCTATTATTCCATAAAAATTATTTCCTTCTTTAGCAAAACGAGAGTTACCCCAATCAGATTCAAGAGCTGCTTGAGCAACACTAATAATTATAATAGATCGTGAAGGAGGGGGAAGATAACTATTTGTTAACTGCGTACATTCAATAATACCTTCTACAAATTCTTCTTGTGTAGAGTAATTAAAATCAAAATTATTTAATGTTGTATTGCATAGTAAAAATAAAGTTAAACATAAAGATTTCATATCATGAACTTATTTATTTTTTTTAAGATATGCAATCATTCTCCTTAATTCTGTTGTACTTTCTTTAACCATACCTAAACTTAAATTATGTCGCTGACATATTAAACCTCTTGGTAAAAGCTTAGGATTGTTTCGATAATCTTTTCTTGTATATTTATGATCATGATCAATAACTAATTCTGCTAGATTACTTCTCCCCTTTTTTCTACTTGGAGCCTTATTATATAAAACATCTTTATCACACATCACACATTTAGGTTCTTGTTTAAGCCACCAGTCTGCCACACTTTTACCCCATTCACATTTAACTTTGCGATAACG
>CERO01007039.1_pt1 | contig 9945 bp, 8 predicted proteins | sample 530851 | NCBI WGS metagenome assembly CERO01 (sample SAMEA2621033, study PRJEB7988) | marine metagenome | biome: marine biome (ENVO:00000447); feature: surface water layer (ENVO:00002042); material: "saline water (ENVO:00002010), including plankton (ENVO:xxxxxxxx)" | depth 5 m
ATAATGTTGAATGCAGTTTGTTCCAGTTAATTTACACTTGAAAGAAGAATCTTCCTTTAATTCAAAATAACCTGATTTATCTGTGAAAACAAATAAGAAATAAACTTTCCATCCGTCTTCAATGGCTCTATATCCTTCTGTAATCTTTGAAGCAGTTATGATTGTTTCTTTCCATTGAGTAGATGGAATTCTACGGCCTTTAACTTCAACAATCATCTTTTTTTCTTCATCTTTAAAATCAAAAATATCGAATATATCATTCTCGTTTCTTTCAAAATTACACTCGAAAAAATCATTCAATACAGGCAAGGCATCATCTTCAATCTTTCTTCCAACTTTCCATAATTCTTCATTAAACTTAAAAGGCATCTTTTACTATAACAAATAAAATAAATTGTCCTTTCTAAACTTACAATAATAAAATATATGGTTTAAGTATAAATAATCATGGTTAATATACGCAAGGCTCAAAGTGAAAGGGAACAGCAGTATTTCTTACAGGCTCACGCCCCGAATATTGTTAAAATCAGTGGAGATATTCCAGGTCATCTTGATCGTTATGAGGATGCAGATAGAAGTCGTATTCGTATATTACAAACTCAAAGACTTCAAATAGAGCCTAATGAAGCCCTATTGAAAAAATTATTAAAGAAGAAAAAAGCCTTAATGAAAGGAAAAGGAAAAGATAGAAAAAGAGTCAATCTTAAAGATGAACTGGCTAAGATTAATCGAGAATTGAAAATAATGCGACAAGGTCAATTTAGAAGAAATCCAGAAGATCCTGTGCGTGTTTATCAACCCGGAGCAGTTGTCCCTGTGCCCGCAGGAGTAGTAGCACCCGCAGGAGCAGTAGCACCACACGCAGGGGGAGCCGTAGGTGGAGTAGGAGGAGGAGGAGCAGTAGGAGCACCAGTCCCACCTGTCGCTCATGCAGCAGTCGGGGCCGCCGCCATCCCAGCGGTCCACCCCGGTCTTGTAGCGGATATAGGTGCGATACGGGGAGAGATGGCACGAGTTAGACAAGATATAGCGGCCATTCCGCCGGGTGAAACACCCGCAGAGAGACAACAAAGAATCAATCGAGATCAACAAAGATACGATGGCTTAGTGGATCGTCTTGATGCTGCTCTTGATGATATTGATGCTGTAAGAAGGAATGTAAATCAAGCAGACATAGATCACGCCGCAAGAGTAGCACAATTAGGGCAAGATGTAGCGGCTTCAACGGCTACAATAGGAGGAGAAATAGTGGCGAGTGATCTTAGAGTAAGAAGAGGGCTCGCTGGGATTGATGAGAGATTAGGAGGTGTAGCCGAGCAACAACAGGCCTTAGAAGACCGCTATGGAGGATTAGAGGGTCGCTTTGATGGTCTCGCAGGTAATATAGAAACCAGTCTCGCTGAAAGTAGACAAAGAGGATTAGGTCATCAAGAAGGATTAGATAATTTAAGACTGGCACAAGCCGAATTAAGAGAAGCCTTCGTAGAGCAGATGGCAGAGATGGGTGAAAGGGTAGATGCTGGAAACCGATCCCACGCAACAGCAGTGAGGCAGGTAGGAAGACGCATAGGAGCCTTAGATACAAGTCTAACCGATGAAACCCAAGTAAATAGAGATAGAGAAAGACAAAGACAGGCGGATCACGCGGTATTATTAGATAGATTAGGAAATCACGATTCACACATAGACGAATTTAGAAGATATAATGCGTCCGTAGAGGAATTAATTAGAGTCGACAGAGAAAGAGCCGAAATAGCCGAGAGAAGACTGGCTGACGGCGATAGTGGATTTACAGGGGAGCAAGTAGGCTATTTAGAGAGGCATGGAGAAGCCATACTGGCCCGATTGAATGCAATCGCAGATGAAAGTGAAAGAAGAGATGGAGATAGTCAGGCGGCGTTTGAAAATATAAGAGAAGAACTGGCCGCCTTAGGAGGTCAAGTCGCCGCGGGTCAAACACCCGCTCAACTGGCACAGAATATAAGGGCTCAACTCAACGACCCACGACTCGCACAGATCGACCCACTTCAACGGGTTACAGAGGACGATGACGCAGGACCGCCCGCACCCGAGCCTGAGCCTGAGGGAGGAGGAGGAGGGGTGATAGATTTACGAGACAGCGGATTTCAAGAGCCACCCGGCACTCAATCTCCCGAAGATGCGAGGGCATCTATTTTTGAAGGCACAGGTGGATTAGACTTTGATGGAAAGCACCCACCTAAGCCGACTGATGATGGAGGAGGGAAAGTTTCAGGAGATACAGATGAAGGTCTAACTGATAAAGAAACAGGAAGGGGTGAGGGGCCCGCTGGATTAGAGATGCCGAGCGACGAGGATGATGATGATTATGATGATTATAGTACAGATGAAGAAGGTGGAAAGAAAGAAGTATCGTTTAAAACAACCGATAAAGTGCAAGAGATCCCAGCGAGAGAGGACGAAAGCGATGAAGGCTCGTCGGGCCGAGATGATGACGATAGTGATGAAGACCCTTTTAAAGAAGACGATTTTAGAGAAGACCCTAAACCCGTAGACCTACACGCCGAAGGGACAGATGAATTCACATACGGCACGGCTGATGATGTATTAAGGTCCAGAGAATTATGGGACAGGGCTCAACCTGATTTAGGGCAGGAAGCAGGAATGAGAGGGAGACGAAGCGACTCTCATAATGAATCAAGAATGAGATACAGAGTTAGAAATATCCATCCTCTCAAAGAACTTCATGGCATCTTGACGGATGAGACGGCTGATGTAGCGGGTGCTACATCAAAGGGACAAATTAGATTAAAAACAGGAGGAGGGACAGACGGGAGAGGGCATCGTGTCGAGTGGGAGAGTTTAAATAGAAATATTCAAGAGGGAAGAGTTTTATTTGAAGGAGAGGAGAGTGCAAGAGAACAAAGAGCAAGAGAAAAAGAAGAAGGTCCACAAGCATTCCCCGAAGAGGAGGCAGGCGGATCACCGGGTCAGGCTGGGAGACCACGCATAGCAGGGCCTCCAAAAACAACAGGCCCCGCACCACCACCGAGGGCTCCTGAGACAACAGCAAGAGAAGATCTTCTTATTAAAACAATCGCAAGACAGAGACAAGAGAGAGGGAAATTAAGTAGGGAACTGACGGCGGCGACCCAATCACCGAAAGGGGGAGGGAGATCAACGAGAGCGATTGAGGCTGATTTAAGATTTAAGGATAAAGACATCGAAAGATTACAAGGTGAATTAGAAAGGGAGCAATGGACGAAAGCCAATATGCCCGGCAGGCGTTAAACTAAAATAGAAACCGCACTATGATTTTAAAATATCCACTATACTATAAAATATGCCATCTGCCATAGCGAAGAAAGCCTTAGAAAATAAAGCCATTACTCGTAAACAATACGATAAACTTCCCACTCCTCTACTCGACAAGGTCGCTAAACATAATTTAGAATTACAGAAGAAAGCCAGAAAGGCACCTGCTAAGGGTGGTGTTAAAGAAGTGCATAAAAAAGTCGGGAAACAAGCCCACAAAAGAGGGCGCCCGAAGAAAGGGAGTGAAGTGAAAGTATCAAAATAATTTAGAAATATTAAAAAAAAATAACTAATACAATAAAGATGGATAATCAAGATAGAATGGATTTGAAGAGATGCAGGAATGTTTTGATTCAGTCAAACGATCCCCGATTTAATTATGCTTTCAATAAAGAGGATGATATTGAAAATTTTGATAAATTACCTGAAATAATATCATTGTCGGCGTATGATTATGGAGTTGTGAAAGATAATGGAGATGATACACAATTACCGAGTTTAACTCCTTTAAGTCTTCTGGCGTCTACACAATCATTAGAAGATATGGAAGAATGGTTTCGGCAGAAGTATCCTAAACTCCCTGACGAATTTCATGGCATTATGGCCCGTTATTCGACAGGACAAAATCTAACTAAAAAGGAGACTAAGAATGCAATAAAGAAATATAATAAAAAGTCTAAGAATAAGGGACAAGATCCGCCAGTAGGATTAACAATGGCGAAGGGAAATTTTTCATTAAATTTTGATTAGTGAAAATTAAGGGATTTAAAGATAATTTATTTTATTGTTATTATAACAAGGATGATTAACTTTAATGATTTACCATGCGATTTGAAATCGATGATTTATGCAATTAACAAACAGGCTGAAAGAGAGGAAAAATATAAAGAGAATTACAATAACTTTGTCAACAATTTTAAGAATCGGGTTGAAGGCGATAGAGTAATCTACAATGATATTATTTATAACTGGAAAAATCAATACGATCAATATCACTTCCCCGCTCGTTGTCGAAGCGAGGAATTTTTGATAGATGAGATTATAGAGGGCGTCCCCATCTTATCTATGAAGGACATTAAAGAAGCCATTGATGATGGCCGTGTGGATAATTATTAATTTTTAACTTTTAACTTTTTTTATATCTTTTAATATATAATGATGGCTCAATACGCAGAGACAGAAACAGATGCATCACGAGTTTTATATATTAATTCTAAGGACGCTACGATTATCTATAATGAGAATACGAGCGATTTTGATTTTACCCTTGAAGAGCCGATAGTAGTTCCCGAACATCATTCAATCGTCATGAGTGTATACTCGGCTGAAATACCTTATTCATTCTATAATTTTCAAAACGGAATCAATTGTAGATTAGATTATTATGTATCGGCTTTCGGTGTCCCTGCTCCTTATGTAGGAGGATTATTAGACATAGCGGGTCCGGGTGGAGGGACAATTTTTATTGATGAAGGAAATTATAATGCAGTTCAACTGGCTAATACATTATCTTCAAAACTGGCTGGGTTTGAAGTTACTTATGATAGTATCGCTATGAAATTTAGATTTAGATCAACGGCCTTCAATACAAGAATTACAATGGGATTAAGATATGGACCTTTTACAGGGACACCCGAGGCCCCCGGTGATGATATGAATGAAGAGTTAGGTTTTGACTGGGAAGGATTAGTGGGTGATCCTTTTGTTGAAAGAGATGCAGGAGGACAATATTTTCACGGCTTCAATGACAGCACAGGTGCCACGATAAGCATCTCGGGGCCACATACAACATCGCCCGCTTTTTATTTGTATGCTGACGATGTATGTGATATGACTAACTCGATAAGAAGTTTATTTATAAGAACTAACTTATCCACAACATCGGTCCTTGACAGCCACATAGGCGGAGGATTTAGTAATATTTTAACTCGTATCCCTATTAACGCTGAGCCCGGTGGAATCATTAATGTAAGACCAAGCGACGGACACATACATAAACTTCTTTTGAAAATCAAGGCGATTACTAATGTATCTATAAGATTGACAAATCAAAAAAATACAACAATTAACCTGAATGGATTAAATTTTGATATATCATTAAAATTAGATTTTATAGAGAATAAATCACTAAAAATTCCTAAAAGTGGAAGAGAAGTTGTCGTAGAGTCTCAACAGAAGGCGAAAGAAAAACTAAAATCAAAAGAAAAAGTGAAACCAAAAAAAGATAAGTGATATAGTATAAAATAGATGTTTGAATTTATTTCGAGTATAGGTGATAAAATCGGGGGTGCAGTAAAATCCATAGGACAGAAAGCGGTCGCCGTAGCGAAGAAAGGTGTTAAGTTTGTAGGAGATCATGCGAAACAGATAGGAGATGTGGCTGGTGTAGTATCTAAGGTCGCAGGTGCGATAGGCACAGGAGCGGCGATGATCGGTTTAGAGCCAGTCGCAGCCCTCGCGGGTGGTGTATCCGCAGCCGCAAAAGGAGTTCAAAAAGTAGCGGGGATGGCAGATGCCTCCGTGAAAGCGGGTCAGGCAGCGGCCCACGGAGTTCATCACGCAGTCGACGCTGTTAGGGCTGCTCGCCATGGGAATTTCGGTCAAGTACTAAAAGAAGGAAAAGCGGCCGTGGCAGATGCAAAAGAAACAAGGAAACAAATTCAACGGGCCAGAAAATAAAATATAAAGTATAGTATAAAGATGGACTGGATTTTATTAGGATACTGCGGATTAGGATTTTTCTGGGGATGTGTATTTAGTGAATGTGTGGAGAAGATTAAAAAAAGATTAAAAAAAGAAGAAAAATAAAATAATTGTCATAGTATAAAAGATGACTGACAAAGGAGCCCCAGTAGTTAATGTATTTTCTATCGATGAAGAAAAATTACGATTCAGGTCTATTGTAGCCATAGAAGCCGTGGCAAATATAGACGCACGAGGAGAGTATGAAGTAGATTTATCTATTCCCACTTTTTATGGAAATAATGAAGACTATAATGCGTGCCTTATTAAGTGTGATAGTTTTATCGCCTATGGCCCCGACGATCCTGCTGGTGTAGGTGCTGATGCTATATGGGCTGACGCTAATGGTTCTTCAAAAATCGCTGCGATTGAATTACAAATCGCATCGGCCCCCAGTTCTCAAACCACTCTATCATGCGTCAATACAGCGGCCAATGCATTAGAGAAAGGCTTTCAAGAAAATAGTGGTTTTAGACAAATACTACCGGGGCAGGTCGTAGCGACTAACAACAATGCAACTATGGGAAGTGTCGCCGCTGGGAATGCCTCTAATCGTGCGTGGCTAAGTATTTCGGGCCGTGCTGAAAATCCTATTATAGCGGCCAACCCATTCGGGCAAACATTAAGAATTAGATTTGTTAATCCAGTGTCAAGGCTTCCCGTCTATATTCGGTCGGCGGGGGGCGCTGCCAATGACATAGGCACTTACATCATGCAGTTAGAAATTACAATGATCCCGAATAAAGGTGTTTAAATATCGAGAAAATTAAAGTTTTTATTCAAACTATCGAGAAAATTAAATTTTGTTATTTTTAAGTCGGTTGTGGAGAGGCTATATTTTTTTTGTCAATTTTTTCCTATTTTGTTATAAAAACAAAAGGATATAAAGATTATTTTATTATATTAAGTATTATATGACAAGTCAAAAAGAAAATATTTACAATCCATTCACGGACAAATATTCCACCATGAATAAATACGGCAGACGAGCCAAACAGATCTATAAGTATCTTATTGACGAAACAGGTGCCGACGCTGATTTTGTTTTACCTCAGGGATTATCCTATAACGAGGATACAGGTCGATTTGTAAAAGTTAAACAACAACTCGACACCACAAACACACGCAGAATTACTTACGCACAGATTAAAGCGCAGGCAATCGCCAAAGGTGGAAATAATATAGGAGAAAGAATTAGTATTATCAAGAAGATCATTAAGTCTTATGCAGGGAAGACAATTCAAGTAGCCAAAAAATATCCTAATATTGATTATGATGCTGACTGGGATGATGATGATGGAGAAGTAGAAATAACGATTAATTCAGTTGAGATGGTGGAAGATAATGAGATATGGGATATTCCCGAGAAGGGAAAAGGCTGGTCGAAGTGGTGGGTGAGCCACCGCCACTTCTTCATGATTGATAGTGATACAGATATTTTTCAAGAAGTTCAAGATCACATCTCTAAACAATTTCAGGCACAAGTCTTAATTTTAACAATGGATAAAGTAGGTCTTCCACAGACAGAATTCAATCAATACTTTTTAGATGGTGTGAGCCATTGTCTCTTTACACCGATTAAAGAATGGGGTTTAAATAAATTAGAGGAAGTGAAGTCTAAGTCCGCTGAGAAACGATACAAAGCCTTCAATAATAAAGTTAATAAATATATAGAGACCTATAAGAAAGGTGTTCCTGAAAGCGATATTTCTGCAATCTGTAATGATTTAGGAATAGGGATTGAAATAGATTTACCTTCTACATTAGAAAACGGCCATAAGTATATTGAAATCGAAAGTCAAAAGAAACCGGTGAAAAAATTCAAGTATATCAATACAAGATTGAATCACCTTGAAGCAAATTATTCTTTTTATAATGGAGACTATATTGAAAAAACCCGAAGAGAATTAATTGATATTATTCAAGATTGTAGAAAGAATGATAAATTCTTTCTCTGGAAAAGTGGGCCCGACGGCCTCCTTCAAGTCAAGACGGCCGCTGGGACTTATATTAGAAAAGATACATCATCTTATCGTGAGATCGTGAATGATTTTGAAAATCAATACAATTTAAGAGATTATCGCATCGAGCACAACACCAATAAAGAATTAAGTAATTTTTTACAAGAAGCCATCAATCCTAATTTACAGGTGAATTTTTGTGAAGATGAAGAGTATGATAGTGATGAAGAAGATGATTATTTCGTCAAAAAGAAGTGCAATCATATCGATATGAAGAAAGCGTATACACGGGGGAATGAGTGCTCTCATTATCAAGGATATTTAGGAAAGATTACGGATTTTAGAAAGACGGATAAAATTCAAGGTTTAGGAATCTATTGTATTACTGATATTCAATATACAGATGATAAGGTTAAGAAACTTTTCGACAAGATGGGAAATCTGCATGACGGGAATGCCTATCCTTCACCAGAATTAGAGTTTTATAAATCCCTCGGGATTTCTTTTAAGATATTATACGGCTGCTGGGGTTCTTCTTTTGATATGAGTTTCGGCGACGATTATAGTAAAGGAATGTTTGAGAAAGATGGTGGAGTTAGTCATTATTGTAAATTTTATGGCTGTTTAATGAAGTTAAATCATTATGATAGATACAACTTCGATTGTAAGGATTTAGAACTGGCTCAATTAAATCAATATCATAATAAAGAGTGTAGTATACGCTGGAATTATGAAGGCGATGAGGCAATGATAGAATACCCTAAAAAATATGTGTATCATTCAAGCCACATCGCATCTTTTATTTGTAGTTATAGTCGTATTACGATGATGCAGCAATTATTAAAATTTAAGGATTATGATAATATCAAGGCTGTTGTGTGTGATGGGATTTATTATAAAAACGAGGACGATTTAGAAATAAGTAATCTATTTCAAGATAAAGAATTAAAAAGATTAGATTTTGAAGGATCTCGTGAGTATGTCCGCGCACAATATTTAGATGATGCAGTTGAGAATTACTATAATGACGATGATGGTTCTAAGAAATATTGTATTCCTCGTGAAAGAGAACATAATCAATTCGAAGTCCACGAAGGAGCCGGTGGCTGTGGAAAAACTCATTATAATCTAAAAGACGAGGGATTAGTGGCTCCTATGTTTATCGCTCCATCATGGAAACTGGCACGCAACAAGCGTACAGAATACGGCTGCGATAGTTGTGTTTTCTTTCATCTATTAGACAATGATCCTGATAAGTGGAGAAAAATAGAAAGATATTACAATACCTTAATCATTGATGAAGTTTCTATGTTAAGCAATGAAGGAAAAGAAAAGATATTGAAACGCTTTAAAAATCATAAGATTATTTTCTGTGGCGATATAGGATTTCAATTACCCCCGATAGAAGGCACAGAATTCAAAGTAGATAAATTACCCGTTATAAAACATACTACGAATCATAGATGCAAGTGTCTAAAACTAAAAAAAGTTTTAGATCTATTAAGAAAACGGATTTCATCCTCGTCTCATGATTCTATGGATTTCTCAAAATATAAGGGAATATTCAATATTGATATAATCAATAAAGATGATATAGATTATGATGTCAATGATCTAATCATTACGAGGACGAATAAAAATAAAGATACTTACACTGAAAAATATAAACATCTTGAAAAATATGTCGTCCTCGAAAACACAAGAGATTATAGTAATGGAGAAATAATCTATTCTAAACCTGACAAAGTCCGTGTGGAGCCGAGGCATGCTTTTACGATCCATTCTATTCAAGGAGAAACTGCAACAGATAAACTATTCATAGACCTTAATATGATGAAGAGTGTTAGAATGTTATATACTGCATTATCACGAGCCAAATATCTAAACCAAATAATTTTTATGAGATGAAATTTTTGTAATGAGACGAGTTTTTTTTATTCTTTGTGAT
>CERO01001730.1_pt1 | contig 9878 bp, 7 predicted proteins | sample 530851 | NCBI WGS metagenome assembly CERO01 (sample SAMEA2621033, study PRJEB7988) | marine metagenome | biome: marine biome (ENVO:00000447); feature: surface water layer (ENVO:00002042); material: "saline water (ENVO:00002010), including plankton (ENVO:xxxxxxxx)" | depth 5 m
AATCCCAATCGTGCCGGAAGGTGTTGCGCCAGTCCTCGTCAGCGCAATCATTGCTCCATCACTTGCGTCTGTGGATCTGCCTTGAAACGCTGCAATAGGTTCACTGCTGCCGCTTGACGTTCCAACCAGCAACCGCCCCGAACTGTCGATCCGCATGCGCTCGGTGTCGCCTGTACTGAACTGCATAAAGTCATTATCTGTATCAAATAAAATGACGCCTTTTTGTGTTCCGGCACTATTGGGGAATAAAAACCCGCTGTTCCCGTCTGTACTTCCTGGCTGCAATGTCACATAACAATCAGCGGCAGGATTCAAATGCAAAACTTGCGCTGGCGCATTAGTGCTAATTCCTATGCGATCATTTCCTGCATCGACAAAAAATAAATTAGCGTCTGTGTCACCTTCAACCCTCAAATTGATATCGTTGCCGCCGTCATTGAAAACAACCTCAGTAGTACCAAACTCAACACGCTCAATGCCATTAGTGGCAACGGCGAGCTGGTTTGCCGCAGGGCGGAAAAAGCCGGTGTCTAAATCGCTTGCAAACGCCAAGCCAGGAGAACCGACAGTGCCGTTTTCCATCAGCATCGTGCCGTCAAGCTCTTGTATGACGACCCAGTCATCATTTGCCGCGTTACGCAGCTTCAGTTGACTTGCGTTTGTATCGGCCCACCACTGAAAGGCATACGTCGTTCCAGGCTCTGACGAACCGCTGTTATTGCTGACAATCGCCGCTAGCGCATTGTTCAGGTCAGCTCTTACGGCAGCCCCTGAAGCGTTTGCGATCACATAATCATGCGTTGCCATAATTAAGACTGCTGTGTGCCAAAGCCAGAGGCTTGATACTGGAACTGACGATCTATAGCAGCGTTTGAGCTGTTACGGAAAGTGATCGTGAACCCAGTACGTGCCACTGAAGTGACCTCATAGTAATCCCCAGAAGCCAGGTTGTAAGCCGTGATGCCGACACTTGGCGCTTGGTAGAAAGCATTGTCGAACGTCACCGCTTTTGCACCCGCTCCAGATGAAATGGTGTTGCTGCCTTCCGTTCGCCTCTCCAACTGCATCGTGAAGCCCAGCTCATCAACAACGGGCGTCTGGTCAACATGCCCCGAAGTTAGCTCTGCCTTGAACTGGAACTGTCTTCCCGCATAAGAACCCGACTCCATAGGAATCCATTCGCCAAAGTCAATATCAGACTCAAGCTGGATTTTGTCATCATCTTCCGTCAGGAAAAAGTCGCCGTCTTCCAGTAAAAGTTCGACGTCAGTTGTAGCTGCATCACTGGTTCTTAGATAGAGCTGTGCGCTTGTTTCATCAGGGATAAGCCCATCAAAGTCCGACCAGCGATCGATGTTCTCACTTCGATCCTCAATGGTGTCGGCTGGGTAAATTCCACGCGACTTAAGTCGACGATCAAAAACAACGCTAAATTTAGCGCCTAAATCTAAAATACTAGCGAAGTAATACTCACCAGAAAGATGACGAGTTCCCAAGAAGTCAAAATCTGAAATGTCGTCAAAATCGGTTTTAGAATCTAAATCTTCATCCCCATCTAAAACAAGGCCATCATATTCTGCATTGTAGAGAACTTGATCCTTTTGCCCCTGAAATTCTGGGCTGTCCGTATCTTCTCGCCTAGTTACAATCGTCAACCGTGGAAGTTGATCAGGCAAATCAATAACGGCGCTTTTTGCGTTACTGCTGCGCTGCCCTGTTTCGTCTTCAAACTTGATTAGATACTCACCTTCAAGTATCGGCAAAACCGCTTGACTGTTTGTTGCTTGAATCTTTGCCATCTCCACGCTGTTTGGCCATGTGCCTGAGCCGTCAGTGATAGGAGTGTGCCGAATGATTGCAGTAAGCTTGGATCTGTCTAGCGACGTTGTAGGTATCTGCCACTTAAGAAGAACTTGATTAGTGCCTGTTGGTTGGATTGTTACCTCATTAGGGTCTGGAGGGAGCACCACCTTGTTTGGGTCGTCAGGGTCGATGCCAGGGTCAGGGACAACAACTGTGCTTGAGATCCACTTTGATTTTTTGCTGACTGGCGCCGCTCCAACAGCTCGAATCTGAAAAGTAATGCTTGTACCTGTGGGCTGTCCGTCAATTTCAAAACTGGTATTAGTAGTTTCAAAATTGTTGTAATTTCCTTCCCCTATTTTGTACCTTATTTCAAATGCAAAGGTTGCACCATTTAACGCACGCGACCAAGTCGCTGTCATTCTGTTAGTTACAGATTGCCCAGACTTAATCTCACTAGCCGTCAAGACTAGGTTTCTAGGTGGTTCAGGCGTGTCGTTGAATGTCGTGACATCTTCAAACACCAAGTCAGTGCCCGTATCAGCGGTGTCGTAGATGCTGTCGTTGTGCTGAATGCCAGTGACTGAATACGTGCCATCACCGTTGTCGGTGACTGACAGGCATCTAAATTTTTGATTTTCAACGCTTGTCGTCGAAATCGCCCAAAGCGATTGAGCAAGCGGTGCAGAACTGAACGCACTCACATTGATCACAGCGCTTGAAACGCTGCTAATACTTCTGGCCTCGACCGTTCCATCAGCCAGAGTGCAGGTCAACGTGGGGTTTGAACCTGCGGGCAACGCAATGGTTTGATCTGCTGTAATTGCGCTTGTGGTGGCGCTGCTTACCCTGCCCGCCAACCGCACGCCTTGGCGCATCTCATCAGAAACCGCAAAAACTTGACCCGGCAAAACGACAGCACCTTGAAGCCCGGTTGAAAAGCTGATGATTTCACCGTCCAGCTCTTCAGATGCAAGAAGCCATCGACCCATCCTCTGCGCTTGAAACTTTGAAGTTGCGCCAAACGCGATAATTTCTTTAACCTGATAACCGTATTTTGTGATTAAATCGTTGTCTTCAACGACTACAAAGTTTGACTTATAAAAATTCTGAGGATCGTTATACCTAACGCGAATACTGGTGCTGCGTGTTTTTAGCGACGTGCCTTCATAGTTAAACGCTCCACCGATGACGTTGCTGTTGGTGTAGAGATGAACAGGACTAATATCTGACCCGTCAAGGTTGCCATGATCTGCCGTTGCTTGGATCGTGTTGGCACGCCAAAAAAGCATCCCACGGAAAACACTCGCCAAGTCTTGAAGTACGCTAAAAGCCTCTGCTTGATTGCCAATTATGGTGTTGCAAGCAAACCTAGGCTCTGTTGAGCCATCAGGGTTTGTGACGGTCTGATTTGCGTATTGCGCCAGAGGGTAAAGATCCACCCAGCTGATGTTTGACGCCTCGACAAAATCCCCAGCACCGTAGCGAGTGTTGGTGAGCATGTCGTGCCAACAGCACACCGGGCATGTAGTCCACGCTTGTCTCAGACTGCCGTTGAAAGTGCCGGAAAAACTCAAGCTCCCGTCTTTGTTGACGACAGCGTTGTGAGGGATGCTTACAATTCTTCCTTTTATTTTGTAAGACCTAGTCGGAACACTATTGAACTGTCTTGTAGATAGGGAAAGCCCAGCTACCGCAGAAAAAGGGTAAGTTTTAGTTGAAGATATGCCTTCAATCAATGAGGTCCAAAACAATCTGTTTGAACGCGAACCTTCTAATGGTGTGTCCGCAGGTAGTTCCTGAAAATTTCTAAATTTTACTTCAAAATGATCTTCACCTAAGTCTATTTTTCGAAGATGGATGTTCCATGGCCCGGTGCCGTCTAGGCTTAAACGAGGCGTCTTGAATTGATAATCACTCGTTGACACGCCTGTTATGGTTTTGTCGTATCTAGTGACGAATGAGCTGCCCTGAGATTGTATTTGAACAATAAATCTAATTTTTCCCCAAAAAAGTTGACCAGAGGCTAACCCCTCTTTAGCGGTTGAAAACAGACCAGGTATTGAAAGCAGAAGCTCAACAAACTCAGATTTTGTATCTGTTACCTGCCGAACAATTTGGCCTGGCCCATAATCACGCGCCAAAACTTCGTTGTTCGCGTCTAATGTTTCAGAGTAATTTTTCCCAACTTCTACGCCAATTTCAGTGACCGTGGACGTACCAGCTGCGCCCTGCGGCAAGCGGGTTTGCGTTTCACCGCCAGTTCTAAAATCATAATCTACATCACTCTTTGAAAACTGACTGATCTGCGTTTCTTCGACAAGGATACCGTCTGACGCACCAGTAATGCCTTGAATTGGCCCCTCACAAAGAAGGTCAATGATTTTGATAACAGAAGTGGAGTTAAGAGCCATAGGTCAATCGTACCTTTCAAATTGTTCGTAGCCGTAGCTTTGCCAGAACAGTGTCTGCCCGGATAGTGCTCTGGCTTCAATAATTTCTACCTCCGGGTAAACTTTGTCAAGGTTGCCTGCGTCCCCATGCGACATTCTATGCATCCACTTGTACCCTTGATCAGCTAGCAACAAGCCTTGAACTGTTGCCTGAGACGAACCGATAACCTGATCAGGTCCGCTTTCAAAATTTCCAACAAGAGTCAAACGATAAGTAAAAAATGCGTCAACTAATGTGCTACCAGCACCGCTTACTGGCTCGTGCAGCCCGTTCACCAAGCTAAAAACAAAGTCAAATTTTTCGCGTGCGCCTGATCTTTCATCTACTTGGCTACTTATGCCACTTGAACTGGCTCCTGGTGTCAAACTGATGTGCGCTCTTTTTTGCTTAACTCTACTTACGTTCCCGCTGTAGTCAGTACCGGTGCGGCGAGCTTCAACGCCCGAAGCACTTTGAAAACTGCCAAAGTTCAAAACCTCACCGCCGACCAAAACGGTTTCCTGACCTGGCTCCTTAATCGCGGTTTTCAAAGGGTCCGAATCGTCTGCTACTTCTACGGTCGCAGAAAGTAAGTGGCTGCCTGACAAAACTTCGCCGTAAACAACCGGGATGACCGCACCAACGCCCACGGTGTTAGCAGCTCCGGTGTACGCATAAGACTGCCGCCCATCAAAGCCCCTAGTGACTGATTGCGGGCCATCGGTGCTAGTGGATTCTGCTGATAAAAACCTGTTTCTGGCAAACATGCCTCCCAGGTTTGGAATAACTGGCTGCGGCGCAATCATTTCGCTTACGCCCCCAAGAACCAAAGAAGCGCCGATTGCGCCTACAGCAGTAGCAATCCCAGTGCCAGCTGCTAACAGCGGAGCAGAAAGGCCAATAGCGGAAAAACCAATCGGACCAAGAAATATGGCAGCAGCAATTAAACCAACACCTGCCAAAATTTTGCCTAAACCTCCGCCTCCACCACTACCCGCGACGACCGGCGTCACAATCAGGTCATGGCTGCCAAGCGGCAACCCTAAATCGGGATAATCAAGATCCGTTCCAGCCTGAATAACCCGATAACCAATGCCGTGTTCATGAGCTTCGCAAAGCTCTTGCATAAATGCAGGCTTATTGATGCAAAGCAGCTTGATCGCTTCTGCTGGTGATTTCAGGTTGAAATACTCGTGTTCAGCACCGTATCGCTCGCCTAAATCACCTAGCAGCCGGACGGTCTGCTGCATACCTGAAGACCGCCGAAACTCTAGAGACATAGTATCGCCCTAATGGCTCCACCGCACTCAAAGAGTTCTGACGCTGGTGCAAAATTCGCTCGTCAGGCAGGAGGACTGCCGCGTGCATCGGCTCCTTTGTCTCGCAACGCATAATCAGAACGTCTCCTGGCTGCCGTTGCTCATAGCCCACAGATTGGAAGCCAATCCGTTCGGCTTGCTGCAGAAAGATGCTGTCAGACGTGTCTAAGTCATCTGGCCGTGCAAAGTCAGGCAGAACGATTCCCTGCAACGCAAAGTAGTCACGCACCAACGTGAAGCAGTCAAAGACTCCGTAATCCCACTGGCGCCCTAGAAGGGGTTGATAGTTGACCATTCTTGTTCCGGCATTGACCAAATGTGCCACGGGACTTTCGTCCCAGCACACGCCAGCTTGTCAGCTTCACTGGCAAAGCCTCCCATCGGGTGCGAATGAACCACGGCCTCAACTTTGCCGTATAAAGCAGCCATCGCATAGTCACGCGGGTTAATCACAAAATCCTGTTCAGGGTCTTCTGCAATGTTGCGGCAACGCCAATAACGACCATCTACAACAACGCCGCAGGCTTCATGAGGCGCTTGTTCTGCTGCGTGACGTTCAGCATCAAGCCTGAAGTCTTGCACCTGGGAATCCTTCCTGCTCAAGAACCTGCCTACGAGGGAGCCGCAAGTTAGTAAGATCTAGTTTGCTCGTAAGTTCAAACTCAACAAATTCAGGGTTTTCGTTAGCAACGCGGTCGATGTACCAAGTTTCATCTTCAAACTTTGCTGTTGGGTCTGCTGTTGCGTTTGTTGTGCTGAAATTAGCGCTATCGAGAAATTTTCGGCAAGTCCTAATTCGTTTCACCTTCGCTTGCAATGGTTTGTATAAAACAAGCAAAGCTGAGATTGCATTGTTTGCGTTAGCGATTCTCATTGAAGGACGAGGCAAAGTGCCTTTGGTTGTCACCTCAAACCCATCAACTTCGATTGGGTATGCCGTGTAAGTAACACCAGCAAAAACAATGTTTTCACTTAGCTCATTTGTACCAGCGTGATAATAAAAAGTGGTATCAATGCCATTGACCGCCAAAGTCAATTCAAGCTCAAATAACTCAATGATCGCAGATGGCTCAAGCGATTGAATCTCTGTTTGAATTGACGTGGGCGTGGTCATGCCTCAAACACCTCATCAAATGTGGCCGTGATCGTAGCCCGGTTCAGATAAGGCATTGTTTTCTCCCACTGGCGGCAGATGAATTTCATGCTGCTTGATTCGCCGGGTGGGGTGAAGTCAAAGTTTTCCACGCCACCGCGAGCATCCAAGAATGTCTCGATCGTGTCAGCATCAGTTTCAGACACCACAAAAGTCAGATCAAACGTTTTGGGGTTTTGGTTCAACCCAAACGTGGTGCGCTGTGAATAGCCACTGCCAAACTGGGCGATTCGCACGTTTGGTTCGCTGCGCTTTGTCGTGCCGTATGTGGGCGTGATTGATGGGAAAGTAGCCATTAGCTTGCGAGCAATCCTCCGGGTCGTTTTTGCTTGACTAGCTCAGCCTGTACGGCTGCACCAATAGCAGCGCCAAGACGTTTGCCGTCCTGATTATCGCCTTGGGCGTTAGTGCTGTTGGCATCGACGTTCACAACAATGTTAGTTGCTCCCATTGCACTGTTCGGAACAATGTTGCCTTGAGCGCCTGGAACGAACAGCTCAGGCCCACGCTCTCCGACCAAATAAGGCCGGTTGCCAGTGACAGGGCCTCCATTGGCCCGCCCAAACAAAGGACTTCCGATAAATGAAGTGCTTAATCCTGCAGGAGCAGCGCCTGAACCGCCAAAAGGCATTCCGCCCCCTGACATCTGATAGCTGCCCATTCCGGCGAACATGCGGGCGATTCCCAACGCGATGTACTGAGCAATCATCTGCTGCGCTGTTTGCAGCAGCATCTTCGCAATGCTGTTCAAGAAATCAGCAAAGGCTTGCTCGGCTGTTTTCGTTCCATCGACAACAGCAACCATTCCATCGAGCAAGCCGCTGGTGAATGCGTCTGCAAATGGTTTGGCCGCTTCGAGCGTTTGGTTGAATTTAAGCTGAGCCTGCTCGGCTGCGTCTAACTGAGGCAGCAGCTCTTTAGTTAGAGCTAAACGCTCTTCTAATCTGCCTATCTCATCAACGGCTTTTTGTATATTTTCATCGCTAGTAACTGAATCTCTGATAACCTTTTGCGCTTCAATTGCGTCAGTAAGCTCAAGCTCTGCGTCTTTTTGCCTGCGTATTTGGTCTATCCGAAGCGCTATCTCTTGGTCTTGCGCCATGCTGCCAGTCGGGCGCAAATTAGCGTCTTTAATCTGCCTGCCAATGCCAGTTTGTATTCCACGAAGAGCTTGCTGCTGCTGAAGGCTTAGCAATTCTTTTTCTAGCCGTATTCGAGACTGCGCCTCAGCTATACCTCTTCTCTCAATAGCGACTCTAGTGTTAAGAGCCTGCACTTGCCTGTAATAAGCCGCATAAAGCTGGCCTTGTTCTTCAACCGATTTAGCGTTGCCCTTTGAAGCCTCATACCTAATATCTAATATTGTTTTCTCATTGGCTGCTATATCAGACAAGTCGTTTAACCTTTTCTGCAACGCAGCACTTTCTCCCTCTTCAAGCGCAGTCAACTGCTGCTGAAGCTGCATTAAAACATTCGATTGAGTGGCGTTAGAAACAACTGCCGAATCGTACTGGCTGCGCCGCTGTTTTTGTTCTTGCTCAAATCTTTTTCTAGCCGCCTCCTGCTCACGCCTTGCTTGCTCAGCTAAACGCTCAGTCTCTTTTGTTCTTTGCTTAGTAGCGTCGAGTAGCTGTAAATCTATCTGCAAGATAGCTCGCTTTGCATCTTCTATAATTTTTTCTCTTTCTGCAATATCCTTGGTTTCATCTTTTAAACCTTCTGTGACTTTTCTGTCAAATTCTTTTAAATCGTTAATTTTTTGCTGCCTTACAACTTTTTTGTCCGCTTCAGCGGCTTCTTCTAGACTGCCAGTGCCTTGGGCTCGAAGAGCTGCTGTTTGCAATTGCGACATTTGCAAACTCTGAGCTGCTTGAGTTCGACTAAGCGAAAGCTCAGGAGTTGCGCTTGGGGTGCCTGACAGCGGATCACCCGTGTTTAAGTAAAAAGCTTCTTGGAAAAGGCTCGCTACTGACGCTCCAACAATCGCAAAAAACTGAGCGGTTTTATTCCCAAGAGTCTCAAAGTCTTGGCCTGCCTGAACAAGAGCCCTCGCATTATCAACACCAATTGTTTGGCTAAGCTCTTTAAAAGCAGCATCTGCGGCCTTAGCAACTTGTCCAGACTGCTGAAGATTTTTTATCCGACGAGACGTTTCAGAGTTCAGCCTGCCTATGAAGCTTTCAAGCGCTTGAGTAACATCTCCCGCGCCTTCTAAAGCTTGTGAAAGGTCTGTTGTTTTTTGAGCGAATTGATCAAGTTGCTGGCCGAGAGCACTGCCAAGAATCTGACCACCAAAGCCACCTGCGCTGCCTAACAGGCCGCCAGCAATTGACCCCGCTCCACCACCAAATAACAGCGGGAAGCCGCCGCCAAGAGCTAAATTTTGACCAAGCCTGCTTCGGAGGAACCCCCCTCCCATGCCTGCATTCCTGCGCGGCCTGTCAATTAAGCGGCTAAAAGGGCCTTGAGGCACATTTGCCTGACTGGCCTGCCCAGGGCCTATTTGCCCTGGGTACTGAGTCCTGCCTCCTCTTGGAGGCCCAATCGGGCTAGGGTACTGACTTGCTTTTCTATTAACTTCAGCTATACGGGATAATTTAGCTAAGGTCTGGTCTACTAATTTGTTGTATCTTTGCTGCCCTTGAATTTGCTCCTGAACAGCGCGTTTTTGCGCCTGAGCGATTCGATCAACTTGCGGACCAATAGAATTGGCGTATTGGCTTAACCCCTTTATACGTTGATTCGTTAGCCTAGCTATTTCTTGACTATTTTTTAACTCTCTTCGCGATATTTGAAAGTTTTTAATTTTCTCCTGTAATAACCTTTGTTCGCCCTTTAGCCGAACTTGGCCACCTAAATCTATGGCCGCTTTTTTGCCTATATTGTCAATAAGTTTTTCAAGTTTTTTTATTTCTCGCGCAGCCTTCTCCGAGCCTCTTACAGCTAACGCAATATCTACGCTGTAATTAGCCACGGCGAAACACGTAGAGCCTTGCGCTCCAGTCTACCGCCCACCCATCGTTCGCGCCCCTTTGCCCGCCTTAGCGTTCTGGATCGCCTTCTCCTGCTGCTCGTTATGCAACTCGAAGTAAGCAGCCCAGCCGACCAGCTCTTCTTGCGTTAAATCACGCGAAAGCTGAGCAACCGTCATGCCCAGCTCCTTTGCCAAG
>CERO01000445.1_pt1 | contig 9873 bp, 16 predicted proteins | sample 530851 | NCBI WGS metagenome assembly CERO01 (sample SAMEA2621033, study PRJEB7988) | marine metagenome | biome: marine biome (ENVO:00000447); feature: surface water layer (ENVO:00002042); material: "saline water (ENVO:00002010), including plankton (ENVO:xxxxxxxx)" | depth 5 m
TCAAAGCTGCTTAAGCAGGCAGTGGGACGTGTAGCTGAGCTGGATGTGCGGCGTATTTGTGATTAAGGACGGCGCGTGTCCGCGATTCTCTGCAGCGTGGGAAACGCAGATAACGGCTGGCACGTCAAGATACTTACGTCCACTCCGCACTGCAGCGCAGCGCTAGCCTCTGTCTCAAAGTAATAGAGATCGTTTTCGTAAGTAACTTGCTCTACTGCTACCAGCTTGTCGTTTTTGTCGTAGCAGGTGTACCTAGCAATCGCCAAAGGCATTAAGTCATCGTTTTCAACAACGTGACAAAAATGAAAGTTGATTGTTTCAGGCACCTTTAGCTCTCTTAGACAAACAAACGAGGACGGCAGCGACCAAGCTTTCTGCCTGTGCCCTGTCCAGACCGTAGCTATAGCGGTGGCGAACCTCCGTAACAGTTTTGTGAAAATCACCAGTGGTAACAGAAATGCCTACAGCTTTTGGAGCGGTTAGGCGCTTGCGAAGAAGCTCGGAACGCGCCATGCCTGCTTGTTTTGCTTCCTGATCTAGACGAGCAATCACGTCTTCAGGAAGATAGGTTTTCACCTCTTTCATTAGTTCAATTCCTCTACAGGTGGAAGTTCTGAGGGCTCAACACCAGCCGCACTGGCCATGTTCAGCAACTTTTTGTAGTACGGCATCAACAGCTGAGACATCCCGACATCGGTAAGCATCAGCTCTCTGACTGCATTGATCTGCAGCTCCATCGTAAATTTGCTCATTTTTTAGGGAGAAAGGTTTTTTCTTCTGGTTTGTTGCGGCCTTCTACCCGATTACGGATAGAGGACTGCCACTGTGCTTGGTCTTTGGCTGTGGCTTCGTTGTAAATGACAGTAGAAGTCACACGCTTCAGCTCTGAATAAATGGCTTGACGAATCCAAGCTGTAGCCCGCATGTCGCCTTTTTTAGCCAAGTCCTCGATCAGCTCTGCTCTGTTCGGGTCTACCAAAACCTGGTAGTAAATTTTTTGCCCGTGTCTGATCGCCATGTGGACTAGGTTACTACAAATAGGCTACCACATTACAGAAGGATCTACTTTCTTTTTCCAAGCAGTTGTCTGAGCCCTGCGAGCTTGAGCCCGCTGGTTCGTGCACCCGTCTCGTACTTTTTTAGCCCCTTCTAAAAACATGGCAGCCCGTTGCAGATCACCGGTCGTCGCGGTTTGGATCGCTTTTTTGAGGCGTTCCATCACTAATTGCCTGCCTGTAAGCGGCATCCATGGCCTCGCAGAGGTTTCGGTAGCAGGTTACCGAGCCTCCACAAGAACAGAACCACCCCACATCTGTGCTGTAAACACTCACCATCAGTGCGCCTCATCCCAAGTTTTGCCGATGGAGACTTCAGCTAATGCGGGGATCTCCCCAAGCCATCTGGCCTCAGCTGCCTCCATCACTTGTTTTAAAACGCCAGCCCACTCTTCAGCTGCGTCTTCGCGAACCAACAGCAAAATTTCATCATGTACTGCGGCAGCAATACGCACAGTGTCTTCACCGGCAATCTTGACCAGAGGCCAGAGACTTCCGAGTGCACACTTGAGGATTGCGGCACCTGCCCCCTGGATCGGTGTATTACACCGGACGGTCAGCCGGTTCATATCCCCGTGTAAAAAACGACGCATACCCGACACGGGGATTCTGATCTCCGCTGACATACCAGACGTGTTCTTTTCGGCTTCAGCCGCATTGGACTGCTGCCACTTGGCTATGCCGTCAAATTTTTTAAGCCACTTTTGTCTGATCTGCGCTGCTTCTTCCCGCGTAATCGTGACGCCGTTGCCGCCTGCGTAGTTCCGCAAGCCTGTCGCGCCCGATCCATACAGCAAACCAAAGTTGGCTGATTTTGCGATCTGCCGATCACAACCAAGCGCATTAGCAGTAACGGTATGCGGATCTTCCCCTGCCTGGAACGCAGTGATCATCCGCTCGTCTTGAGCCACAGCAGCAGCCAGACGAAGCTCCATTTGACCAAAGTCAGCGTCCACCAGAACCCAACCATCCGGCGCTTCAACGCAGTTTCGGAACTGCTTGTCACGAGGAATCTGCTGGTTGTTCGGTTTGATGCAAGACATACGCCCCGACTCCGCACCAAGCTGCATGTAGCTAGCTCGCACGAAACCCTCGGAATCCATTTTTTCCTGGATCGAGTTGATCATCTGCCGCCGCTTCTCAGACTTTTTCCACGACAGGTAGATCTGAACTACCTCATGGTCAGCAGCGTAAGCACGCAGCACCTGCCTAGAAGCACTCGGCTTCCCGTTGGCGTCAACAGGCGTTTCCCCCAAAACCAAAGCAAGTTTTTCTAATAGCTGCTTAGGGCTGTTGAGGTTGAAACCCTTGTACCGCTTGGTGCCTTCTCGCAGCTTGCCCTCATCCTTGGAACGAAGGTTGAAACTGCCGTCGTCGTCACGAGGAAGCTTTTCCCCTTCAGGCAACGCTCCGTCCAGCAGTCGTATGAAGTCCTTAGCCAGCTCTTTGATGTCATGCTCGTAATCGAGCTTGCGTTGCTCCAGGTTCTTGGCGTTCCAGGGCAAACCGGTTCTCCACATCTGCGCCATGGCAGGCAACGCTCGGCACTCCAGCGTGTAAGCCATGCTGAGTTGATGTTCCTCTAGCCGCCGCTTGATAACGGGGTCGAGATCCATCAATGCGGCCACGTCATTAGCCGCGTACTCCAGCTGCTCCTTAGACAGATCTGGGTTGCCCCAGTCAGACTTTTGCTGGTCCTTTGGCAGGTCTATTTCGAGGTAGCGCTTTACGACATTGGCGAGGCCGTGCTTCGAGTTAGCGATGCCATTGGTGAGAAGTCGGCTGGCCAGCATGGTGCAACCAATCCACCCACGCGGATAGATGTCGTGCTCTTGCAGCCACCCAAGGTCAAAGACAGCGTTGTGGGCCAGCCAGAACCTGTCTCCGTTGTTGAAAAAGCGCCGCAAACAGTCCCAGTCGCTTTGATCAAGTTGAAAACAATCGACGAGGACAACAGCTTCGCGCACAGCACACCCCAGCTGCAAAAGCCGAAGCTTGCCCTTTTCAGGCTGAAGCCCCAGGGTCTCTGTGTCGAAGCAGATGGACACCGCAGTGTCTATCTCTTTCAGATGCTCTATTCCATGAAAAATTTCAAAGGTCATTGGTTTCCTCCATGACACGACGTTCGTAAATGCTGAGAAGCCCTGTGCACTTCGAGGCTTGCTCGTGATTGCCCAGCGCAATAAAAATCCTCTGCCTGGCGCGTTCCCATCGCAGAGCTTCAGGCAGAAGATCTGTAGGAACGCGGGTGCCAGCAGGAGAGTATTTGTTGCCGAGAAGTTTGGCCTTGATGCTCATTTAATGCTCTCTGGATAAGCGAAGCCGAAGTCAAGCCACTCCCCTTCAGGAATCAGCTCTCCGGTTTCAGGGCATGGTGCGTACCAGCCGCCTTCATCCAGCTCCCACCCAGCGGCGGTGCGGATGTCGTAAACGCGGCTCTCCTCGGCCATTGCGTCTTCAACGCTGGCGAGGTGCTCGTACCAAGTGGGGCAAGTCTCCAACATGCGGAGATTTTCTTTCGCCCTGTAAAGGGCTGCTGAGGCAGACATGGGTGGTCCTTTTGTAGGTTTTAGTGTAGCAGAATACCTTAGAGGTATTCGTTGTAGAAGGCGCTGCCAGGTCCATACCTGGCAACGATTTCTGGGAAAGCCGACAATACACGATTCCGGTGAACCGGGTCCGCTGCAAGGGCGGCTTCGGCCAGCTTACTCATGAACGCCCCACCGTAATGGTGGGCTGTTCTGATGCTAGCCACAGTTTGTTTTTCGGTCACAGCTCTGTGAACTCTGTGAATACAGTAGCACATTACTCTGTGGTGACAACAAGAACCCGCTCAAAGTAAGCCGAGCTTTTAGTCCCAGGCTTTCCAGGGATCATCCCCCTTAAGTACGTGAGATTTGCCGGAAAAAGGTACTTCACTTGCGCTGGAAGGGTTCTTAACCACACGAGGCTGTCGGAAAACTGTTTCGTCGGAAATAAGATCCGGCGCATCAGTCTTATTTCCGATATTTCTTTTTTCCGACGGGTCTGCGTGCTTTAAATCCGTTCCAGGAGAAGAAGTTTGTACTTCTCCGGTAGTTTTTTCTGACACCCCACGCGCGTGAGAGCGTTTAGAGAAAGCCACTGGACCGTACTTACCGGTAGCGCGGTAATACACCGGCTGCCTTCCTTTCCTTTTCGGCGTGTCTGCTGAAGGAGCGCAACGCTCAATCACCTTGAAGCTCTCCAGCCTCTTGAGTACATGCTCCAAGCCCCGGCGCTTATTCGTACCGCCCAACACCTCGTCCTCCACCAGATCATTAAGGCAGACCACTTTCCCTGTCTTTCTCAGCATGGTGAGGACGTCCTTCATCAGTTGGTTCGGAGTCGGGAACTTCACTGTGTTCTCCGTATCAGGAACCTCGGTGATTTGGTAGGTGAAGTCCGACAAAAGCCCGAACACCATCTGATCCCCCTCCCTGTCATCCCGTGACTTCTCCACGGTTATGACCCTGGAGTTCGCTGGAACGCCCATCTCCACCGTTTTCTCAGGGGAGAGCTTCTGCATGTTCCAGGTCTCGTCCACCGCCGCCTTAATCGCGCTGGTGCCCCTAAACCCACCATTCCGGTTGTTGTGGTGGATCACGATGATTGTGCACAGCCCGAAGTCAGAACCGTTGCGGCGTGCCAATCGCTTAAGAGGCATCGCATACTCCCTCCGGTTTTCCTCATAGGGGTTTGAGTCGTTACACCCGTCAAGGCTGTCAATCACGATCAAGTCGTACTTGCCAGGGGTGTAAACACCGTCTTTGTCTTTTCCCCCTCCCTGGATCTTGCAGAACCGGCGGAACCACTGCATGTCCCACTCACCGACAACATCGACCCCAGACTCAACGCCGATTACCCCAAACTGCCTCCTAACAATCCGCTCGCTTTGATCCCCGTTTAACCAAAGGCAGCGACCTTTAGGCACCGTCTCCAGCGCTCCGTAAACCTCAAACGGTTTTCCCTGACTGATGTGCTTACAGAGCGTCTGACACATCGCAGACTTACCCGTGCCTCCATCCGCGTGGACCAAAAGCAACCAAGGCTTAGGAAGAATGCCCGGAATGATGTAGTCAAAATCCTGATCGTCTAGATCTTTTATATCTTTTGCCTTGTACTCATTGTTCCGCTCAAACGTCAAATGAGTGTCAAGCAGGCGATCAATCGCCGCAGCTCCCTCACGATGACGACCCGCTTCAGCAGCCAGAGCAGTCTTGGCCTGATCAAGCAGGGCAGGGTTCTCGATGTTTTTCTCTAACTCTTCTGCCCGCGCGAGAAGTTCCTCCCCCGAGAGATACTCGACCCTGTACTTGAGCGGCGTCGATTCGATCTCTTCCACCAGCTGTGTAAGACCGTCCCTTTGAAATCGGGTCCGCTTCGGATCTACAGAATCCGCCTCTTTGATCAGCGATCCCAGGCCAAGCCCGCTGCTTCTAAACCCTGCCTCCCAGCGAGCACGACAAGGGTTTTTACCGTCTTCCCAGTCATAGGAATATTCGGCATCCCTACGACTCCACTCTTCCCACAACTTGAGCCCGTCTTCATTAGGAAGCTCACTGTTAATCATCGCGCCGATCTCCCACCAAAAGCGATTGCTATAAGCACCTTTCGGTTCAATCACACTCAGACAACTCTGAGCAATCGCAATCTTCTCCTCCCTGGTGCGATTCTTGTAGCGAGAATCCTTTAACTGCCGCCCAGATTCAGTCTGCCTGCGCTTGCGGTGCTCCTCGCGCATCCGCTCAAGCAACCACTCAGGGGCTTCAGGCACAGCACCAGCATCCCCATGGAACGTGTACTCACCACCCTTCGGGTAGGCACCACAGATAACGCCTTGAGCACCCCAAAGAACCTCCCAGCCCTCACGTCCTGCGGCTTGGTGACTAAGTGAATCAACGCAAAGCCAATCGTCCTCTGGAACGTAAAAGAGGTACTTAGCTGCATTGCCTTTAGGGGACACAACCCTAGGAGCTTTCTCTAGATCAGTCCCCCACTTCTCCTGGATCGCTCCAAGGTTGTAGTCCACATCAAAAATAACAAGACCCTTTGAATCTGCCCCGGTGTAAACGCCGACAGCCTTAAAAACTTCAGGGCTCTTTTCGATATAGATCGCAGTTAGCTCAGGTGAAAGAGGCTCACGAGAGGCACGGCCAAGCGGTGATTTACCGCAAGCCACGCCACCTGTGGGCATTACGTGCCCTTGGGCGTAGATCGGTGCAGTTGCCCAGTGCTTGGGCAAAGTGCGTGCAAAAGCAGCTAAATCCATTTGCTACAATACAAGTGTCGAGTTTGGGTATTTGCCCCCAGATGCCTTTCAAGCTCTGGGGGCTTTTTCATCCTACCGCACTTGACCCCTGCTGCCACCGTGCTACATTTGAAAAGCACCGGGCGATACGCCCACAGCAACTTCTACATGCCTTTCCTCTCTCAGAAAGCCCGATCAGCCGTAACTACCGGCACAGGCGGCGGTTACCTGAACCCTTCCAAAATCCAATCCGGCAACAGCGTCCGCTTCGCACTGCTCAACGACCAGCCTCTTGAGTTTTACGAGTGCTGGGGCGAAGACGCAGCAGGCAAACCCCAACCCTTTCGCTTTGCCCAAGACCCCAGCAGCGAAGACATCGAAACCGAAATGGGTTCCGAGTACAGCCGTCGCATGAACCGCGAAGGCACTGCCCCCGAAGCAGTCAAATTCGCCATTGCTGCCCCGGTCTATAACTACGAGACCGAAGCGGTGCAGATCTTGCAGCTTTCCCAAAAGAGCATCATCAGCGAACTCGACGGCATCTCCCAAATGGAGGATTACTCCAACCTGCTGGAGCACGACTTTGTTCTCGGCAAAGAGGGCAACGGTTTGGACACCAAGTATTCACTCCGCCCAGTGCCCCGCAAAAAAGACAGCGACAAAACCATTGAAGCTGCCTGGACCGAATCCTTAGAAGGTGGGTTCGACATCGAGCGTCTTCTGACCGGCGCAAATCCGTTCAAAGAAGGCTGATCAGCGCGGCAGGACTAGGGCCGACTATCTCCCGAAATCCTGCCTGCCCGTAATCAATACCGGGACTGCTCGGGCCAGGCGGTTTCCAAACCGAGTTATTGATTACAGAAGCAGGGTTCCAGTCTAGGAATAGCGGTGGTGCCAGGGTCCATCGAAACCTTAATGGGCCGCTATCAAGGCAGGACCGTCCGTAAGTCCGCTGTCATTTAAGGGGTGCATTATGTGTGCACCCCATTTTTAATGACTATCTATGACTACAGATGATCACCATTGATAACAGAAGAGACAAGCTACTAATTGATAAGAATGTCAGACAAGCCAAACACGTACTTGAGGTTATACTGGCTTTATTAACAGTCTTTGTATGGCAAATTTGAGCATCCCAAGTATTTGGACTTGTGATAGCGGGCAGATTCGTGTGACACCTGAAGGTCAGCCCAGCGTCTTTGACATGATCAAGACGCTCGGAGGGCAGAAGAACCCTTGGAAATGTTGGAACCGTCTCGTTGAAGCTCACCCCGAAGTCCTAGCAAAATGTCAGGACTTCCGATTTACAGGGCAAGGACAGCGCGTAACCCCAGTAGCGAAAAGCAAAGAGGCCGCTTTTTACATCTTGGGCCTTTTACCTGGAACGGCTGGGCGTAGCTACCGCGAACAAGCGGCAAAGTTGTTTACTGCCTTTTTAGATAATCCGGCTTCTGTTGCAGCTGCTGCGGTCGAGCGGATGACCGAAGACGAGCAGGAGCGTTTAGAGGCAAGATTAAAGGGAAAAAGAACTAGACGCACATTTACAGATGCACTCAGAAGCTATGACGTAAAAGAAGTGGGATTTGCGTATTGCACTAATGCAATATACGTACCTATTTTAGGCAACGATGCACGCCAATTAAAAAATAAAATAGCAGAGGCTAAAAATTTACCGGTGAAAAACGTAAAACCTAGAGATCATTTTACAATCCAACAGCTTACAGATGTAGAGACGGCTGAACGAGTAGCTGTCGGGCAGCTGGAACGCAATACGGTAGCAGGAAACCCTGGTGTGGAGCGCATTGTTCGCAAATCAGCTGAATACGTTCGCAAAATTCTTGACGGGGATATTGATATTCCTGGCATTGCTTAGTTATACAGCTTTTACGCGCTAACCTTACTCAAACAGATGCAAGTAAGCGACTCTCAAAATGCACTAGCGGGATTACGCCGCTGGACCCTGGAACGTGACGACTCTGGTCCGCATCGCGTGTACCGAGATGAACGAGGCAACACCTACGCCTCCGTCACCCACATACTCAAGGAAACCTCACCTCAATGGCAAAAAGATGCCCTGGACCGTTGGCTTGAAAGACCCACTGCTCCCGCTGAGCGCGACATTGCTTGTCAGCGGGGTACTTTGGCGCACGATCACGCGGAATATGTCCTCAAGACGGCAGCAAAGCTGGCTCGAAACTCTGCAAACAAGCGAGGAAGCTGGAGGACTGGAGATGACGGCCTGGAACGTGCTCCAAAGGGAATCACTAGCTGGGCAATCGAAAAGGCGATCCAAGGCGCTCCTAGGGTCTCCTGGAGCGCTTCTGGCTACGCCCGAGGTCTACGGGCTTGGATCGGAGACAACGTAACGGCCATCCACGCCGTCGAGTTCTCTATCCACGACCCCCGAGGCTGGGCTGGAACGGCAGACGCTTTGATCGATTTAGAAGGCACGCTCTGCATCGCTGACTGGAAAACCAGCGTTAACGCCAGAAGTGAAGCAATGTTGTCTAATTACATCTGTCAGGCTGGAGCGTATTCCCTAGGACTCCAGTCCCTGACTGACATACAGCCAAAAAGCGGAGCCATTGTGGTGGCCCGTCGAAGCGGAGCCCCGCAAGTGCGCTTGCTAAGTGAGCTAGAATTACGTGGGGCGGAGTGTCAATGGTTAGAGAGGATGAGCCTATACAAGGCCCAACAAGCGCTAAAGAACTAGAAGAAGCCCTGGAGCGTCTCTACACCGGCCAGTACAACGTGGCAGTTCAAGCCCAGGGACTAAACATGCCCCTGGAACGCTTGAAGCAGGTTTTCAACCGCTACGTCGCTGATCGATTTTGAGACCACAAGATGCGGCGGACTTGTATCCCTTGGGCCGTTTCTTCTCCACCTTGTGGAGCGTCCACGGATAGTGTGGATTGTCAAAGCCGTTGATCTTTTTCAGCTCTTCTAAGCGCTGGAACGCTTGTTCTTTGTCTATGGCTTCCACTGACCACTCCATGCGGTAGTGAGTGGAACGGAAGGCGAAATACTGTGTCATTTTTGGGGAGCTTTAATAGCTGCGAGTGGAACGATTTGATGTGAGACAAAATCTCACTGCTCGTGAGACAACCCACCCATGCGGGCGAGTCTTTCGTATTCACGGATAAGGCGTGCATAGTCCTGCACGTTGCCAGCCTGGAACGCATCAATAAGCAGCTGGCGCGTCATCCGCATCAGCGCATCGCGGTCCTCAAAGCTGATCGCTGGAACGGGCTCTGCCTCCAGCTTCGGATCTTCCGCTTCCCGCTGAACGTCAGCGTTATCGACGTCACGGTAAGCCGTTGCTCTGCTCACCCCATACTTTCGCTGGAGCGTTGCAGCCACATCGGCTTTCTTTAACCCCATATCGAGCAAGCGCTTCGCCAGCTCGTGTTGGGTGTTCATCTGTTCGCTGGAACGTTTCATCAACCGATCACCTCCCAGTCAGCGTCATCGAGCTGATCAAACGCGATCGTCACCACGGTCTCTGCTTTGCCTGGTCCGAACTCCGCAGGGCACGAAACCCCCGGCGGG